>Ga0265594_1002902_pt1 | contig 11767 bp, 9 predicted proteins | sample saktaG_11_FD_190147 | JGI IMG/M metagenome (GOLD analysis project Ga0265594, IMG submission 190147) | Saline water microbial communities from Sakinaw Lake, British Columbia, Canada - sak_2011_5_24_80m | ecosystem: Environmental > Aquatic > Non-marine Saline and Alkaline > Saline ... | reverse complement strand
TTTTAGATATGGGATTCCATCTAGGATTTAACGGTATCATCTATAAACTGGATTTAAAAGAGGCCATTCAGAAAACACCGTTGGATAGAATTTTAATAGAAACCGATTGTCCTTATTTAACACCACCCGGATTTTCTGAAGAAAGGAATAATCCTCTGGGAGTCAAATTGATCGCTCAAGAGATTGCTAAAATTAAAAACCATTCCTTAGAAAAAATAGCTGAAATAACTTTTCAAAACGCCAGAAAAGTTTTCCACATTTGAAAAATTTTTGATATATCATACAATATCTCAAAAGGGGGTTTTAAAATGGGCTTTAGAGAGGTGATTAAGGAAGAACTAATGAAAAGAAAGAGACTGTTGAAAAGTGAGGTCATGGAAATAGCGGAAAAACTAGGCGTAAGCGATCCCCTTAGAGTTATCGCAGCTCTTTTGAACGATAGATTTATTGATTCTTGCCTTAACTACCAACACGGTGAGGCAGAATATTATTTAATATAGATTCTAATGGGGCAGATTTTTCCGCCCTTCTTTTTTTAATCTTGAAAAGAAGGGTTTTTTTATATATGATGAAAATATATTATGGAAAATTACGAGCCGCAAAAAATAGAAAAAAAGTGGCAGAAATTTTGGGAAAAAGAAAAATTATTTCAGGCAGAGGATTTTTCTAAAGAGCCAAAATACTATGTTTTAATTGAATTTCCTTATCCTTCTGGATCTGGATTGCATGTTGGTCATTGCCGGAGTTACACAGCTTTGGATACAGTAGCCAGAAAAAAGAGAATGGAAGGATATAATGTTTTGTTTCCTATTGGCTGGGATGCTTTTGGTTTACCAGCTGAGAATTTCGCCATTAAAACTGGAGTTCATCCCAGCAAAACTACTGCCCAAAATATTGCCAATTACACTCGGCAGATAAAAAGCCTGGGATTGTCTTTTGATTGGTCCAGGGAAATTAATACCACTGATCCAAACTATTATAAATGGACTCAATGGATTTTTCTACAACTTTTCAAAAAGGGATTGGCTTATCAAGCGGAGATACCTGTTAATTGGTGTCCTTCCTGTAAGATAGGCTTAGCTAATGAGGAAGTAGTGGCTGGCAAATGCGAGAGATGCGGAGCAGTTGTAAGTAAAAAAACTTTGAAGCAGTGGATGTTAAAAATTACTCAATATGCAGATAGGTTGATAGATGATTTAAAAAAAGTTGATTATTTGGATAAAATTAAAACCCAGCAGATAAATTGGATCGGAAGAAGCGAGGGAGCAGAAATAAAATTCCCAGTCCCTGATTCTAAATCTGAAATTAAAGTATTTACCACTAGGTTGGATACTATTTTTGGCGTGACAGCTTTAGTTTTGGCGCCTGAACATAAATTAGCCCAAAAATTGGTTACTGAAAAGAACAAAGAAAAAGTCAACAAATATATTAAAGAATCCCAAAAGAAAAGTGAATTTGAGAGAACAGAATTAGAAAAAGAAAAAACGGGTGTTTTTACTGGTTCTTATTGTATCAATCCGGTTAACAATGAAAAAGTGCCTATTTGGACAGGTGATTATGTGGTAGCCAGTTATGGTGGAGGAGCAGTTATGGTGGTTCCAGCTCATGACAAACGAGATTATGAATTTGCTAAGAAATATGGATTGGAAATAAAAGAAGTTGTCTCTGGAGGAGATATCTCCAAAGAGGCTTTTGTGGATTATGGTGTTTTAGTTAATTCAGATAGGTTTAATGGATTAAAATCAGAAAAAGCAACAGAAAAAATCAGAGATTGGCTGGAGAAAAAAGATTTAGCTGAAAAAGCTATCCATTACAAGTTGAGGGACTGGATTTTTTCCAGACAGCATTACTGGGGCGAGCCTATTCCAATTATCCATTGTCCTAAATGCGGAGCTGTGCCAGTGCCAGGAAAAGATTTGCCTGTAGAACTTCCTTATATTAAAAAATACCAGCCAACAGGCACTGGTGAGTCGCCCTTAGCTAAGATTAAAGAATGGGTTAACGTTGCTTGTCCTAAGTGCGGCGGTCCAGCTAAAAGAGAAACTGATACCATGCCTAACTGGGCTGGTTCTTCCTGGTACTTTATACGTTATTGCGATCCTGATAATGGTAGATCTTTAGCTGACAAAAATAAGCTTCAATACTGGATGCCGGTTGACTGGTATAATGGCGGTTTTGAACATATCACTTTGCATTTATTGTATTCTCGTTTTTGGTACAAGTTTCTTTACGACATCAAAGTTGTACCACAGGATGAACCATATAGTCGCCGTACCTCTCACGGTATTGTTTTGGCTGAAGACGGAAGAAAGATGTCTAAATCGTTTGGCAATGTTATTACTCCCGATGAGATTATCCAGAAATTTGGCGCTGATACTTTAAGGATTTATGAAATGTTTATGGGTCCTTTTGATCAAGCCATTGCCTGGAGTGAAGATGGGATCAAAGGAGTTTATAGATTTCTTCAAAAAGTTTGGAAGCTTCAAGAGAAAGTCAAAAACAAAAGATCAAGTTTTGATAAGTTTATACATCAGACTATTAAGAAAATCAATGACGATTTAGAAGAATGTAAATTCAATACCGCAGTTTCTGCTTTAATGATTCTGGTTAATGGAATGGAAAAAGAAAAAGAATTATCCAAAGATGATTATTCTTCATTTTTAATTCTTTTAGCTCCTTTTGCTCCTCATTTGACAGAAGAACTTTGGTCTCAACTAGGCAATAAAGATTCTGTTTTTAAGGAGAAATGGCTAAAGTATGATTCAGAATTAGCCAGAGAAGAAAAAATAAATTTGATTATCCAGGTTAATGAAAAAATGCGGGATAAGATTAAAGTTGAACCAAATATTTCTGAAGAAGAAGCCAAGAAATTGACATTAGAAAGAGAAAAGGTTAAAAAATGGATACAAGGCAAAGAAATTAAAAAGATTGTTTTTGTTCCTGGAAGATTAATTAATATAGTATGTGTGGGATAGTCGGTTACATTGGAAAAAGGGATGCTTTTCCCATTTTATTATCAGGATTGAAGCGACTTGAATATAGAGGATATGATTCCTTTGGTTTTTATATTTCTAATGGAAATGAGGATTTCTTAATTAAAAAAACAGGAAGAATCTCTGATTTTGAAAACCCGGTCGTAAATGGAAAAATAGGTATTGGCCATACGCGTTGGGCAACAACCGGTACAGTAACCGAAGCCAATACTCATCCTCATTGTGATTGCCATCAAAATATTTTTTTAGTCCATAATGGAATTATTGAAAACTATAAAGAGCTTAAGCAATCATTAGAGCAGGAAGGACATCAATTTAAAAGTGAAACAGATACTGAAGTTTTGGCCCATTTGATTGAGAAATATTCTTCGGAGCAGGTTCCTTTAGAAGAAGCGGTTAGAGAAGCTCTTAAAAAAGTAAGGGGAACTTATGGTGTTGCAGTTATCTCTAAAAAAGATCCTCAAAAAATAGTAGCTGCCAAATTTGGTTCTCCTCTAATACTGGGAATAAATTCAGATGAATTTTTAATTGCTTCTGATCCTTCAGCCGTTATTTCTCATACTAATCAGATTATTACTTTAGACGATAACGAAATCGCTGTTCTTTCTCCAGAAAAGTTTTTTATTCTTAAAGAAAAACCAATTGAAAAAATTGAATGGCAGAACGAAGAAGTTCAAAAACAAGGGTTTTCTCATTTTATGCTTAAGGAAATTTTTGAAGAGCCGGAAGCTATTCAAAAAAGCATTGTGGGAAGGACTGTTTTAGACCAGGGCTTGGCAAGATTAGGAGGGTTGGAGGGTACGGCCGAAAAACTTAAAGAGATTGATAGAATAATCTTAGTGGCTTGTGGAACAGCTGGACACGCAGCTAGGATAGGCGAGTATATGTTGGAAGAATATGCAAAAATACCAGCCAAGGTGGAATCAGGTTCAGAATTTCGTTACAAAAACTCTATTTTAGATGAAAGAACAACTGTTCTGGCTATTTCTCAATCCGGCGAAACTGCTGACACCTTAGAAGCTGTCAAAGAAGCCAAAAGGAAAAAAAGCTTGGCCTTGGGTTTAGTCAACACCGTTGGTTCTTCTATTGCCCGGGAAACTGATGCTGGGGTCTATTGTCGTATTGGGCCTGAAATCGGAGTGGCAGCTACTAAATCTTTTGTTTCCCAAGTTTCCATTCTAGCTTTGATGACAGTTTTTTTAGGCAGGCAAAGACAAATGAGCTTAGTAACTGGCAAAAGAATTTTAGAAGAACTGCAGAAGTTGCCTGAATTAACTCAAAAAATATTTAGCCAAACTGATTATATTAAAGAATTGGCTCAAAAATATGCCCAATACAAAAACTTTTATTTCTTGGGCAGAAAATACAATGCGCCGGTGGCTTTGGAGGGAGCTCTCAAATTAAAAGAAATTGCCTGGAAAATACATGCCGAGGGTTATCCAGCTGGTGAAATGAAGCATGGGCCTATTGCTTTAATTGACGAAGGTTTTCCCACGGTGGTTATTTGTCCTTCTGACTCAGTTTATGATAAAATGAAGAATGCCATTGATGAAGTTAAAGCTAGGCAGGGAAAAGTATTAGCCATTGCCACTGAAGGCAATGAAGAAATTAAAAACATAGTTGATGATGTTATTTACATTCCCAAAACTCTGGAGATGTTAACTCCAATTTTAAGTGTAATCCCTTTACAGCTTTTGGCTGCTTATTTGGGCTTGGAATTAGGGTTAGATATTGATAAGCCCAGAAATTTAGCTAAGAGTGTAACCGTGGAATAAAATTGATAGCAATAATCGGTCATAAAAATCCGGACACAGATGCAGTTGTTTCCGCTTGTGTAATGGGGGATTTCTTAAAAAAAAGAGGCCAAAAAGCCCAGGCTTTTAGAGCAGGTAAGGTAAACAAGGAAACAGAGTTCGTTTTTAAAGAAGCAGGAATAAAAATACCTCCCTTGATTAAAAATATATCTAAGAAGGAGGTTTTTTTAGTTGACCATAACGAGTCAGAGCAATCTGTTTCGGGAATTGAAAAGGCAGATGTAACAGGTGTTTTAGACCATCATAAGTTAGGAGGCTTAAAAAACGATAAGCCGGTTTATTTTAGGATTGAACCTATTGGAAGCACCTCCACTTTAATTTTTAAATTGTTTCAGGAAAATAATTTTATTTTAAATAAAAAGCAAGCCTTTTTATTGCTTTGTGGTATTCTTTCTGATACTTTAAAATTTAAATCTCCTACTGCTACTCCTGAAGATATTAAAATAGCTAAACAATTAGCCAAAATTTGTAAAAGCAATATAGAAGAATTAGCTAAAGAAATGTTTAAGGCAAAGTCAGATATATCTGGAATGAGTTTGAAAGATTTGATTTTTATGGATTACAAAGAATTTCAGAAAAACAAAACTAAGTTTGGCATTGGCGTTCACGAAACAGTTAATCCTAAAAATGTTTTAGATAAAAGAGATGAAATCATAAAAACTATTTCATCTTCAAAAAAGAAACTTAATACGCCTTTGATTTTTTTCGCTGTAGTTGACATTCTTAAAAAAGAAAGTTATCTGTTTGTGGCTGGGGAAAAGGAAAAACTGATTTCTAAAAAAGCTTTTAAGAAGACAAACAAAAATAATTTAGTTTTTCTTTCAAAGATTGTTTCTAGAAAGAAACAAATTGCTCCGGCAATTCTTAATGTTCTTTAAATTCTTTATAGTTGTGGATAACTAGCCTTACATTTTCTGTTTTGATATTGTATCATATATAAATATGAGACTATTTATTTTATCTTGTTTTTTAACTGTTTTTTTACTAACTGGTTCTATGGTTTGTGCAGCCAGTTTAAGTTTATCGCCAGCCACTAACTCTTACAATGTGGGCGATGTATTTGAAGTTAAGATTATATTGAACACCGGCTTAGCAGATACAGATGGAGTAGATATTTATTATTTAAACTATCCTCAGAGTTCGCTAGAAGTTCAAGGAACACAAATTACAGATAATTCTCTTTATCCTATTACGGTTACAAATAATGCTTCTAATGGAAAAATTAATTTTTCTCAGGTTGTGGAGGGCGGTACCCATTATTCAACGGACGATTCTGAAAAAGTTTTAGCAACGATTACTTTTAAAGTTATAACGCAAGACACAGCTAATCTTTATTTTGATTTTAAAGAAGGCTATACAGATGATTGTAATGTGGCTAGCGATGGTAATGATATATTAACATTGGCTACGGGAGCAAATTATTTTTTAGGTGAAGAAATATCTCAATCAGCTGATTTGGATGGAGACGATATTGTTGGCCCTTTAGATTTTGCGCAATTAATGATAAATTGGGGTTCTACTGATCGTTCTGCTGCCGATATCAACCAAGACGGCAAGGTTAATTCTGTTGATTTCGGCATTATGATGAGTCAGTGGACTACCAGTTAAAAAAATTATGAATAATAATCAAAGCATTAGTAAATTCTTAAAAAAGAAGATTAGTTTTTTCAAGGGTATAATTTTAATAATCATAGCTAGTTTCTTTTTATTGACTAGTGTGGGATTTCTACTTATTTATCAAGAAGTAGACGTAGAAAAAATTTACTTAACCCCACCCATAAATCCGAAGGCATCTCTATATCTTTCTCCGGAAAAAGGTACTTTCAAGGTAGGGGATGACTTTATTCTTAATGTTTTAATTAACACTAAAGGAAGCGACATTGTCGCTTCAGCTGTTTATTTGAGCTATAACAGTACCAAGATGGAAGCTTTACACATTGATACTTCTGAATCTGTTTTCACTATGGAGGCAGAAAAAATAATCGACAATGAATCAGGCAATATTAAGTTAACCTTAGGCAAACCAACTCCAGGAGTTAATACTCCTAATGGAAAAGTAGCCACTATTCACTTTAAAACTCTTGAGTCAATTAATCCCCGGAGAGATAATGTTTATTTTAACTTTGATCCAAATTCTTCTCTTTTTTCAACTGTCATTTTGGATGACAAGTTGGGTACGAATATTTTATCATCCGTTGCTGGAGCAAAAATATTTATTAAATAATAGAATATCTTAAATCCAATATTTTTAATCTTATGGAAAACAAAAAATATATTTCGAAATCAATCTTTATAGGTCTTTCGTTTATTATTTTTATTTTATTATTAATTAGCAATCCCTTAGAAACTGAAGCGGGGTGGGTTGGTAACTCAAGTTATGCTACCTTAAGATTAAGTCCTTATACCGGTGTGTATAAATTAGGAAATACTTTTTCAGTAGATGTTTATATGAATACCTATGGTCAGAACATAGTGGTTGCATCTATATTTTTAGAATACGACCCGGCTAAGTTTGAAGTAATTTCTTATGATACTACCAGTTCTGTTTTTTATGACCCAACAGGAACAAAAGAAATTTACGATGACTCAGAAATAGCCAATGGTAAATTCAGGCTTACTATAGGCAAACCAACTCCAGGAGTTAATACTTCTAATGGAAAAGTAGCCACGATTGTTTTAAAAGGAATGGGCGATACAGGCGTTCCTTCTTCTGATAACTTTACCTTTGATTTTGATTTTAGTCCACCGTCAACAAATGAATCGAATTTGCTTTTAGAGGGGGAAGTAGAAGATGTTCTTAAGGGAGTTTTAAATGCTAAATTCAGCATTGACGGAACAGCTCCACCTAAGATAACTAATTTTAATGCCACTGGTTATAATGGCTATATATCACTCTCTTGGACAAATCCAACACCAACACTTGATTTTGATAAGGTAAAAATTTTGAGAAAAACAACTAGTTCTCCAGCCAATCCTAATGATGGAAGTATGGTTTATGAAGGCACTGGTGAAAGTTATCAGGATTATGGATTGATCAACGGGATCACTTATTATTACGCTGCTTTTTCAAAAGATGACGTTGGAAATTATTCTAGTGGTGTTACCGATTCTGCTGTACCCAGAGATCCTGTTGCGCCAGCCAAAATTACTAATCTTTTAGCCTCTTCTCCCGATTGGACTTCTATTACCCTAAACTGGACAGCTGTAGGAAATGATGGAACTTCTGGTACTGCTGCTAGTTATGATATTAGATATTCTGCTTCTACCATTACTGATTCTAACTGGTCTTCAGCCCATCAAGTTAATAACGAGCCAGATCCTAAATCAAGCGGAAATAGTGAATCAATGCAAGTCACCGGATTAGAAAGCGGAATAAATTATTACTTTGCTATAAAAGCTATTGACGAGGGCGGAAATACATCTTCTCTTTCAAATATCACCAACGAAAAAACATATAGGCGGGCTGATTTACACAAAGATTATTATGTTAATTCGCAAGATTTTGCTATGTTAATGTCTAATTGGGGTGATCTTACTCGTCCTTCTCCCGATATAAATCAAGACGGCAATGTAGATTCTCTAGATTTTGCTATTATGATGACTCAATGGAGCAGCAGTGGATATTGATAGTAACGATAAAAGGTAGTTTTATTAATTTTGTTACAGGATAAAAGTTATGAAAAACTTTGATATTTTTCCAAAACTAATTATTTTAATAGGTATTTTAGGAATTTTTGTAATACCTTCTCAAACACAAGCAAGCTTGGTTGGTAATACTAATAAAGCCACCTTAAGTCTTTCTCCTACAAGTGGTTCTTATGATGTTGGAGACACTTTTAACTTAGATATAAAAGTAAATACTAATGGGCAGACAACAGTAGTAGTATCTGCTTATCTAAATTACGACAAAGATCATTTCAAAGCTGATAGTATTGATACCAAGGGATCGATATTTACTGTTCAGGCTGAAAATAGTATTGATTCAAGCAACGGATTAATAAAGATTTGTCGTGGTAAGCCTACTCCTGGAATTAATACTAGTGATGGTCATGTAGCCACTGTTAATTTTACAGCTATTTCTAAAGTCACTCCCACTTCTGATAATTTTACTTTTAAATTTACTCCAGGAGCAACAACCGAATCAAATGTAATTCTAATTGGTGATAATCCTACAGACTTTCTTTCCGGTGTTTATAATGCTCGTATTTCAGTTAGCGGTGATGGCAACGGAACAGGAGATTTGACTCCTCCTGTTATTTCTTCAATATCTGTATCTTCTATTAGTAGTTCCGGAGCGGTTATTACTTGGAAAACTAATGAGCCAGCTGATTCTCAAATAGAGTATGGCTCCAGCGTTAATTATGGTTCTCAAACCATACTCAAGACTAATTTGGTTACTTCTCACTCAGTAAATCTTTCTAATTTATCGCCAGGCACATTCTATCATTATCGGATTAAGAGCAGAGATGAGGCTGGCAATCTGTCTACAAGTGGAGATAAAACCTTTACTACAACTGGAGGACAAACACCCAGCCAACCCAGCCAACCCAGCCAACCCAGCCAACCCAGCCAGCCCAGCCAGCCCAGCCAACCAATAGAATCTATAGAAATTGCAGAGCTTATAGGAGCATTAAAAGATATGAGCGATGAAGAACTAAAGATTAAAATTATTGAAGTTTTTTCCCTATTCTTGGATTTAAATAGCCGAACACTACAGGAATTACTTCTGATTGTGCCTTTTAAAATACTTTTGTAAAGGGATTTCTTAAAATAATTGAGTGTAAAAAACTGCTGGAAGATATCAGTCAGTTTTTATTTTTAAAAATTTTGTGTTAACATAATTATATGTTTGAGAATATTTTAGAAAAAGAAAACAGGAAGGTTTTTTTATTAGGAAACGAAGCTGTAGTCAGGGGCGCTCTGGAAGCAGGTGTTCAGTATGTTTCCACTTATCCTGGCACTCCAGCTTCAGAAATCGGAAATAATCTTTATCAGATTCAGAATTCTGATAAAAAAATAAAGAATCTTCATTTTGAGTTTTCAGTCAATGAAAAAGTAGCTATAGAAGGAGCAGCTGGGGCTGCTTTTTCCGGTTTGCGTTCATTGGTGGCAATGAAAAACTTTGGATTAAATGTAGCTTCTGATTTTCTTCTGCCCTTAGTCTATACCGGCATCAAAGCTGGCATGGTTATTTTAATTGCTGACGATCCAAGCTGCTGGAGTTCTGCCCAGTCGGAGGAGAATACGCGCGCTTTTGCTTATTTATCCCATATTCCTATTTTAGAGCCTTCTACACCTCAGGAATGCAAGGATTTTGTTAAATTAGGATTTGAATTGTCTGAGAAATTTGACATTCCCATAATGGTTAGGGAAACAACGCGCGTTTCCCACCAGAGCGCACCTGTAAAATTAGATAAAATAAATATATCGAGAACAGTTCTCGGCAATGCAAAGTTTATTAAGAACCACAAGAAGTTTGTGACTATGCCTCCACGGGTTTTGGAAATGCACCAGGAATTATTGGAAAAAATAGAGAAAATCAGAAATTATTCTGAAAAATCTCCCCTCAATAAAATTGAAGAAGGTTCAACCTCCATCGATTTAGGAATTATAACATCCGGAATTTCTTATTTATATGTCAAAGAAGCGATAAAGGAATTGAACCTTTCTTTGCCTGTTTTAAAGCTGGGCTTTTTTCATCCTTTGCCAAAGAAGAAGATAAAGAAATTTATCAAAGGATTAAAAAAAGTTTTAATTGTTGAGGAATTAGACCCTTATTTAGAAAGAGAGATAACTGTATTAGCTAAACAAGCTAATTGTCAATTGGAAATAGTTGGCAAAGAATTAATTTCAGAAGTAGGTGAACTCAAGCCAGAAATCGTCATACAGGCAGTTGCTAAAATAAGCAAAATAAACTATAAACTATTAACTATAAACTATAAACTGCCTGGAGAAAAACGGCATCCCCAACTTTGTTCTGGCTGTCCTTATTGGCTGATTTTCAGCGGAATTAAGAGGGCAACCAAAGGAAAAGATGTTATTTTTGGCGGAGGTATTGGATGCTATATGCTGGCTGGTTTACCGCCTCACAATATTCAAGATTATCTGTATTGTATGGGTGCTTCAGCTGGGATTGCTCACGGTATTGCAAAAGCAAGCGGTCCCACCTTTGCTAAGGCTTCGACGGGCAAGCAAAAAGTGATTAGTCTAATGGGGGATTCAACTTTCTTTCATTCAGGCATTCCGCCTATTATTAATGCTGTTTTTAATAAATCCAATCCTTTAATTATCATCATGAATAATTCCACCACTGCTATGACTGGCCATCAACCGCATCCGGCTGCAGCTAAAGTGGAAGATAAGATAGATATTGAATCTTTAGTAAGGTCCTGCGGGGTCAAGAATTTAAAAGTTATTGACCCAGTCAAACAAAATGAACTTGTGAAAACAATCCAGGAATTTTTAAATAAAAAAGAAGTTTCTGTTATTATTGCCCGTCATCCCTGCAAATTCGTCCAGGAATAATACGAATTTAATGCGAATAGATATTAATGCCGCGAATAAGCGGTTTTTTATTTGACTTTTGGTTTAGGTAGCATAAAAAGGAATATAGCTCGTTGACAACTTTGTTGGATGAAATGAGCAGAAAGGAGTTAGGAGGTGAAACGAAAAAAAATGGAAAAAGGATTTAGGCAAAGGCTTGCAGAACGACAGAAGAAAGTGAATTCGTTAGTGTGTGTAGGACTTGATCCGCTTGAGAGCAAAATCCCAGAGTTTATCAAGGGAAGACAACCCTGGAGTAGGATTCTTATCCAGATAAGGGAAATCATTGATGCCACTGCTGGATATGCCTGTATGTTTAAGCCCCAGAGCGCACACTACGAAGCAGTTCCTGGAGGCCGACAAGCACTTCAATCAATTGTGGATTATATCCACACCACATATCCTGATATTCCGGTG
>Ga0265594_1002900_pt1 | contig 11770 bp, 7 predicted proteins | sample saktaG_11_FD_190147 | JGI IMG/M metagenome (GOLD analysis project Ga0265594, IMG submission 190147) | Saline water microbial communities from Sakinaw Lake, British Columbia, Canada - sak_2011_5_24_80m | ecosystem: Environmental > Aquatic > Non-marine Saline and Alkaline > Saline ... | reverse complement strand
CCATGTCCGTAGAGGTTAGCCGGCGTAATGCCCTCACGACGCAAAAACCTTACTTTCTTGCCTGTTGTTTCCCGTTTGGAAACTTCGAGTTCAAATTGCTCCATCTTATTGCCTCACTCATTGGTTCGAAAGATATAGCTTAGTGCCTTTTCAATTAGAAGTCAAATTTTCAGGCTGTTTTGCTTTGTTGAAGTTTTTGCTGGCAGCCAGGCTGCCAGCGCTGGAGTCCGCAGGCATTGCACGGTTCGTGGCGGCAGTCGGGAGTCTCTTTCCCCTGCTCTATATTTTGGTATTCCTTTTTGAGGAAGGCTGGAGCTACCCCGATATTGATATGCTGCCAGGGTAGTATCTCGTTTAAGGGTCGTTCCCGACTGGCGTAGAAGGCGGGGTCAAGTCCGTTTTCGTTGAAGGCATGAAGCCAGTTATCATAGTTAAAGTGTTCATGCCAGGCATCGAATTTACTGCCCAGTTCCCAGGCTTTGTGGATAACTTTTCCTAAGCGTCGGTCACCTCGAGATAAGGCTGCCTCAATCTGGCTGGTCTTCGGGTCTTGCCAGGAGAGTTGAGCTCCAGCCCGGCGTAAACCTTGTTTGAGCAGTTCATGTTTGGGAGAAAGCTGCTCTTCTGTGTCTTGGGCTAACCATTGGCAGGGGGTGTGGGCTTTGGGGATAAAAGTTGATACGCTAACTCTAACTCTTGGTGGTTTGTTTCTGACCTTTCTGCCTAGCTGGCAGATTTTGGTTACCAGGTCAACGATGCCCTTTATGTCATCGATGGTCTCAGTAGGTAGTCCAATCATGAAATAAAGTTTAAGATTCACCCAGCCTTTGCTGAAAGCGGCGGCGAAGGTCTCAAGTATCGCCTCTTCGGGCATACTTTTGTTGATGGCTTGCCTCAATCTCTCGCTTCCGGCTTCAGGAGCGAAGGTCAGAGTGGTCTTGCGTCGGGAGGGTAATGACTCTATTAACTCTACTGACGATGTATCGAGGCGGAGGCTGGGTAGGGACAGGGTAAGGTTATCGTGGTAATATTTGTGGGACAGCCGACCGATTAATTCATTTAAGTTATGATAGTCTCCACTGCTGAGGGAAACTAGGGATATTTCATTATAACCACAGTTCTCTATAAGTGACGCCGCGGCGTTGATTATCTCCTCCTGGGGGCGTTCGCGGACTGGGCGATAAATCATCCCAGCCTGGCAAAAGCGGCATCCCCGGCTGCATCCCCGCTGGATCTCGATAGCTCCACGGTCGTGGACTATTTCGATGTAGGGAACAACTGGTTTGGTAACCGGCTGCGGCAGCTTAGCTACTATTTGGCGTTCAATCGTCGGCTTGGCTTCAGGCACCTTCGGAGCGATACCAGCAAGTGTACCGTCTTTGTGGTAATCGACTTGATATAAGCTTGGGACATAGATACCAGGGATAGTTGAAGCCTGCCGTAGCAGCTCCCCTTTATTGGTTTTGTAGGCACGGAAGACTTCCACGAGTTTCAATATTGCCTCTTCACCCTCACCGATGACGAATAAATCAAAGAAATCGGCCACTGGTTCCGGGTTGAGAGCGCAACTGCCCCCGGCTATTATCAAGGGGTGTGAATCGTTCCTCTGATGGCTGAATAGTGGAATTTGAGCCAAATCGAGCATATTTAACGCATTGGTATAGGTAAGTTCATAACCTAAAGAAAAGCCGATGATGTCAAAATCGCCCAGTGGGTGCTTGGTTTCTAAGCTAAACAGGGGGATGTTATGGAGGCGCAGGACCGTTTCCATATCCGTCCAGGGGGCATAGACTCTTTCGGCAAGGACATCGGGCTGATTATTAAGTATTTCGTAGAGTATAGGCAGCGCTAGATTGGACATACCGACTTCGTAAATGTCGGGGAAGGCTAAAACACTTCGAATTGGAATTGCCTCCCAATCTTTAACGATGCTATTCCACTCGCCTCCGGTGTAGCGAGCTGGCTTAGAGACCTGGTGGAGAATATCGTCGAGAGGAGCCATCTTTCTTACCTCGGCTGGGTCTATTGTAGCCTTCTGTTCCTGTGGCCTCCACCTCTTCTTTTAGGGGCTTAACGTTTGGCCGGCTACTCGGTCCAGGCAGCGCTTCCAGCGGGCGTTTACCCAGTCCTGCACTTTTTTAATCTGCTCTTCAGTGATGCTCTCGAACCTTCCCTGCTTCATTAGGTATTCCCTCACTGGCTTTAGCTTACCCCTCCGGGCGATGGATTCGCTGGCTGAGGTGAGGTGAAAATTGCCATCTTCAACCTCGTAGAGTACAACGAGTCCGGTTTCTACCGCGAGTTCGCCGATTTTTATGGTGTCACTGAAGGGGAACTGCCATCCTGGTGGGCAGGGTGTGAATATGTGTATGAACCTGGTTCCCTCTATCGTCTTTGCTCTCCTGACCTTTTCGTAAAGGTCCAGGGGGTAGGAAGCGTTGGCGGTAGCGACATAGGGGATGCTGTGCGCCTCCATTATCGCTGTCATATCTTTCGGGTTTTGCTGCTTGCCTAGAATAGGCGTAGTGCCTGAAGTAGCGCCCAGGGGCGTGGAGCTCGAGCGCTGGTTGCCAGTATTCATATAGCCTTCATTGTCATAGCAGATGTAGATGAAATCGTTTTGCCTTTCAGCAGCACCGCTCAATGCCTGGATTCCTATGTCGTGTGTGCCTCCATCACCAGCGCAGGCTAACACAGTTAACCCTTTTTTGCCCAGTGCTTTCAGCCCGGCAACCAGGCCGGTAGCTGATGCCCCCGTGGAGGCAAATGGTGTATTTACGCAGGGGATAGTTACAGAAGTTATTGGATACATGCCGTGCAGTACGGTGAGGCAACTGGCTGGCACCGTCACAATAACCTGTCCTTCCAGCGCTTTTAGAATATGACGATAGGCGAGAGATAAGGCACAGCCAGGGCAAGTCCTGTTGCCCGGCAGTAGATATTCTGCTTCGGTCAGGTTGACTGCATTAGTTTTCAAGGTACAAACCCTCTCAAATGTAGCATATCCATTCAGGATATTCGCTGTTTAAAACGCCTTCTTTTAATGACAGCAGCGATTTGTTCACCGCTTCTGCCAGCTCTCTGGCTTTAACATCACGGCCACCCAGGCCAACGATAAAGTTTCGTATTACCGCATTCATATGGTTTCCGTAGAGGGCTGATTTGATTTCTGAGCATGTAGCTCCTTCCGAGCCATAGCTGATGTTCTTATCGAAAACCACGATAAGACGGGACTTTTTTAGTGCCTTCACCAAATCGGCTGCAGGGAAGGGTCTGAACACTCTCAAGCCGAGGACGCCTACCTTGTGGCCTTCTTTCCTAAGTATGTCTGCGGCTACTATTGCTTCCATCGCCAGGCTGCCCATAGCTACAATAACTATATCGGCATCATCCAGTTTGTCTTCCCAGAACATATTGGCGTAGCTTCTTCCAAATAATTCGCCGAACTCCTGGCCTACCTTGGTTATCGTTTCTTTTGAGTTTTGTAAAGCCTCTTGCAGGAGATACCTCAGCTCCATATATCCATGGCAGAGCGTGCCCTCAGTATTAGCCCTGGGGTCTGCCAGGGTTACAAGATTATAATTTTTGGGATTGGCCGGGTCCAGTATTGTGTGGGGTTTATACGGGGGTAAAAATCTGTCTATATCCTCCTGCGAAGGAATAGCCACCGGCATTTCAGTGTGAGATAGGACATAACCGTCGTAGCAGACCATGACAGGTACGTAGACTGTCTCGGCAATCTTATAAGCCTGGATCATCGAATCCAATATCTCCTGGTTGTTTCGAGCGTATATTTGTATCCAGCCAGTATCCCGTTGGGATATAGAGTCCTGCTGGTCGTTCAGTACATTCCAGGGTGCCCCAATGGCACGGTTGACGCAGACAAGGACTACTGGGAGACGTGCTCCAGCGGTCCAATGCAGCATCTCATGCATATAAGCTAAACCATGCGAGCTGGTGCCAGTGAAGGTTCTGGCTCCTGCGATAGAAGCTGAAACACATACGGTAAGGGCGCTGTGCTCACTCTCGACGGCAACATACTCAGCGTTGAGGTTCCCTCCCTCTACAAATTTAGAGAGCGTTTCAGTGAGCGGTGTCTGGGGTGTAATTGGGTAAGCAGCAATCACCTGGACACGGCTGAGCTTTGCCCCCTGGGCCGCAGCCTGATTGCCATCAAGTATCTGTATCTCAGTTTTCCTATCTATCTTTTTATTTGTCAAGGTCACTCAATCTGTCTTATTCAGAACAGAACTCCTCTTCAGTTACCATGGTTATAGCCTGTGCCGGGCATACCTGTGAGCATATTCCGCATCCTTTGCAGTATTCCAGATTTATCTGGATGGGGATGGTCTTGCTGATGACAGCATCCGGGCAATAGAGCCAGCATATAAAACAGGTGGGCTTGTTTTGTCTGGCTGGAATGCACTTTTGGGGGTCTATCACTGGGTGTGAATTGCGCCATTCCCCCGTCTTTCCTCCTTCGCCAATGCCCGGTGAGGATTCACTGCATATATGCTTGCAAATCCGGGTGCTATAGCCGTTTATCATCTTTGCTTCTCCAGTTTGGTTATCTCGTAGGTCTTTGTAATCGCGGCGAGATTAATATCTATAGCGTTGCTGGGGAATCTTTCTCTTACTGCCTTCTCTATCCTTGCCATGTCCACTATTTTGGTGGCGCGGATAAATGCCCCCAGTATGGCTGTATTCACCACTGTGAGGCCGGCGACTATCAGTCCCAGTTCCTGGCATATCCTGGTGGCATCGGCGGTAGCGATATTGAAGTCACCTTTGATATTAAGCTCTTTTGGATGTTGCCAGGAATTCACTATGAGCCATCCTCCCCTGCCCAGTCCGCTGGTTACCTCCTGATATTTCAGCAAGGTGTAGTCCAGGACTACTACCACATCGGGTTTTTCCACCTGCGATATGACCATGACTGGCTCCGGGGAAATCCTGGTTGATGCGCTTATCGGAGCGCCCCTCCTCTCGGCGCCGAATGATGGTGCAGAGGTTACCCCCTGGTAGCCTTTGAGGTAAGCTGCTTGTGCCACTATCTTGGCGGCTGTTATGGCCCCCTGACCACCTCGGCCATGCCATCTAATCTCATACGGTCTTGTATTCAGAGACGGTTTTCCTGCCATTCGGTTAATTTCATTGATTTGTTGCTTCATATTTCAAAGGGCACAAGTATGTATGTTAACTCTCATTACTTGGATGTGTCAAATATATGTCTTTTAGCGACGTGGTGAGCTGGTTCAGATAGATGAGTAACATCTCTGAAAAAGTCGACCATGTGTACTCGTTCAGGTGATCAGTGACACATAGCCTGGGGTAACGGGTGAGACTAGGTTGCTTCGCTGACTGCTTCGTCACTTTGTTCCTCGCAGCTTCGGTTTGCAATGACATTTCTCGCACTACATGTTTATTTCTCTAAATTCAAATCACCAAAAAACCTTTCGACTCTTGACTGCTGACTCTTGACTATCTTCGTATATAGTGCAGTCTTTTAAGGCTGCCCGGGGTGGTAACGAGCATGGGGCAGGGCTGAAGCCCTGCGCTACTTTTACCGATCATCTTGCCTGTCTCTACCTCATTTAACACCATTAACCGCTTCTGCTCTTTCTTGTTCAATGTCACCATCTTCTTCATAAGGGTGACATTTTCACAGAACACTTAGAGGGTGACAAAATCATAGAACATTAACATCAAGCTTCTCGAGACGTTGACCGATACGGATGGATGTGCTATCCTGCTATTTGTATGTCGCCAGGTTCGTTCGGTGGCGCGGGCAGAAGGAAGTCAAGGCAGTGTAATCCTGCCAGCTATGGATTAGAAAGGTTGAGGTAAATAGATTGCGTTCATTTGATAGAGAATGGCAGCGCTGGTTTCCTGAGAGTGGAGGGGAGGAGTCTGTACCACCTGTCCAACACGGAAGGGGAACCTCCATGGTGTTCTTGGTGTTCGGCGGCATTTTGGCCCTGTTTATTCTCGCTAGTATAGCGAAGGGGTTCTATACTGAGTGGCTCTGGTTCAGCAGTCTGGACTATGGCAGTGTCTATACTACTATTTTGCAAACCAAGGTGCTGCTCTTCTTCTCTGCGGCCATCATCTTCTGCGCCTTGTTTTTGGGGAACTTCGTGCTGGCTACACGCTTGGCACCCAAGACTGAAGCACACTTTTTACCTTGGGCCATGGTTATACTGGGAACAGTACTACTGAGTCTAATATTTGGTCTATGGGCCCAGGGCAACTGGCAGGTTGTGCTCCGGTTCTTCAACGGGCAGCCCTTTGGCATCACCGACCCGGTTTTCCACAGGGAAATCGGCTTCTACATCTTCTCGTTGCCTTTCCTTCACCTATTGCGAGGCTGGCTCCTGGGCACGCTGATAATTACCCTTCTTGGCAGTGCCGGGGTATATGTTCTCAGCTATACGGTGCAGCGGCTCAGGTTCGACCTTGCCAGGCCGGTATTGGCCCATGTTGGTGGACTGGTCATGGCCATCTTGGGCCTTTTCGCCTGGGGTTACTGGCTTGGTATCTGGGAATTGGTCTTCTCTAAACAGGGTGTAGCCTTTGGAGCTAGCTATGCGGATATGCATGCCAATCTTCCAGCACAGTGGATTCTTTTGACAGTAGTGCTCATCTGCATAGTCGTCATCCTGGTTTCCATATTGCGGCGCAACTTCCGCTGGGCTGCCTATGCCATTGGGGGATGGATAGTGGCTGCCATTGTCGTTGGGGGAATCTTCCCTGGCTTAGTACAGCGCTTTCAGGTGCAGCCCAACGAGCTAGCCCTGGAGCGTCCCTATATCGAGTATAATATTCAGTTTACCAGGGAGGCCTTCGCGCTAGACCGGATTGAGGAGCAGCCTTTTCCTGCGGAGGAAGCACCCAGCCGTCAGGATATAGCCCAGAACGAGGCGACCATCAAAAACATCAGGCTCTGGGACCACCGCCCGCTAAAGGACACCTATAACCAGATCCAGTCCATTCGACTTTACTATGATTTCCACGATGTCGATGTCGACCGCTATATCATTGATGGCGAGTATCGGCAGGTCATGCTGTCAGCCCGAGAATTATCTGCGGAGAAGCTGGCGGGGCAGGCGCAAACCTGGGTCAACCGTCAGCTACAGTTTACCCATGGCTATGGGCTTGCCATGAGCCCGGTTAATGAGGTTAGTGCTGAGGGGTTGCCTGCACTGCTGGTAAAGGATATCCCCCCCGTTGGTGACTTCGATATAGAGCGGCCTGAGATATATTTTGGAGAAAAGACGGATAATTATGTAATTGTGAAAACAAAGACCGAGGAGTTCGACTATCCTATGGGGGATGAAAATATCTACGGTCACTGGCAGGGCGAGGGTGGGGTTAATATAGGCAGTTTCATCAACCGCTTAGTCTATGCCTGGCAATTCGGTGACGTTAATATCCTTATCAGTGGCGAGTTAACTCCGGAGAGCAGGGTACTTTATTATCGGAATATCAGGGAGAGGGTAAACCACCTGGCGCCATTCTTGGAGTTGGATAGCGACCCCTATTTGGTGGTGGAGGATGGAAGCTTATTCTGGATACAGGATGCCTATACCACCACTGGCCGCTATCCCTATTCTGAGCCGTTTGGGAAGGGGCTAAACTATATTCGCAACAGCGTTAAGGCAGTTGTTGATGCCTATGATGGCAGCGTGACTTTCTATGTCACTGACCCGGATGATGCTTTGATACAGACCTACCAGGCTATCTTCCCCGACCTCTTCGTCCCTGTAGAGCAAATGCCTGAGTCCTTGTGGGCTCATCTCCGTTATCCCGAGGACATGTTTAGAATCCAGACCTCAGTATACCAGACCTACCACATGCGCGATGCACGGGTATTTTACAACAAGGAAGACATGTGGGCTGTGCCCAGAGAGGTCTATGCCGCCAAAGAGCAACTTATGGAGCCCTACTATGTAATCATGCGCCTGCCCGATGAGGAGAAGGAGGAGTTCCTGCTTATGCTGCCCTTCACTCCGGTCAACAAGAATAATACCATTAGCTGGCTTGCTGCCCGCTGTGATGGAGAAAACTACGGGAAGATGCTTGCCTATCATTTTCCCAAGGAGCGGCTGGTGTATGGCCCCAGCCAAATCGAGAACCGAATCCAGCAGGATACCGTTATTACCGAGCAGCTTGCCCTGTGGGGGCGTGGTGGTTCTCGAGTTATCCGCGGCAACCTGCTGGTGATTCCTTTAGGCAAATCCAACCTGTATGTCGAGTCAGTCTTCCTCCAGGCAGAGGCTGGTGGGCTTCCGGAGCTGAAGCGAGTTATTGTGGCTGCCGGTAACCAGATAGCTATGGAACCCACATTGCAGGAAAGCCTTGCGGCTATCTTTGGTGCTGAGGCATTGCCGACCGAGCCTGAGGCTGAACTGCCAGCTCCAGCAGAACCAGAGGCGCCACCGACTGAACCTGAGGCCAAACCGCCAACTCCAGCAGAACCAGAGGAGCCGGTAGCCGCTGACATAGCTAACCTGGTTGAGGAGGCTCAGTGGCACTATGACAAGGCGCAGCAGTACCTCAAGGAAGGTGATTGGGCTGGCTATGGAAACGAACTGGATGCGCTGAAGGCAGTGCTGGACCAACTGGCGGAGCTTGCTGCTGAAGAGAAAAGATAGTTCGCTGGTTTGGCAATCTGGCTATTGGTGTATAGCAGTATAAGAGGATAGTCTGTGGTGAGACTTTACAGCAAACTTTTTATACTGAGGCCAGGCTGTCCAATCCTAGCTCCTTAAGCTTTTTAGTAGTAGGCAGGCTAGTCTGTTTATCCCAGCCCCTTTCATCATAGTAGTCGTCCAAAAGCCTATCCACATCTTCCTTAGTCAAGCTGGTAGTCCCAAAATAGTCCTTCAAGTGGTACTCCTTGTCTACTCCTTTGAGGGGCTGGAACCATATTTCAGGTGGCTCATCATCTTTGCGGTTGAAGCCAGCCCGGTAGTTAATCAACTTCCATAGATTCCAGGTGCGCTCACCGGCTAGCTTGATGTCAGCCGGTGTTAGTTCAATACCGGTGATAGCCGAGTATAACTCAGCGAGGATTTTCATGCTATAGAATCTGGAGATGTAGAGTCGATGGCATTGCCCCAGCATATTAAACAAGGAGAAGAAGTCCTCGCCGTGCCTGGCGAGACGCCCCACATTGAATGAATCCTCGGTAAAAATACGTTCTATTGCCTCCTCAGGGACTCCGCATCTGCCAGCCTGTCTTTGAATCTCCTTTATAGGCCAGCCGGGGCTATAGGTAACAGCCCCCATGCCTGCAGCTACTCCCAGCGAGCGGCCGGGATATACCATCTGCTCGAATTGCATTGGCCCCAGCCCCCATAGTCTTGGGTCGAAGATGGCAAATTGTCCCTTTATTACATTCTGGACATATTTCTCTGCCCCCTTTCCAATCCTGCGGGCTGCGCCGAGGACACCATCAGCCAGGATGTCGCCAAAACCTTCCCTGAAGGCCGTCATTTTTACCAGCTTGAGAAGCGTGTCAAACTCGCGATTCAACTCCATGCCGCCGGTATCCTTTTTGGTTATGATTCCTTCCTCGTATAGAGTGACCACGAAGTCAATGAGCCCTTGAAAACAATAGATTCTCTCGATGCCGTAGCGATTCATCATGTCAGAATAGCGCAGGGCATCTGCATACCTATCCAGGGAGGAGCCTTCAGCGCGGTGCCCGAATGCTGGGGAAGCCGTCATTATTGCCATCTCAGCAAATACCGCAGTATCGTATGTCGCTATACCATGCTCAGCTACGTCCAGGCGGTCCTTATCGGACATGGGACAGGTGATGCAGGCGATTTTCTTTCGGCTTTGCTTGTGGAGCTCATATATCTCTGCTTGTAACTCTTTTGTGCTTGGTGGGTATGGTATGAGCATGGATGAGTTCTTGGCTAGCGCTCCTTCTGGCACCCAGCCAGCGGTCATGGTCATCGCCCCGCCCTGCATCATCTCATCGCGCAGATGATAATTTGCCACTCGCTCCAGTATTTCATTGACGAGCCTCTGCAGCCGTCGGGGGTCGGCTACGGTGATTCCCTTCGTGCCTTGCACAGCGACTATAGCCTTCAGGTTCTTCGAGCCCATTACGGCACAAAGCCCCCCTGAGCCGACGGAGCCTCCCTTATCGATTTGGGCAACCGAGATATTGACCAGATTCTCTCCCGCCTGCCCAAGTGGGATTATGCTGCAGGGTTGATGTTTTCGCCTCAGCTCATCTGTTGTTTCGAAGCTATCTGTGCCCCAGAGGTTGCTGGCATCGCATAGCTCAACATTCTCGTCGTGGATTTTGAGATATACAGGCTTGTCCGACCGTCCAGTAATGACAATGTGGTCGTAACCTGAAGATTTAAGGAAGTGACTGAAATTGCCGCCGCCATTGCTGTGGGGGAAAGACCCGTTGAGAGGTGATTTATATATGGTCATTACCTGCGAGGAGCCTGGTATTATGGTGCCGTTAAAGGGGCCAGTGCCTATGATAATGGCGTTTTGAGGGGAAAGTGGCTCTACATCTGGGGGTATGAGGTCGTAGGCAAGCTTGTTGTTTATGCCGGCGCCGCCTATGTAAGTCCTGACCATTTCAGCGTCAAGAGGCTCTTTTCTTATGCTGCCGCTGGTCAGGTTGATGTAAAGGATGTTTCCGGCATAACCTGGGAGTCCCATTTTATGCCTCCTTTCCTGCTCTCTGTCGAATTAAAGCCCCGTAGGGGCAATATCTGGCACAGATACCACAGGCATCACATCCCTCGGTGAAGGTTATCTCAAATTCGTTGGTGTGGTTGACCAGCCTCTTAATCTGGATTTGGGAGGCTGATAGGTTAAAGGTGCGAGTAAATCTGAAAGAACAACGCAGCATGCAGGTCATGCAGCCAGCACACTTGGATGCGTCGGCATAGATTAAATAGGAGCTTTTTTGGGCAGTAGTGCTTGGCATCGCTATCTAGAGTAGCCTCACCTGGGGCTGTTGTCAAGGAAGCGAATTGAAAAAAAACCAATGACAGCATAAAATGACTGGCACCGGTAATCTACTGGCTGGTTTTGAATGGTAAAGAATCTAATCGGCATAAGCTTTAAGGAAGAAGCACCTGCGGGGATTCCCAGGGTAAGATTTCAGGATAGGCATTGCCACTTTATCGGTAAGGCAAGGGAGGAGTTAAGAGAATGGAGTTTCAGTTGAATGAAGAGCAGAAGATGTTGAAGAAGATGGTACATGACCTGGCAGAGAAGGAGTTCCGCCCTAAAGTGGCGGAATGGGAAGCCAGTGGTGAACCCATTGCCCACGAGTATTTCAAGGAGCTGGCAGATTTAGGTCTCCTGGGATTGCCTATCGCCGTCGAATATGGTGGACAGGGTCGGACTGCTTTTGAAGCCATTCTGGCAATAGAGGAGCTGGCACGGGTATCAGGTCTATGTGCTGGACCTGTTTTTGAGACCAGTGTGGGGCCGGTCAGGGTGATCGAGCAATTTGGCACTGAGTCTCAGAAGCAGAAGTATATACCTCCTGCATGCCGGGGCGAGTCGTGGATTGCCGTTGCCATGACCGAACCCGAGGCTGGTTCGGCATTGACTGACCTCAGCACCAGAGCTGTCTTAGACGGCGACCACTATATCGTGAATGGTATGAAACGCTTTGTCAGCGGCGGAGGGCAAGCCGACGTTTATGTGACATACGTGAGACTCAGCGAGCAGAAAGGTGCCAAAGGCATTGGTGGGCTCATTATTGAAAAAGGAACCCCCG
>Ga0265594_1002899_pt1 | contig 11771 bp, 13 predicted proteins | sample saktaG_11_FD_190147 | JGI IMG/M metagenome (GOLD analysis project Ga0265594, IMG submission 190147) | Saline water microbial communities from Sakinaw Lake, British Columbia, Canada - sak_2011_5_24_80m | ecosystem: Environmental > Aquatic > Non-marine Saline and Alkaline > Saline ... | reverse complement strand
CTAGTTTTACGAAAAGCATTGGCTGACCGTTCTTGGTTATGATTTTCTTGATAGTTGAAATAATTCCACCAACTCTTACTTTTTGGTGCATAAAAGCACTTTTAAGTTCTGATAGGGCCAGAGTGTTTTTAAATATTTCTCTATAATCTTCTAAAGGATGGGAGGTTACATATAGTCCCAATAGATCCTTTTCCCAACTAAGCTTTTCAAAATTACTTGCTTGAACAGCTGGCTTTAGGGCGATGTTCTGATTAAATCCACTCATATCAAAAAGTCCGGCTTGTCCGTGGAGTTTATTCTTTTGATGTTCTTTTGACCATTCTAATAATCTTTCTAAATTATATAATAGCTGGTTTCTTTCAGCGAATTCATCAAAACTTCCAGATTTAATTAAGCTCTCCATAGATTTTTTATTAACATCTTTAGAATTAACTCTTTTAAGAAAGTTATTAATTGACTCAAACCTACCATTCTTTCTTTCTTCGGTAATAACATTAATAATATTTTCTCCAACATTTTTAATAGCCAACATCCCAAACCTTATCTTATCTCCCTTTGACACGACAGTGAAATTCTTTAAACTTTCATTTATATTGGGTGGCAAAACTTCAATCTTCATTCTTTTGCATTCATCAATTAAAAAAGCAATTCTTTCAACATCGGTTTTCTCTGATGTTAAAACAGCAGCCATAAACTCAACAGGGAAGTGAGCTTTCAAATAAGCCGTTTGATAGGCGATAGTTGCGTAAGCTGCAGAATGTGATTTATTAAAGCCGTACTGGGCAAAGGGCAAGATCCACTCCCATAATTGTATAGCAACTTTTCTATCAACTCCGTTATCAATAGCTCCTTTGATAAATTTCAGCTCTTGCTCGTCAAGAAGTTTCTTTATTTTCTTTCCAACAGCTTTTCTTAAAACATCGGCTTCAGCTAAACTAAATCCAGCTAGGTCTCTGGCTATTCGCATTAGCTGTTCTTGGTATATGCAAATACCCTGAGTTTTCTCTAAGATTGGTTTTAATTTTGGATGAAGATAGGTCACTTCTTTCTTGCGGTGTTTTCTGTCAATATAATCTGGAATAAATTGCATTGGGCCTGGACGATAGAGAGCGACCATGGCGACAATATCTTCAAACTCTGTTGGTTTTAAATCTTTTAAATATCTTTTCATACCATCACTTTCCAATTGAAAGACAGAGGTGGTATTGGCTTTCTGGAAAAGTTCAAAAGTTTTTTTATCGTCTAAGGGAAGATTTTCAATATCTATTTTAAGCTTGTCTCTTAAAACATATATTCTTGATAAAGTATCTTCAATAATTGTCAAGTTTTTTAATCCTAAGAAATCCATTTTTAACAAACCCATGCTTTCAACAGAGTGCATTTCGTATTGAGTAACGATGTTCTCGTTATTTGGACCCGAGCGTTGTAAGGGGATAATGTCTGTTAATGGTTTGTCGGAAACAACAACACCACAGGCGTGAGTTGAAGCGTGGCGAACAACGCCTTCTAGTTTTTTAGCTATATCAATTAACTTTCTTGCCTGATTGTCTGTTTCATAAAGGTCTCTAAATTCAGATATTTTTTCCAAAGTATCTTTTAGCGTAAATCCCAAAGGAATCATTTTGGCAAGTTTGTCGCAATAGCTGTATTCGTAAGCCATGGCTCGACCGACATCTCTAATAACAGCTCTAGCAGCCATTGTTCCAAAAGTAATTATTTGAGCCACCTTATCTTTTCCATATTTTTGACCAACATATTCAATAACTTCGTCTCTTCTTCTGTCGGTAAAGTCCAAATCAATATCAGGCATTGATATTCTCTCTGGGTTTAAAAACCTTTCAAATAAAAGGTCATTTTTTATTGGGTCTACATTAGTAATGTTTAATAGATACGAAACTAAAGAGCCAGCAGCTGAACCTCTGCCTGGACCAACGACGATTCTTTGATTTTTGGCCCAATTAACAAAATCCTGAACTATTAAAAAGTAAGAAGCGAAACCAGTTTCTTCAATAACAGAAATTTCATAGTTAAGACGATCAGTAATTTCTTTGCTCGGATTATTTCCGAAACGTTCAGCTAGCCCCTTCTGACATAATTCTTCAAGATATTGGTTCGGAGTTTTTTCACCAGGAACTTCGTATTTAGGAAGTTTAGTTGTTCCAAGTTCTAACTCAAGATTGCAAGCATTGGCAATTTTTTGAGTGTTTTCAATTGCTTCAGGAGTATCTTTGAATGTTTCTGTCATATCTTCAGATGATCTTAGTGAAAAATCATCTGATTTAATAGTTGCTCTTTCTGGATCATTGGGGTTTGATCCAGTATTAATAAGCATTAAAATATCTTGAGCTTCAGCGTCATCTTTCATTAAGTAATGAGTATCATTAGTTGCCACTAGGGGAATGCCGTACTTTTTAGACATGGCAACTAGGGCCTCATTAACTGGTTTTTGATCTGAAAGATTAGGATGATCTTGAATTTCTAAATAGAAATTATCTTTACCAAATATTTGTTGATATTTCAAGGCAAGCTCTTCGGCTTGTTCAAAGTTTTTAGCTGTTATTAATCTTGGAATTCTTCCGGCCAAACAGGCACTCATAGCAATGAGGCCTTCTGAATATTTGGCTAACAAATGATCGTCAACTCTTGGCTTATAATAGAAGCCATCTAAGTGAGCTTTAGTTACTAGTTTTACTAAATTTTTGTAACCAACCTCATTTTTAGCCAACAGAATAAGGTGATATTTTTTATTGTCTATATTGGGTCTTTTTTGTTCTAGTCGTTCGTAGGCGGTGTAAACCTCACAACCAATAATTGGTTTTATACCCTTTGCCTTCGCTTTTTTATAGAATTCTATGGCTCCGTATAAAACTCCGTGATCGGTAATAGCAACAGAGTCCATACCCAATTCTTTAACTCGATCTAAAAGCAAATCAATCTTTGGCAGACCATCTAAAAGTGAGTAATGAGTGTGAACATGCAAATGTGTAAATTTCATATTAGTTAAATTATGTTAACATATAATAATGAGTAAACCAAATTTTAATGAAGAAAGGAAATTGTGGAAAAAGGGAGTTAATTTCGTTGTTGGAATAGATGAAGCTGGAAGAGGACCATTAGCTGGCCCGGTAATCGCATGTGCGATTACCATCCCAGAATTTCCAATTTCCAATTTCCAATTTCCGAAAAATGTCAAAGATTCTAAAAAACTTTCAGCAAAGAAAAGAGAGGAGATTTATAAATTATTGAAAAAGAATCCAGATGTAAAATGGGGGATTGGTAGGGTTTCGGAAAAGATTATTGATAAGATTAATATTTTGCAGGCAACAAAGTTGGCTATGAGGAGAGCTGTTAAGAATTTGAGCAAAAAAGGAACCGGGTTCCTTTCAGCTGAAAGGAACCCGGTTCCTTTTTTGTTGATTGATGGAAATTTTGGAATAGATTTAGATTTTCCCCAAAAGTCTATTATCAAAGGAGATCAAAAGGTTTTCTCTTGTGCGGCTGCTTCAATTATTGCTAAGGTTTCAAGAGACAGAATGATGATAAAATATCATGATAAGTATCCAGAATATGGCTTTAATAGACACAAAGGATATGGAACAAAACTTCACAGAGAAGCAATAAAGAAATACGGCTTTTGCGACATCCACCGAAAAACCTTCCGTGTGTCTTGATTTTTTTAGTAATATAAGTTATATTGGAGAATATGGCAGTACCAAAAAGAAGGAAAACAAAATCAAGAAGGAATAATAGAAGATCACACATCTCTCTTAAAAGTCCTAAATTAACGATTTGTCAAAAATGTGGCAAGCCGGCTTTGGGGCATGCTGTCTGTGATAATTGCGGAACATATAAGAAACAAGAAGTAATTGATGTTATGAAAAAGCTGACCAAGAAAGAAAAAAAGGCGAAGAAAAAGGAGATTGAAGGAAAAGATCAAGAAGAACAAAAAAGTAAACCATTAACAATGGGAGAATTATCTAAATAATTTTATGGCATCAAGACATTTATCAAGATCAATAGTTATGCAAAGTTTGTACGAATGGGATTTTGCTGGTAAGAAAAAAGAGGATTTAGATAAAATCGTTGAGAAAAATATTAAAGAGTTTGGTCCCGGTCTAGAAGATAAAGATTTTATTTGGGAGTTAGTTAATGGCGTTGTTAAAAAAATATCAAGTATAGATAAAATTATTATTAAAGCAGCTCCAGAATGGCCGATAGAACAAATAACCATTGTTGATAGAAATGTTTTAAGAATAGGCCTGTATGAACTTCTTTATGGCAACAAAGAAGATGTTCCTCCGAAAGTAGCTATCAATGAGGCTATTGAGCTAGCTAAAACATTTGGTGGGGAAAGCTCAGGTAAGTTTATAAACGGGGTCTTAGGAACGGTTTTTAATGAAATAGAGAAAAAGTAATATGATGGATTTTTCACAATTAGAAAAGAAGTTAGATATAGAATTTAAGAATAAGGATTTGCTCGTGCAGGCTTTTGTTCATAGATCTTTTTTAAATGAAAATACAAAGTTTGAACTTTCGCACAACGAAAGATTAGAATTTTTAGGAGATGCCGTATTAGAGCTTGTTGTTACTCAATATTTATTTTTAAATTATCCAAAAAAATTAGAGGGAGAATTAACTAGTTGGAGAGCAGCTTTAGTCAATACGAAAATATTATCAAGAATATCTGAAGAAATAGGTTTTAACGATTTTCTTTTGCTCTCTCAAGGAGAAATAAAGGAACAGGGGAAAGCTCGGCAATATATTCTAGCAGATACATTTGAGTCCTTTGTCGGTAGCTTATATCTTGATCAAGGATTCAAAGTTTGCGAAAAATTTATTGTAAAACATTTAATAAAAGAATTACCAAAAATTATTGAAGAGCGACTTTTTGAAGACGATAAATCATCTTTTCAAAAAGAAGCTCAAGAGAAAGTAGGGATAACTCCGGCGTATAAGGTTGTTGACCATTCTGGTCCAGATCACAAAAAGAATTTTACAGTAGGAGTATATCTTGGCAAAGAATTAGTCGCTAAAGGAGAGGGCTCTTCAAAGCAAGAAGCAGAAGAGGCAGCTGCTAAGCAGGGATTAGAAAATAAAAATTGGAATAATAAGTAAAAACTATGTTAAGAATTCGTTTATTTAGAATAGGCAAAAAGAATCAGCCATCTTATAAGATAGTGGTTGTTGATGGAAAAAGGGCTTCAAGAGGTGGTCGTTTTGTTGAGGAGCTTGGATTTATAAATCCAAAAACAAAAGAGCAGAAGATAGACGCAGAGAAAGCTAAGTATTGGATTTCAAAAGGAGCTCAGCCCTCAGATACAGTTCACAATCTATTAACTAAAGAAAAAATTATAGAAGATAAAAAAATTGCCGTTCACAAAAAATCAAAGAAAAAACCTGCTGAGGGCGAGGTAAAGACAGAAGAAAAGAAACTAGAAGTGAAAGAAGATGCTATGCCAGAAGGAAAAAAAGAAGAAATAAAACCAGCTGAAGAAGTAAAAGCTGAAGAGACGAAACCCGAAGAAAAACCTAAAGAAAAACCTAAAGAAGAGAAAGCTCTAGCTGGAACTCCAGAACCAGAGAAAAAAGAAGAAACAAAATAAAATATTTCCAAAAATAAAAATACGAATGTCCAACCTTCGTATTTTTGTTTAATTAAATAACTAAATTCTTCCGTGCTATACAGAGGGAAGAAAATCACGGAAAAGATCGCTCCCTGAGGAGGAGCAAATGAATGAGGTCGAACCTCATTCATTGCGACGGGAAAGGTGTGACCTTAAGAAGTGATTTTGCGATAATTATGTGGTTGTCTGTCTTGACAAAGATTTTTTGGGGAGTATAATTGAAGATATAGAGGAAAGGTCGGAACTCTTATAATTTAAAAATGAATTTACCGAAAGATTATGACAAAAGTAACAACTGATAAAGATTTCCTTGAGTTCGTTGTGAAAACATTGGTAGATCATCCAGATGATGTCACAGTTGACAGACAAGTTGACGAAATGGGAGTATTGCTTTCATTGAGAGTCAATTCTGAAGACATGGGTCAAATTATTGGTAGATCAGGTTCCACAGCTAGAGCTATTAGATCTTTAGTTAGAATTATTGGTTTGAAAAATCACGCCAGAGTTAATCTAAAGATTGAAGAGCCAGAAGGTGGTAGAGCTCCAGCTCAAGAAGCAGTTAAAGAAGAGAGGAAAGCTTCAGAAAGTTTAGATGATTTGAAGCTATAAGATTTTACATTGATTACTGACAATGCTACTATTATGTAATAGTAGCATTGTTTTTTTACCTTTACCTATGATAAATTTTGATATTATTACAATATTTCCTAAAATATTTAATTCTTATTTTTCAGAGAGTTTAGTTAATCGTGCTCAAAAAAATAAGTTGATAAAAATTAAAACCCACAATTTAAGAAAGTATACTTCTGACAAGCATAAAACAGTTGACGACAAACCATTCGGCGGAGGATCAGGAATGGTTATGAAAGTAGAACCGGTTTTCAAAGCTGTTAAGAAAATAAAAGGCAAGAAAGCAAAAGTTGTATTGTTTACGCCAAGAGGGAAGAAATTTAATCAAAAAATGGCGTATCAACTTAGTAAGCTCAATCAGATTATCTTTATATGTGGAAGATATGAAGGCGTTGATGAAAGAATTGCTAAAAAGATAGCTGATATTGAATTATCAATAGGGGATTATGTTTTGATGGGTGGAGAGATTCCAGCTATGGCTGTTATTGAAACGGTAACAAGATTAATTCCGGGAGCGATAGGTAAGAAGAATTTGTTAAAAGATAGGATTACAAAAACGAAGGGATTTATTGAATATGAACAATATACTCGTCCAGAAATATTTAATAAATGGAAAGTACCAAAAGTTCTATTATCCGGAGATCATAAGAAAATAGAGAAATGGAAAGAAAAACATTCTAAAATCATTGAAAAATAATAGTTTTCGTGTTATCGTGTAAGCACCGCAAAATTTGATGGGCAGGTGGTGGAGTAGTCAAACACACGAGTTTGTAAAACTCGCGGCTTCGGCCTACGGGGGTGCAAATCCCTCCCTGCCCACATAGCGTGCCAATGTAGCTCAGTTGGTAGAGCATTCCCATGGTAAGGGAAAGGTCCGCGGTTCGAATCCGCGCGTTGGCTCCGAATAATAAATAACCAATAACCAAGAAACAAGATACAGACAAATTTCAAATTACAATATTCAAATTTCAAACAGTTTGGTTATTGTATCTTGTGTCTTGTATCTTCTTTTGCGAAGTAAAAGCTATGGCAAAGAAAAAGAAACCATTCTTGAAACTTATATGTTCAGAATGTAAAAAAATAAATTACTTTACCAAAAAATCAAAAGGAATGATTGAGGAAAAGTTGGAATTGAATAAATTTTGCAAATGGTGCCGAAAACACACACCTCACAAAGAAGGTAAGAAATAAAGGTAATGGGGGCTTGGTTCAGTGGTAGAATTGCTGTCTCCAAAACAGCAGACGGGAGTTCGATTCTCTCAGCCCCTGCCATGATTTTAAAAATAAGAAAATTTAATGAGAAAGTCCTAAGAAAAAAAGCAGAGCCGGTTGAAAAGATTGATGGTGAAATAAAAAAGCTTGTTTTTGATATGGTTGAAACAATGAAAGTTAATGACGGAGTCGGCTTAGCCGCTCCCCAAGTTGGAGTTTCTAAACGAGTTATTGTGGTTCAAGGCAATCCATTGATCAATCCCAAAATACTCAAAAAGAAAGGAGTCATGCTCTTTGCCGAAGAAGGTTGTTTAAGTTTCCCGAATATTTATATAGAAATTAAAAGATTTGATGAAATTGAAATAGAAGCGTTAGATATTGAGGGAAAGAAGATTGAACTTGAAGCCAAGGGGTTATTGGCTAGAGTTATTCAGCACGAAATAGATCACATAGATGGAATTCTATTTTTTAACCGTTTAGGTTTAATTGAAAAAATAAAGTTCAAACTAAAGCACCTGTCTTTAAAGTTTTAGTATGAAATATTTCTCAATTATTAGTGTTGTTGTAATATTAATTGTTGGATTTTTGATTTGGCAGGGTGTTTATTTTCCTAAGGAGCCAGGCTCCTTAGGAAAAACACGGTTTTTGGTTGAGAGAGGGCAGGACGCAGAAGAGATTGCAGATAATTTGAAAGGAGTTGGGTTAATTAGATATAGTTTTGGGTTTAGATGGTATGCTTCAATTTCTGGGAAAGCAAATAAGCTTAAAGCGGGGGAATATGAATTATCTCCATCAATGACCATTTCCGAAATTATTGATAAAATGGTTTCGGGAGATATGATAAAAAGAACGATTACTATAATAGAAGGGTGGACGCTAGAAGATATTGCCGAATATTTAAAAGTAGAAGAACTAGATCCGAGCTTAGAAGGTTATCTTTTTCCTGATACTTATGAATTATCCTATGATGATGGAATAAATGAAATTATTGAAAAGATATTAGTTAATTTTGATAAAAAAACCAAGGGGAAGTTTGGCAAGAGACCTGATCTCGAGATAATAATTATGGCCTCTTTATTAGAAAAAGAAGTAAGAAGTTTAGAAGATAAAAAAATGGTGGCAGGAGTTTTAAAAAACAGATTAGAAACAGGTATGCTCTTGCAAGTAGATGCGGCTATGATTACCTACGAAATTAAAGGGCTTCCGTCTAGGCCTATTTGCAATCCTGGCCTTGAAAGTATAGAAGCAGCAATTTATCCAACAGAGAATAACTATTTATATTATCTTTCAACTCCCGAAGGAGAAACAATCTTTAGCAAAACCTTCAAAGAACACAACATAGCTGTTAACAAGTACTTAAGATAAGAATATTAAACACCTGGTGTCTAACATCCAAAATGTTCGGAGCTAAGCTTTCGCACTAACATTTCTTCACTTTGTAAAATTTTTTCTACAGGGTATAATATATAAATGGTTGATAGAAGGAAAATATTAACATGGGTTATTTATGTGTTATCGGCAATTTTGTTGGTTGTGGTTGTTTTCTTTTTAACTCTTTGGCTTTTGAATAAATTTGCTAGTCCAGCTCCGATAATTCTAGGCGGAAAGCCAACTTCTCCTATCGGTGATAGTTTTCCTCCTCCTCCTAATTTTATTAAACTATCAGGTCTATATTTTGATGGTCCCCAATTGCTAAAAGATAATAGCGGTATTGATAAGGCAGCAATATTTTTAATCTTGTGCCAAAAAGATACGGACTATGGTATAATATATATTGGAGAGACAGAGGGGGGTATTAATCTTTCAAGCGATACTTGTTGGATAGATAGTTGTGGAGGATCTCTTTATATCGCTAAGTTTTGGGTATCAACTGAACAGTATAAAACAAAAGACAGGCAAGGGTTAAGGAAACTATTAGAAACAGAAAATAATCCTTCTTGCATATTAAGCTTATGAACCAATCAATATTTGATAAAATTACAGCGGAGAAAGGTCTATTTTTCACTCTAGTGGCAGCGATCATAATTGTTGCGATTGTTGTTGTCTATTTATTCATTACTTTTGGATCGCCAAAAATAAAGATTACATCTCCTAGCGGAGGAGATAAATGGGAGATTGGTCAAAAATATGAAATTACTTGGGAAGCAAAGAAAGTTGGCAAGGTAGGTATTGCTTTATTTCATGAAGCAGAGGTAGAGTGGATTGCTGAAGATGTTCCGGCTGGTTTAGGAAAATATGAATGGGAAGTTTATGAAGGTCATAAGTATGGGGATGGGTTCTGGGTAGCTGTTTTTGAATATCCCTGGAGAGAAGATGGTGAAGTGGACTATTCCAAGGGATCCTTAACAATTACTTATCCGATATCAACTAACTGTGATGTTTTATCTATTGAAAATGAGTGGCCGTATGTGGCAAGCGATTTCCCAAACATTAGAAGGGTTTTTATAACTCAAGAGAAATATAAAGGAAATTTAGATGGTCTAGAAGGTGCCAATCAAAAATGTCAGGAACAAGCGAATAAAGCAGAACTTGGAGGGAGTTGGATTGCTTTTCTTGGTGGTGATGCTGACGAGGATACGGCTGTTGAAAGATTAAAAAAGAGCGGGATAGGTGGTATTTTTGTTCAAGCAGAGCCATCAGCCGAATTAATTCAGGGAGCGACTTGTCATCGTCTCTTGGGTAAAAACTTTACTGAATTTTTAATGAAGTTTTCAGATCCCTTAGAAATTAATGCTGATAAAATCAATAAGACCTTTTTGCAGAATATGAACGGAGTTTGGTTAGGACGTGTTGACGAAACAAGTAGTAAAAATTGTATTGTTTCAACAACAAGCCAAGTAAATTTAAATGAGAAATATAGCTACACTCCTACTTGCCAAAACTGGACAAAAGCAGAGCAGTTTGCTGCTGGATATAGAGATGCTCCATTGTCAGATTTCCCGCTCTGTTATACACCATCGGGGTCTTCAGTTAGGGCGGTTTCTTTAGGAGGATTGGGCTCGGGAGTAAGCAGTATCAATACTGGGGGCTATTGCCACAGAGAGCGAAAACTTATTTGTATTGAGGATTAGAGTTGACAAGAAATTAATAATAGATTAAAATAAGAATATAATAAATTATCCACAGATAGCAGGCATTTAAGACCTGCCGAGGGTGACTCGTCTTTTATCTGTGGTTAACCGCAGATTTTTTATGCCATTAACAAAAGAGCAAAAACAAAATATAGTCAAAGATTTGAAGGAAAGTATTGATAAGCAGAAGTCAATGGTTTTTGTTTCCATCCAGGGATTAAAAGCAGCCGAGCTTCTTGAATTAAGAAATAAATTAAAAGAATTAAATTGTAAAATATCTGTTGCTAAGAAGACCTTAATGGATATTGCCTTCAAAGAAAGTAAGATAGAAATTGACACAAGCAAGCTAGAAGGCCAAGTGGCTTTAGTTTTCGGATTTAAAGACGAAGTTTTACCAGCTAAAACATCTTATGAGTTTTCTAAGAAAAATGAGAACTTGAAGATATTGGGTGGTTTCTTAGAAAATAAATTTAGAGAAGTTAACGAAATAATTACATTAGCTAAAATACCTTCAAGAGAAGAACTTTTAGCAAAGGTCGTTGGGAGCATATCAGCCCCAGTATATGGTTTGGCGAATGTGCTTCAAGGAAACATAAGAAATTTTGTTCAAGTTTTAAGTAAAATAAAACAATAATTAATATGACAGAAGAAATTAAAAAAGAAGAAGAAAAAGTAGTAGAAGTTCCTAAGAAGTTTCAATCTTTAGTTGAAGAAATTGAAAAAATGTCTGTTTTGGACTTAGCTGAATTAGTTAAAATTCTTGAAAAGAAATTTGGCGTTTCAGCTGCCGCTCCTGTTGCTGTGACCGGACCTGCTTCTGCTGAGGATTCAGCAGACAAAGAGGAAAAAAGTTCTTACAATGTTGAATTAACTGCAGTTGGTGATAAAAAGATTGAAGTTATTAAAGCGGTAAGAGATATAACAGAGAAAGGATTAAAAGAAGCCAAAGATCTAGTTGACGCTATTGCTAGCGGTCCTCAAATGATTAGAGAAAATGTTAAGAAAGAGGATGCCGAAGAAATGAAAAAGAAATTTGAAACCGCCGGCGCAACTGTAGAATTGAAATAAACCAAATAAAAAATCCGCCGAAGTCCGACTTCGGCGGATTTTTTTTGTCCGAGGCCTGTCCTCGAACAGTTTTGTTTAATGTTGTTATTGAAGAATTCAAAATATAATCCGTCGCAAAGCCGTCCGTCGTCAAGATGTTCATCCGTCGTCGGACCTCTACGCAACT
>Ga0265594_1002898_pt1 | contig 11771 bp, 9 predicted proteins | sample saktaG_11_FD_190147 | JGI IMG/M metagenome (GOLD analysis project Ga0265594, IMG submission 190147) | Saline water microbial communities from Sakinaw Lake, British Columbia, Canada - sak_2011_5_24_80m | ecosystem: Environmental > Aquatic > Non-marine Saline and Alkaline > Saline ... | reverse complement strand
TTTTATGAGTTTCCGTAAATATTTGAAGAGCCTTCTCTTGAGAAATATATTCAACACTTTCTATTTCATTTGAAAACTGATAAAGCGCTTCTTCTACTTTTATAATTTCTTGTTCTGATGTATTTTGTTCAAAATAGACTGAAATATCAGCTTTATCCTGTAAATAATTAATTAAAAATTCACTTATGCCTTGAGATAAAAAAAGACAAGTTATTAGAGAAATTGAAATTGTTATAACAAAAATTGCTTCAACTACAAGAGCTTTATTTCTTAAAAATCCAACCCAAGAAAATTTTAAAATACGTTTTAAAGATGTAAGCATAATATTTTATAAAATAAATTTACCTAATTGTTCGTCACGAAGTATCTTGCCATCTTCTAATGTTATTACTCTTTTATTTAAATTATCAATAACTCTTCTGTCGTGAGTTGCTAAAATAATAGTTGTCCCGGATTCATTAACCTTTTTAAAAAGATTTATTATTTCAAATGTATTATAAGGATCTAAGTTCCCAGTTGGTTCATCTGCTATAACAAGTTCTGGCTTGTGAACTAATGCCCTTGCTACTGCCAATCTTTGTTGTTCTCCCCCAGAAAGTTCTTTGGGAAAATTACGATACTTATCTTGAAGTCCTACTATTTCTAAAACTTGTGAAGTATTTTTATGAATTTCTTTATCTGAAAAACCCATTACTTCCATAATATAACTTATATTTTCATAAACAGTTTTGGAAAACAAAAGCCGATAATCTTGATAAACTACACCAATCTTTCTTCTAATTTTTTGAAGTTCGTTAAACCCTGTTTTTTTGATATTCTTATCTCCATAAAGAATATCACCACTAGTTATACTCTCCTCCCCTATTAAAAGTTTAATCAATGTTGTTTTCCCTGCTCCAGAACGACCAACAATAGAAAGAAACTCTTTGGACTCAATTTTAAAAGAGATATCTTTTAAAGCCGGGATTTGGTTAGGGCTTAATTCTGATTGATAAATTTTTGTAACGTTTTGAAATAAAATCATAATTTAATTTCCGCTTGAATAAATTCGTCTATATCACCATCTAAAACTTTTTCAACATTTGTTGTCTCAACTTTGGTCTGAGCATCTTTGCAGAGTTTATAAGGATGTAAAACATATGAACGACGCTGATTTCCCCAACTAGCAGAAATATCTTCCCCTCTAACTTTTTCAATTTCTTTTTCTTTTAATTCTTCTGAAAGATGTAATAATTTTGTTTTTAAAACTTGCATGGCTTTTTCTTTATTCAGCCCCTGCAATCTTTCTTCTTGTGAACTTGCCTTAAGACCTGTTGGGATATGAGTAATTCTAACTGCTGAATCTCTTTTATTTACATGCTGTCCTCCAGGGCCAGAAGCCCTATAAGTTTCAATTCTTAAATCCTCTGGTTTAATTTCTATTTTTGACATATCAGATTCTGGAATTTTTGGCAAGACCTCCACTTTAGCGAATGATGTATGACGAAGTGATTGAGAAGAAAAAGGAGATATCCTCACTAGCCTATGAATACCTTGTTCATTTTTCAAAAATCCATAAGCATAATTTTCTTTAATTTCAATAGATGCTTCTTTAATCCCAATCCTTCCTTCTGGGCCACCTCCTTCGCCGAAACTTTGAGATAAAGTTTTTATCTTAAATCCTTTGATATCGCAATATTTTTTATACATCCTTAAAAGCATTGTAGCCCAATCCTCAGCATCTCTACCCCCTGCTCCTGCCTCAATACTAAGTATAGCAGGTAATCTATCATATTGACCAGAAAGAAAAATCTTATTTTCTTGTTGTTTAATCTTTTTTTCTAAGGAACTATAACTTTTTTCTAATTCTTTAAACTCTTGTGTCCCCTGTTCTACAATTTTTGATATTTCTTCTATATCTTGAATTTCTTTTTTCAGATTTTTAAAATCCTCAACCGAACTTTTTAATTCTGCAACTTTCTGAGAAACATCAGATGCATTTCTCTGATTATCCCAAAAATTTGGGTTATTCATTTCTTTTTCAAAAGTTTTTATTTCTTTTTCTTTTTGCAATAAATTAAAATGAACACTTATTTCTTTAAACTTGTTTTCCAGATATTCAATTTTTTCTTTAATTTCTTTCATATGCTTATTATGGAGCCAGTGGCCGGAATTGGACCGACGTCTACTCTTTACGAAAGAGTTGTTCTACCACTAAACTACACTGGCTAAAAGTAAGCGAGTGAGGGGAATCGAACCCCCGTCTCAACCTTGGGAAGGTTACATAATGCCACTATACCACACTCGCAGATATATTTATTTTGTTAATCTTTTTCTGGTATAATAAAAGTTTTTTCATCTGGTTTTCGAAAGTCAAGAAGATCTCTCAGTTGTTGTTCCAACCATTCTTCTCCTTCCATTTCTAAAATTTGGGATTTAAGAAATTCTTCTTTTTCCTGAAATTCTTGAATTTGCTTCTCCAAAAGATCAACTTTTGTATTTAATTCATTCCTTTTTTCATTAACTCTCATATTCCCTATAATCAACAATGCCATAATTAATAGAACTACTGCTCCTGAAAATATAAAAATAATAATTGAAACAAGATTCTTTGCCTTTTTATTTCTTTTAATTTTTGTTAACATAAGACAATAAAATAAAATAAAATAATATGAAGATAAAAGGAAAATCTGTTATTAGAGGAATTTGGATTATGTTAATATCAATGGTGATTTTAAGTATGCTTGGGTTATCAGTAGCTGCTCTTTTTTAATTTATCACAACTATTTACTTACTTCAACATTTCCAAGAACACTTTAGATGGTATGTTAATTTTGGATCTGCCTTTTAATTTCTCCTTACCTTTTTTCTGTATTTCAAGCAGTTTTTTCTTTCTAGTAACATCTCCGCCATATAATGAGCCTGTAACATCTTTTCTCCGTGCTTTTATTGTTTCTCTGGCAATTATCTTTCCTTCTATAGCTGCTTGGATAGCTACAGAAAATTGTTGAGCAGGTAAAACTTTCTTTAATTTACAAACCAATGCTTTCCCTTCTGGGAAGGCATTTTTTGAAAAAACAATTTTTGAAAATGCCTCTTGTTTTTCACCATTAATCAGAATATCAAGTTTTATCAAGTCTGTTTTTCTAAAACCAATCTGGCGAAAACTAAAAGATGCATATCCTTGAGTAATACTTTTTAATTTGTCATAAAAATTTCCAGTAATTATCTCTCTTAAAGAAGTATGGATAAAAACAAGCGATTTTTGGGTAGTTATAAATTTTGTGCGTTCAACTGAAGAATCAAAATCTCTTAGAATTTTAAAAATAGAATTAAGATAAGAGTTTGGACTTATTATTTCAACTTCTACCCATGGTTCTTGAATTTCTTTTATCAAAGAGGTATTTGGCCACGACGAAGGAGAAGAAACTATAATTTCTTTATCATTTTTTGTAAGAATTTTAAAAACGACCTGAGGAGAGGTTAAAATTAAATCTAAGCCAAACTCCTGTTTTAGTCGTCTAGCAGTAATCTCAGCGTGTAGAGAGCCCAAAAAACCACATCTAAATCCCCTGCCCAATGCCATTTTTGATTCTATTTCAAAATCTAAAGTTGGATCATTTAATTTTAATTTGTTTAAAGCATCCTTCAGAATTTCAAAATTGTCTGAATCCTCTGGATATAAACTTAAAAATAAAACTAATTGCGGTTCTTTATACCCTGGTAAAGCAATTGTTTGTGATGAATTAGAAATAGTATCCCCAGCATGAACTTTTGATGGTTCTTTTACTCCTGTTTTTATATAACCGATTTCTCCTGTTCTCAAAACTGAACAAGGATTTAATGCTGGAGAAAAATAACCAACTTCTTTTACTTCACTTTGTGTTTTTGTTGCTAAAAGATTAATTTTATCATTCTTTTGAACTTGTCCTTCAAATACTCTTACATAAACTGTAACTCCGGAAAATAAATCATATTTTGAGTCAAATATAAGTGCTTTTAAATTTTGTTTATCTGTTGCTGATTCCTTTGGACAAGGAATTTTTTCAATAATAATCTCTAATAATTCTTTTACATTTGTTCCTTCTTTCGCTGAAATAGAAAAGATTTCTTCCTCATCAACTTCTAGAATAGAAGCAAGTTCTTTTTTTGTTTCAGAAACTTGCGCTTGTGGTAAATCAATTTTATTAACCACTCCAATAATAGTTAAATTTTGTTTTCGGGCCTGTTCTAAATTAAAAAGTGTTTGCGCTTGAATTCCTTGGCTCGCATCAACCAATAAAACAGCTCCTTCAACCGCTGCTAATGCCCGAGAGGTTTCATAAGAAAAATCAATGTGTCCTGGAGTATCTATTAAGTTTAAAATATATTCTTGTCCTGTTTTTTCACTTTTCCAAAGCATACGACAAGGATGCATTTTAATAGTAATCCCCTTTTCTTTTTCTAAGTCCATGGCATCTAAAAAACAAGAATGCATTTTACTACTATCAACAGTACCTGTTAATTCTAAAAAGCGGTCAGCTAAAGTTGATTTACCGTGATCAATGTGAGAAATTATGACAAAGTTTCTAATATAAGATAAATCCATTATTTTTTAAATTGAGTTAAGATAGATGACCAAATTCTTCTTGGTTCCTCGCATTTTAAAAGAAACGAGAAAAAACCATAACTTAAAATACCAAGAATTGTAGCAATAAAGATTTGTGAAAGAATTCCTAAAACTTTATCCATAGGAAGAAAAGCAGAAGAAATATATAAGCCAATATAAACAATAATTCCCATTAATAAAGTAGAAATTAAAATTTTTAAAATAGATTTATAAGTTTTTTTAAAATCTAATATTTTTACTTTCTTCCTTAAAAAAACAAATAATAAAATAAATTGAATAATAGAAGAAAAAGAAAGAGCTAAGGGCAAACCAATTATAGAAATATCTTGAATCCCTCTTAATTTTAAGAAATCAATCATTCTTTCTTGAATAAAACTTGATGATCCTAAAAGATTTACAAAAGAATAACAAAGAAATACATTTAGAATAACTGAAAAAATCGCAATTTTAACCGGGATTCTAGTATTATGAAAAGAATAGAATGTGCGAGTTAAAAGAGGGATTAAACAATTAGCAAAAAGCGCAATACAAAAAATACCAAGACAAGCAGCTGTTAAACGAGTTAACCACCACCCAAAAAGACCATTGCCAACAATAGATGTTCCTAAAACCAATCTAACTATCTGTGCCCTTAAAAGAAAAATTAAAAGACTTAGAGGAGTTATTAGAAATAATATTTGAGAAAAAATTGCCAGAAACTTTCTGGAAAATTTCTCTTTTTCTTCTTGAACAAAATGACGCGAAAAAACAGGAAAAGCAGCTGTGGCAAAAGATATTCCTATCAGGCCAATAGGCAAACCTTGTAAATTACTAGAATAACTAAAAACACTGATTGAACCAGGAGACAGGGTTGAAGCGATTGAAGTTATTATGATTAAATTAAGATGAAATGCGCCAGATCCAATTGTTCTGGGAAGCATTAATTTAAAAATCCTTTGAAGTCCAGGATGGCGAAAATTAAAAGAAAAACGAGGATGAAAACCAGATTTTATACAAGGAAAAATCTGAATTGATAAATGTAGAAAAGCGCCTAGAATAACTCCATAGGCCAGCGCTCTTAAATCAAAGTTAAACAACGGCAGGAAAAATACAATTCCAATAATAATTCCAATATTGTAAAAAATCGGAGTTAAAGAATAAGCAAAAAATAAATTAGAATATTGGAGAACACCAGAAAATATTGCTGAAATACCCAAGAGAATAGGGCTTAGAAACATTATTCTGGTTAAGGCAATGGTTTGGGCTTTTTGAGCGATATCAAACCCAGGTACAAGCAGATTAATAAGTTGAGGGGTAAATATTGCTAATATAAAGGAAATAATAATTAAGAAAATAAGAAAAAAAGTAAGAACATTATTGGCAAGTTCCCACGCATGCTCTTTGCTTTTTTTAAATTCAGCTGAAAAAACAGGTAAAAAAGCAGCTATTATTCCCCCACTGATTAAAATGCCATAAACAAAATCAGGAATTCTAAAAGCGGCAAAATAAATATCAGTCTGTGTTTTAGGAAGAAGATTGCCTAAAAGATTATCTCTTAACATCCCCAAAATACGGCTTAAAAGAGCAGAACTTGCTAAAACAGCTGCCGCAAAAGTAATTGTTTTTGTTTTAAAATTTAATAATTTAGCAATCATTATTTTAAATAAAAAGCCCAAGCAGACAATAAGCCGAATTCTGTTCCACCAACTGGCGGATGACAATCATTTATCTAAGCCCAAAGATTACTCTTTGGGTCAAGCGAACTACCTTTGTTTGTTCTTGCACCCAGATAAGGGTTTAGCCGTTTCACCTCTCCAATTACTTGGAGAGCTCACCCTTTTTAGTTTAAAACTATCAAGGGTGCCTCAACTCTTTCGAGTTTAGGCGTCTCTGATCGCACCTCTAATCTCACGATTGACGGGCGTTACCCGCTATCCTTGTTTTCTGTCTTTTTTAGACAGCTTTTCTAAAAACAACGGAAAACTGAGTGTTCGGACTTTCCTCGCGACATCTTTTATATAAAGTGGCGCGCGATTGTCTTGTCTGCTTGGACCCTTTTAGAATACCTAAAAAAATCTTAGTTGTCAACTATAGCTAAAAAAGCTTTTGTTTCTTAGTTTCAGCATCTAAAGTCTGATTAACTAATCCATCTGCTTGTTTATTTTTTTCACGAGCAATAAAAGAAATTCTTATATTCTTATAACCAACTTTTAAATTCCAAGCTGTTAAGAAAAGCGGTTGGATTTTAGAATCTAAAATCTTATATTCACCATTCATTTGCTTTACTAAAAGTTGGGAATCAGAAAACAATTCTATTCCCATTTTTTTAATCTTCTCTTTCCCAAAATATGCCTTGGCTTTTTTAAAAGCAAAAATTAATCCTTGATACTCTGCTTCATTGTTAGTTGCTTTACCAATATATTCAGAGTATTTTTTTAGAATATCTCCCTTGCCATTACAAAGAATCACGCCAAACGCAGACGGACCTGGATTGCCGCGAGATCCTCCATCAATATAAATAATAATTTTTTCCATAATTTTAATTGCTTAATTTTGAAAAATACTTAGATAAACAATCCTGAAATTTTTTCAAATTCTTATTCTTTATTGTAAATCCTGATGCCTGGGCATGCCCTCCAAAGACTTCAAGCAAATCAGAACATTGCTTCATGGCTTTTACGCTGTCTATGCCTTTTGGAGTCCTAACTGAACCTTTTGAAATCTTATCCCCTTTCTCAAAAATAAAACATGGTTTTTTAAATTTGTTGCAGACTCTTGATGATAAAGCGCCTGTTGTGCTAAGGGGATAATCTTTACTCCCTTCAAAAATGACTGAAACTGGCCATTGTTCATCAATCTTCTCTCCTATAATTTCAGTTATATCTTTAACTCTTAACCTGCGTTCTTTATTTTGTTCACAAAGTTCCTCAATTGTTTTTTTGCATAAAGATTTATCAGGACAAATTAAAAAAGAATAACTTTGAGGAATATGATTTTTAATTTCTGTAATATTTAAAATACTAATAATTTTTCTTATAATTTCATTCGGAGAATACTCATCTTTACCAATTTTATTTAATAATGCCTGAAAAGCCGGTCTATGACTATTTATTAAAGACGGAACTCCTTGTTTTATAAATACTTCATTATCGTCGGATATTTTCATCATATCTGCTAATGTTCCTAAGGCTGTGAGCTCCATAATACTTTTTTTAATTCCTGTATCCCATTTATTTTTGAAAAGAAGTTCTGAAAGATGACAAACAATTCCTACTGCTGCTAATTCTTTAAAAGGATATTTATCTTTTTCCTGTTTAGGGTCAACAATGATTGAAGCATTTGGTAATTTATCTAAAACCTGATGGTGGTCAATAATTATTGTTTCAAATCCTAATTTATTAGCTATTTCTATTTCTTTGAAACTAGTTATTCCACAATCTAAAGTAATTAACAAACCTGGAGCAGATTTTTTAAAATATTTCAAAGCATCTTTATTTAGTCCAAACATTTCTCCTAAAGTTCTCCCGAAAAAATAAAAATCTTGAATTTTTCCGCCCAAACTCTTGATGGTTTCCTCTAAAACAATAAAAGATGTTACTCCATCTAAATCTGAGTCAGCAAAAAGCAAGATTCTTTCTTTGTTTTTGATGGCTTTTTCAATACGTTGAGCTGTTTTTTTAAGGTTTTTAATTTCAGCCATAAGATTATTTCAATGCTTCTATACCAGGCATTTTTTCTCCAGCTAAATAATTCAGCATCGCCCCACCGCCTGTGGAAGTGTAAGAAAACATACTGCGTAGTCCGAATTGATTTAAAAACTTTATTGTATCTCCCCCTCCCGCAATAGTAAAAGCATCATAATTTCTGCTAATAGCTTTAGCAATAGATTTTGTTCCTTTGCTAAATTTTTCATTCTCAGCCAATCCCAATGCTCCTGACCAAACAATTGTTCTTGCTTGCCTAATAATTTTTTCAAAAATTTCAATTGTTTCCGGCCCAATATCAAAAATTCCTTCTTCTTTCCGCACTAAAGCTGGCCCTGTATCTCTTATATATTCTCCAGTTTTTTCATCAGGAGAAACTAAAACATCAATGGGAAGATGAATTTTTGTATCAGTGAGTTTTATTTTTTCAATTATTTTAACAATATCCTCTTCTGGCCAGGCCCTGCCCAAACATATTCCTTTTACTATTAGAATAACATTTGCTATTTTTCCGCCTAAAAGCACATAATCGGCTTTTGGCAAAAATCTTTCAACCATTTTTATTTTTGAAGAGATTTTAGTACCGCCAATAATAACAACAAAAGGCCTGTCTGGGTTCTCTTTTGCTTTTGATAAAGCCATGATCTCTTTGCCAAATAAAAAACCAATGCCCGAGGGCATTAATTTTGGCAAGACAGAAATAGATGCATGTTTGCGATGACATACTCCAAATGCTTCTGAAATGTAAATATCTCCAAGTTTAGCTAAAGATTCAGCAAAAATTAAATCATTTTTTTTCTCTTCAGGATAAAATCTTAAATTTTCTAAAAGCACAACTTCGCCCTGCTTCACATTATTTACTTGTTTTTCTATGTCTTTGCCCTTGCAATCATCTAAAAATTTCACATCCTCGCCTAATAATCTTTCAAGTTCTTTGGCAACAGGCATTAAACTATATTTTTTATCTTTACCTTTTGGATTATTAAGGTGACTTATTAAAATAATCTTGGCTTTTTCTTCAATCAAATAATTTATAGTAGGTAAAATTTCTTTTATTCTAAAATTATCAACAATCTTGTTGTCTTTTATAGGCACATTAAAATCACATCTGACTATTGTTCTTTTATTTTCAAAATCAAAATCTTGAAGAGTTTTCATTTTTTTAAAATTTTACTGTTTCACCTGGTTTTATTATGCCTTTTTTTGTATCTTTTTTAGGACTATCTTCTAATGCTTCATTCAATGCTTTCTTAATATCATCTTTTGAAACTGGCTTTTTATCTCTCTTAATTCTTTGAGGCAAAAGGTTTTCCAAGGAAAATGTTCTTATTTCTTTATCCTGGATGTCGCTCTCATCAACATGAGACACCTCTTTCTTTTCTTCTTCTCTCTTTTTCAGGCATGTTTTACAATATACAGGCCTAACTCCGTCCGGCTTAAAGGGAACTTTTATTTCCTTCCCGCACCCTTTGCATTTAGCATCATAAAGAATAATATCTGGGTTAGATGGTTTCTGAATAATATAATCTCCTGTCCATTCTGCAATTTGTTTTTCCACAATTTCTCTGGGAACGCTATATTTCCTTCTAGAATATTCTATTATTTTTTCTCTTTGAGATTCTTCCGTGCTTTCAAAAGGAAGTAATGTTTCGGCTGAAAAAGGACGACCAGCAACCCCATCAATCATTAGTTTCAAATAAATAAGATATTTTGGAAGATTAACTAAATCTTCAGCAATAATTTCAGGAATAAACTCTTTTTCCAGATATTCAGCATCCTCTGCCCCTACTCTAAAAGAAACAATTGTGCCTACATTGCCAAAAACAGCATCCCTCACGGTTTCTTCCATTTGAGTGATATACTGATGGGCTAAAATCAAAGAGAGATGATATTTACGCGCCTCAGACAAAACATTAACAAAACTTTCTGTAGCAAAATTCTGGAATTCATCAACATACATGAAAAAATCTTTTCTTTTCTCTTCTGGCATATCCACTCTAGACATTGCTGCTAATTGTAATTTTGTTATTAGCAATCCCCCTAATAAACGGGAAGAATCTTCGCCTATTTTTCCTTTTGATAAATTTAAAATTAATATCTTGCCGTTATCCATTACTTCTCTAATGTCAAAAGATGTTTTAGTTTGCCCTATAATATTCCTGATCAAAGGCGATGAAATAAATTGGCCAATCTTATTTTGAATGGCAGCAGTTGCTTCAACCTCATAACGCTGGGTATAACGAGCAAATTCCTGAGTCCAGAATGCCTTAACTACAGGATCGCTGAGCCCTTCTACTACTTCTTTACGATAGGCAGAATCTGATAATAAGCGATTTATGCCTAAAAGAGTTGAATCAGGATGTTCTAAAAGGGCTAAAATAGAATTACTCAAAATATATTCCATTCTGGCCGACCAAACATCAGGCCAGATCTTTTTAAACACTCCCATTAAACCCGAAGCAACCAGATGACGGGTCTCTACAGCAACATCTTCCATAACGTCAAAAGCAATTGGATGCTCAATATCAGCAGGATTAAAATAAATTACATCTTTAATCCTCTTTTCTGGAATAAAATCCAAAAGTTCTTCTGCAATTTCCCCATGAGGGTCAATAAAACAAACACCATGACCATCTTTAATATCTTGAACAGCCATATTCTTTAAAAGCGCGCTCTTGCCCATGCCTGTTTTCCCCACAATATAAAAATGCCTGCGCCTGTCATCAACCCTAATGCCAAACTTTTTCTTTTGATTCCTAAATGTAGTTGTTGCAAAGAAATTTATATCAGACATAATAATTTTTTATTCTTCTATAGGAAGATTTTCAGGCGGTCCGGCTTTTTTAGCTTCAACCCTTGATAGGTTTAATGTGGGAGCCATTGTTCTCCCTGGAAAATGAAATACAGTTGCTAACTCTTCAATGTTAAGAATAAATGTCCCGCCTGGAGTTGGGTATAATGGGGTCATTCTTTTAGTAAACTGCCTAAACAATCTTTTCTTTTTCAAATAAACCATTCTTTCTCTGGCTATTGCCGGAGGAACAATTTTAGGCAATGTTTTTTTCCATGGCTTAAAACCATTAAGATTCGCTATATTAACTCCTGCTGTAAAATCTAAGGCAACCTTAACTCTTGGCTTAAAGAAAACATCTTTTTTACCGATATAAACAAATCTCATGGTTGTTTGAAATGCTAATTTTGAAATTTTATTCTCTATTGCTTGAACAACATCCCTTTCTCCTGGAGTTAATTTCATTTCCGGAGGGATTATTTCTTCTTTTGGTTTTTCAGCTTGCCCAGGAACATTTCCCGAAAAAACAACATCAAAGGCTTCTTTAACTATAGATTTGAGTTTTGGTTTTAAAGGTCTTTTTACTAATTTATCAATAATTTCTTTGCCTTCTTCTACCCATTTAACTTCATTAACTATTGGCTTGGCAATAATTTGAAACCACATTTGTTCGCCTTTTTTAAAATCAGACATTCCCTCTAAGAGAACT
>Ga0265594_1002897_pt1 | contig 11773 bp, 12 predicted proteins | sample saktaG_11_FD_190147 | JGI IMG/M metagenome (GOLD analysis project Ga0265594, IMG submission 190147) | Saline water microbial communities from Sakinaw Lake, British Columbia, Canada - sak_2011_5_24_80m | ecosystem: Environmental > Aquatic > Non-marine Saline and Alkaline > Saline ... | reverse complement strand
TGTGTGAAAATCAAAGTGGAGAAAATAATCCAATGTATGGAAAACATCCATCAAAAGAAAGTATAGAGAAAAGAGCAAAAAAACTAAGAACTCCATTTGAAGGAGTTATAAAGTTTACTGAAGATGAAGATTATGAACTTCTATCAAAAGAAGAAGATTATAAAAATCAATTTTCATATTTATGGTTTAAGTGTCTAGAAGGTCATAAATGTAAAATAAGATGGGATAGTTTTAAAGCGGGATATAGATGTCGAAAATGTGCTGATAAAAAACATAGCCAATGGATGAAAATTAATGGTCAAGTTTGTCCAAACTACAATCCAAAAGCTTGTAAAAGAATGGATGAATACGGAGATAAAAATGGTTATAATTTTCAACATGCAGAAAATGGTGGGGAATATCATATAAAAGAATTGGGATACTATGTTGATGGATATGACAAAGAAAAGAATGTAGTGATAGAAGTAGATGAATTTCATCATTTTGATAAAGATGGAAATCTAAGAGAAAAAGATGTTCAAAGACAAAAAGAAATTATAGACTTTCTTGGATGTGAATTTATAAGATTGAAGATATAAAAAAGAGGTGAAAAAGTGAGTCAAGAAGAATTAAAATATTTTGAAAGATTGAATATATCTGTATTATCTATTTCAAAAATTAAAAATCTAATTAAAAATGATATTAAAAATACACTTAATGCTTGGGATAAAGGTAAACAAGTTAATCGTCAATGCTTTCATATTATCGGTCCAGCTGGTGTTGGCAAAACAGAAATATGCTATCAGATAGCTAATGAACTAACAGAAGAAATTCAGAAGAAATTTGAGATAATTCTTGTTAAATGTCCAGTACTATCTAGAGATGATTTTATAATTCCATTTCCAGTAATAGATAATGGAAATAGAAGATTCAAAATGTTATACTCAGATTTTGTCCCAACAGATCCGGATAGTTACGGATTATTTGTAATAGATGAATTTTCAAGAGGAGATCATTCTCTTCAACAATTATTATGGCAAGTTCAGAATGAATACAAAATTCATTTACTTGATTTTCCAAAAAATTGGTTTGTTATTTCTATAGACAATCCAGATGAAAGTGAATATCAAATGGATACAATGGATGATGCAGCTGGACTTAGAAGGCAGTTACATATATCAACTGAGATTTCTACTCCAGATTTTTTAAATTATGCTATATCAAAAAATTTTCATCCTCTTATAATTGAATTTATTCAAACACATCCTGAATATATTTATGATTTTCAATCTCAAAAAATGGGATCTGTTTTTGCTAATCCTGCAAGCTATGAAAAGTTATCTGATATTCTTTGGAAATTTGAAATTAGTGAAGAAAATGGTATTAAGAGAAATTATCCAGAGATTGAAGTATTGAGTGCTGGATTATTAAATGTGAATATGACTAGAATGTTTATAGAATTTTTGAGAGATAAGAAAGATATTAGACCAAGTGATGTGTTTTTTAATTTAGATAAAGTTAAGCCTCAAATTACCAAATTAATAGAAGAAGGAGATAATTCAAAACTAGGTGAATTAATGACCGGATTCTGTACTTTTTTGATGACTTCAAAACCAAGTTATACAGAGAAAGAGCTTAGAAATGTATCAATTTTTCTGTCAATGGTGCCAATTGATACGGCAGCTATATTTGTTGCTCAAATAGATAATTTCTCTAGAAACTCAGATGAGTTTAAATATGTAACTGGCATCCATTCAAAATTGATGAAATCTTCAGATTTATATAAAAAGAAGTTCTATGAAAGTATTGTAGAAGTTGCATCTTAAATGAAAAATAAGAGGTTACTATCATGTGTAAAAATGGAGATAAATGTCCAATTTGTGGAGTTGGTATACTTAAGAAAAAAATTATTGAAGAAATATTTAATTATAAAGGGGAAACTATTAAAATTAAAAACTATATTATTTATGAATGTGATGTTTGTGAAGAAGCAATTGTTGATAGAAAAACTATGAGGGATACTTCAAGACCACTTAAAGAATTTCGAAAAAATGTTGATGATAAAGTAATTACTCATAAAGTTTGAAATATAAGAAGGAGAATGTAGTGAATGAAGCTAACAACAGATTAAAAGAGCTTATAGCAAAATTTGTTTTAAAATCTAATTATTGGGGATTCTTGTTTAGCAGAATAAGAAGGAAAAGTTTTGAAAACCTCCAGAGTATTATGGGAGTTGCTGCAGAACAAGACGGGACTATATCTCTTATCTTTAATCCAGATTTATTGAATCAAACTGATGATGATAATATTTATAAAGTTCTTGAACATGAGGGAATGCATCTATTAAATAAACATATTCCAAGACTTCTTAGAATTCTGAGTAATGAGATTGATGAAGAAAGAAAAAAGTTTAAAATGAAAATTTGGAATATAGCTTCAGATTGTTGTGTAAATGATCAGGCTGACCTTCCTAAATTTTTAACTATAGCTGGAAAACCTTATCATTTACATTTTCCTGAATTATATGATCTTCCAAAAAATAAGGCAGCAGAATTTTATTTTGAAAGATTATTAAAGCAATCTCAGGAACAGAATTTAGAAAGTAAAGGATCTCAAGGTAATATAGACGACCATTCTAAATGGAGTGAGAATGTTAAGTCTATTTCAGATCTAAGTTCTTTATCTAGAAAAATAGATAATTATGTTGGAAATATAGTTAAAGAGTCAGTTAAGAATTTTAATAGAGAACGAGGGAACTTGCCGGGTTATTTAGAAGATTTGATAAACGATCTTTTAGGACCACCAAAAGCTCCATATTATCAAATTATTAGAAAGCTAGTTAAAGGATCAAGACTTTCTAAATTTAATAGGTCTCTTACAAGAATTAATAGGAAAAGAACATATGTATTTGAAGATGATAATAGTGTTCCTATTATATCTCCTTTTCCAGGCAAGAAGAGAGACTATTCTTTTGATATAACATTGTTATTAGATACTAGCGGGTCTATGACAAAAAAAGATATAATTGAAGGTTTATCTGGCATTAAAAATATAATTGAAAATGATAAATATTGTAAAGCTACCGTTCTAGAAAATGATACTTTTTTAAGAAAAGAATATGAAGTTAAGAGAATAAGAGATATAGAGTTCAATATTCTTGGAAGAGGTGGCACAACTTTGAGACCAGGATTGGAGAGAGCACGAGAATTAAAGTCAGATGTAACTTTAGTTTTTACAGATGGAGAAACTGAAGATATCAATTCAATTTCTAGGAAGTTGTTACCAAAAAAGATAATTTGGGTAATTCAAAAAGACGGTACTACAAAAAATATAAACAAAACTGGAGGTTTTATTGTAAGGATATAAAAGATTCTTAGTTAAAATTTAATTCTAATAAGAGTATATAAATTAAATTGTTTTTTAAAAGGTTAAAGGTGTTGATATGATAAAAAATAAGTCTTTTGTTAGTAAAAAAGTAATGTTAGTAGAAGAAAGGAAAGATTCAATAACATATAGAGTATCTTGTTCATGTTTAAATCCGAATTGTGATGTTTGGATTGATTTTGAAATTGATAAAGAATTCAATCTTGTAAGTTTAATCTTTTATAAAGATGTATATTATTTTGATCACTATAGAAGAGATATATTATGGTTTGATGATTTTGAAGAAAAAATAATTGATATGTTAAATGGATCTCAAAGATTTTCAGATGTTATTAGATATTTATTTGAAAATACTATAGAACATTACTTAAAGAATTTTTGGTATCGACTTAAGAAAGCTACTCGACTTATATTCACTGGGTATTTAAAAATGAACGAAGATTTTATTTTAATGGATGAAGATCATATAAATAATTTTATTAAAGTTCTAGAAGAAGGCAGAGATCATATTAAAAGATATATGGAAGAGGAGAAAAGAAAGTGAGAGGATATGGTTTACCTAGAAATGATGATGTTGAAAATCCTGATTGTGCAGATATTCTTTTTTATGGGCTAAATATAGGAAAGCAAAATTCTAAAAGAAAAAGAAGGGCTCGGAGAATTTGGAAGAAACTTGCAAGAATGTTAGCAAAAAATTTAATTAAAGAGGACCTTAAAAATGAGTTATAAACATACAGATATTAGAGTTCTAAATGAACTTGAACATATTAAATTAAATCCAGGCATGTATATTGGAGCTACAGATAATCCTATTCATCTTGTGGAAGAAGCTTTTGATAATGCTTTGGATGAAGTTCTTGCAGGTTATGCTAAAAATGTTGCTATAACAATTAATACTAAAGAAGGTATAATAACTGTTTTGGATGATGGTAGAGGAATTCCTATTACTAAAGATATACCTGTAGTGGTTTCAACTAAAATATTTTCAGGTGCTAAGTTTCAAGATAAAAAGACAGCATATGAAATTTCTTGTTTGGTTGGAAGAACAAGAATATTATTATTGGATGGTTTTTATGTTTCTATCGAAGAAATGACTAAAAATCCAGATAAAGAATATTGGGGATTGTCATCTACATTAGATGGTAAGTGGGAAGCTACTAAGTTTCTTAAACCTCAAATTACTGGGTATACTAAAAACTTGATAAGAGTTTATATAGATAATGATAAATTTGAAGAATGTACACCTGAACACCTATGGTTAATGAAAGATGGAACTTATAAACAAGCTAAAGATCTTAAAGAGAATGATTCTTTAATGCCTTGTTATTACAAGAAAGATAAAAATGGATATATTGTTGTACGATCTAATAATACTACTTTATATAAGAGAGATATTGAATTTGAAAGAAGAAAATTTATTCATCTCCATAAAATAGTTTATGAGAGTTTAAATGGTAAAATACCTTATGATTGTTGCATTCATCATAAGGATTTAACTAGAAATAATAATTATCCTGATAACTTACAACTTATAAATAAAATAGAACATTTAAATTTACATGGAGATATTGGTAGAAAGGCAGGTTTAATAAATGCTGATGGTTTAGTTAGATATAACAGGTCTGAAAAGGGAAGAAAAAAGTCAAGAGAGATAGGTTTAAAATATGGTTCAATAGGTTTAGTATCCTATTCTAAAAGCCAAAGAAATAGAGATGATAAAAAAGAAAGGATGAAGTTTTATAATTCTATTCCAGGAATTCAAAATGAGTTACAAAAATGTAAAATACTTAAATATACTAAAACTCTCTTATTAAATAATATAGAAATAAATGAAGAAAACTGGAAAAAATTTGCTCCATACAGTACAACTAAATTTTCAAGAATCTTAAATTATTTTTCAACATATGAAGAATTTCTAAGACAATCTTTAGACTATCCTTATTATTATAATGATTTTCAAGAAACAAATAGTTCTATCATGATCAAAAAAAGAATTTTTTCAATTTTGAATAAGATAGAAAAAGAAAATATAGATTTAAATATTGATAGTTATAATCAAATGAGAGGGTTATATGATCCAAAAATTAAAAGTATAAACAAATATTTTGGATCCTTTAAAGAATTAATAAGTGAATTCATGAAAAATCACAAAGTTATTAAAATTGAGGAAATAATATTAGAAAAGGAAATTCCTGTTTATGATGTTTTCGCTCCAAGAAACTCAAACTTTGTTTTATCTAGTGGAGTGATTGTGCATAATTCTGGTATGCATGGAGTCGGGCTTGTTTCTGTAAATGCTCTTAGTGATTGGTATGAAGTGGAAGTTTATAGAAATAATAAACATGGATATTATAGATTTGAAGATGCTAATTTATCTAAAAAAGAAGTAAAAAGTTTTAAAGGTGAAAAACCATATTCTACAAAAATTAGATTTAAACCTTCTCAAAAAATATTTGAGAATGTTATTCCAGATTTTGATAGAATTAGAAGAAGACTTCTTACTGCTGCTGCTGAATTATCAGATGATAATTCTTTTGTTTTACTTATTGATGATAATGAAAAAGAAGTCTTCAATTTGTCTTTAGAAAATTATTTTAAAAAAACATGTATGAATTCAGATGAGTTAACAGATACTGTTTATTTGAAGTCTTCTATAAGTCCAGAAAAATTTGATGTTATGTTTTCTTATTCTAATAATGGTAATATTTCTCCAAGAGTGTTTTCATCTGTCAATCTTCTTCCTGTTAATGAAGGAGGAACTCATGTTAATTGTTTTTTCGAAATGTTAAGAGATTTCTTTGTAGTAAAAGCTAAGAAACTTGATTATAAATTTCAACCTCAAGATTGTTTATGTTATTTAAGATGTTATTTAATGCTGAGTTTGAAACAGCCAAAATTTTCTGGGCAAACAAAAGATAAATTAACTAGCAGGAAATCTTATTTAGAAAAGATGGTTAAAATATTGAGAAATCAGTTAGAAGATTACTTTCAAGATCATCCTGATTACTTAGAAATTTTACTTGAGAAATTTCAAGATTATAGAAGAAGAATGGATATGAAGAAGATGAGATCTTCTTCTAATGGAAAAAGAGTTTCTACTAAATTTACAAAACTTCGAGATTGCACAAATAGAAATGGAGAACTATTTATAGTTGAAGGTGATTCTGCTGCAGGATCTGTAATTCAATGTAGGGATCCAAAGAATCACGCAATTCTTCCTCTAAAAGGCAAGATCCCAAATGTTGTGAATACAAAAGATATTTTAAAAAATAAAGAAGTAGAAGAAATAATTAAAGCTATTGGCGCTGGTGTTGGTCCTGATTTTGATATTTCTAAAATGAGATATGATAAAATTATTTGTTTGGCTGATGCCGATCCAGATGGTGGACATATAGCTTCTCTTGTTACTATGGTTCTAGCTATTTTAACTCCAGATATAATAAAAAATAAAAAGTTTTATATAGCCGAAACTCCATTGTTTGTAATTAATGAAAGTAAAAGTTTTATTCCATTATGGTCAGATAAAGAAGTAGAAGAAGCTCAGAAAAATAAGAGGAATATAACTAGATGCAAAGGCATCGGAGAGTATAATCCTTCGCAACTAAAAAAAATAGTTATTGATGTAGATAATAGAAAATTGGTTCAGGTAGAATTCTCGAAAGATTTAAAAAAACTAATAACATTATTTTCTGATGTTGGAGCAAAAAGAGAATTACTACAAAATATAGATATATAGAAAGGTAGGTATTTTATGAATGATTTAATAAATTTTCAAAAAGAATCTTTAGAAGATGTAGTTATGTATAGACCATATAAAAAATTAGGTGAAAATATTTTATGGTTTTTTCAAAATAAAAAGGGCAATACAGATTCTGTTGAAGTATCTAAAGCTTTATGTGCAAGACCTTCTCATGTTAGAAGAATGTTGTCAAATATGAGTAAAAGTAAATTATCAGAAAATTACTTTCCAAGAACTAAAGAAGGTTTTAATAAATTTTTATATAAGCCAAACATTCCAGAAGATATAGATATTAAAGAGTTATATTTAAAAATAGTTAAAACAAAAGAAAATAAAAAAAATGAAGAACTTAAAATGAGAGAGAACCTTCCATATAATACAAAAATTAAGAATATATTATATTTGCTACTTAAGAGTAAAGAAGGAATAAAAATAAAAGAAATTGCTGAGTTAATTGGAGTATCTTATAGTAAAATAAAAATAGAATTTACTAATATGTCAAAGAGTTATATGAAAGAAATAATAAAAGAAGAAGATGGAAAATATTTTCTTCAAAGAGGTTATGATTTATTACCAGAGGATTTAATGGTTTTCTGTAAAACATTTGAGAGAGATCCAAATGTAAAAGTAAAAAAAGTAAGTGTGGAAGAACTAATATTAAAATCTATTTATATGGTAAATAACTTAATACATAATGATAAATGTGAGATTATTCTTAAGAAATAATTGGAAGCAAATAAAAAGTACTCAAAATATTAAATACTGAAGGGAGTAATTATGTATTCAAAAACATTAACTATTGATTGTAAGAAATGTAGTTATTTTAAGGTTGATGAAAATAATCAATTTATTTGTAATTGGGGAAAATCTAAAAAAAAGAAAAAATTATTTAAAGGAATTAATAATATAAAATGTAAATTGAATAGAGGTGTATAATGGGAACAAGATCTTTAATATCAATAAATGGAAAGTTAATGTTTGGAACTCATTGGGACGGATATCCTAATTCTTTGGGTAAAAATTTATTAAATTGTGATAGAAGTATAGAAAGTATAACAGATGTTGCTAAAACTCATGGTATTGATTTTGCTGAAAGAAATATAATGAAAAATTTAGATGATGAAAATTATAGGATTGTGGATATTAGAAGTTATGGAGATTGGCCAAATTATCAATATGATATTAGAGATCTAGAAATATATTTTATAAAATTAGAAGGGAGATATCCATCTTCTAAAAGAGATTTATCTGAATTTAAAAAATTAACGGTTGAAGATTGTAAGAGAGGAAATGATGGATAAAAAAATTCCGATTCTATATAAAAAATATGGAGAATATGTAAATACATCTAGAGCTTTTCCATTAGATATTGATGGATTGAAACCAGCTGAAAGGCGAGTTTTATTATCTTCATATTTAATAGCAAGAGATAAGTTTGTCAAGAGTGCACGTGTAGATGGTCATGTAATTGGAAATTTCCATCCACATTCTTCTGTATATGGTACAATTGTGCAATTAGTTAGAAATAAACATCTTCTACCACAAGGCAATTTTGGGTGTGATTTTGGAGTTGAGTCAGTTGGTGCAGCAGCTTCTAGATATACTGAAATTAAAATGCCTAAATCTACTTCTCGTTTAGCTTTTAATTTAATTGATTATGTTGTGCATGAAATAAATGAATTAGGTGTTAAAGAGCCGAATTTTCTGCCTACAATGTTCCCAATATGTTTATTTAATCAGGAGTTCACACAAGGTATAGGATTTGGATATAAAACTTATGTGCCATGTTATCATATTAAGGATTTATATAATCGACTTTTATGGCTATTAGGAAAGAAAAAACAAAGACCAACTATTAAACCAATAACAGATTGTAATATAACGTCTCCAAATTCTGATTTAGAGACGTTATTAACTACTGGAAAAGGTAAGATTGAAGTTGAAGGAATTTTTAAAATTGACAATAGACATAATTCTATAATTTTAAAATCTTGGCCACCTGGCAGAAAGTTTGAATCTTTTCTTAATAAATTTTCTCAAGAGTTAAATAATCAAGATATTGGTTTTACGGATTCTTCTGTTACAGAAACTGAAATAGTTTTTCAAGTTATAAAACAAAGAAATAGAGATAACATATTTAAGAAGACTATAGAAAAGATGAAAGAAGCTGTAAAGGGAAGTATTTCTTTTGAATCAATTGTTGTAGATATTAATCAGAATGTTAAACTAAAATCAATTGATAATATGCTTCTGGATACTTTTAATATGTTTTCTAATGTAAACAAAGGGATGTTAGAAGTTGAGATAACTAAACTTAATATTTTATTATCTGAATATGAAGCTCTTATAAAAATAAGACCATTTTTATCCAAGGTTCTTAATTTAAAATTAGATGCTGAGGAGTCTATAGAAGAAATACATAAAAGAAGTAAAGTAGATAAAGATATTATCAAACTTTTATTTAATAAATATAGAATTAGTAAATTACTTCATTTAAAAGTTGATTTAGATAAAACAGTAGAAGAGATAAATGATAAAGTTGAAAAAATAAAAAATCTACAAAATTTTGTTCTTAGTCAATATGAAGAATTGAAGATATAGAAGGAGAGAAAAATATGTATAGAATTAGAAAAAATTTTAGAGTCCCGATTGGACATCGTCTCTCAAAACATTTAGGAGCTTGTAAGTCATGCCATGGACACAATTTATTTATTTCTGTTCAAATTTCTAAAAGAGTACTTAACACAAATGATATGGTAATGGATTTTAAAGATTTTAAAAATATAATAAATAACATATTAGATGATTTCGATCATGCTATGGTTTTAAATTCTTATGACAAAGATCTTTTAGATTTTATGAAGTCTAAGGAAAACAAGGTAAAAATAATATCTAATATAAACGAAGATCCTACTGCAGAAGTATTATCTAGATATTTATTTGATGAAATTTCTGGAATATTATTTATTGAAAATCCAAATATAAAAATTGATTTTGTAAGAGTTTGGGAAAATGATGATTCTATGGCTGAATATTCAAATGGATAGGATTATAAAGGAATTAATAAAATGTATCAATTTAAACGGAGTTCAGGAATAATTATTCCAAGAAAATATGAGAATGAACCATTCTATTGGAAAGTTAAAGAATTTCTAATTAGGAGAACTAAAAAATATAATACATCTGATTATGTAGTTAATAGTTTCTTTATTGAATCAGATAAAAATTTAGTGATTCCTAGATTTTTTCCTTTATCTGATTTTGTTAGTTGTAATATTATTGATGAACAATATGAAGGTAAAGATATAGAAATAGAACATAATATTATTCCAAGAACAGAAACTCAAAAAAAAGCTATAGAATATATGTTATCTAATAATAATGGAATTTTACAATTAAATCCTGGAGTCGGGAAAACAGTTATCACAATTAAAATGATAGCAGAAAGAAAAAAGAAGAGTTTGATTCTAGTTCACAGAGATTCTTTAGCAGATCAGTGGAGAGAGAGATTTTTAGAATTTACGAATCTTAAAGAAGATGATATTTCAAGATTAACATCTTCTACAATAAGAGAATCTCTAGATAAACCAGTAGTTATAATTACAGATCAAACCTTTATATCTCTGTTAAGAAGAAATAGAAAATATTTTCTTATTGAATTGAATAAAGCTAAGTTTGGTGTTTTTGTTGCAGATGAGGTACATACCAGTGTTGGTGCTCCAACTTTCTCAGAATGCTCAATCCATATACCTACAAAATATATATATGGATTATCTGCAACACCTTATAGAGGAGATGGAAATGGAGACATTATTAACTTTCATTTAGGGGAAATTTTTAGTGATGATGATGTTGAGGGAACTGTTCCTGCTAAAATAATGGTTTTGATGTTAGATTATAAAATAGATACCCCACGGAGATTTAAATATATTCACTGGGGCGGAGACTTTCAACGATCTAGATATCTTAATATGATGAAGAAATCAAAATTGTTTTTAGAGGTAATTAAATCGTTATTAGATAGGTTTAAAAACGATAAGTATCATTTATTAATTGTTATGGAAAGAATTAAATTAATAGAAGATTTGTATGAATGGTTAGATCATAAAGATAAATCTAAGTTTATAAGAAATGCAAAAATGGATCAGTTAGATAGTAAGTTTACTTTTGCGACTCCTGGCAAATGTAGAGATGGAATAGATGCCCCTATAAAGAATTGTTTAATTATGACTTCTCCAATATCGAATGTTGAACAAATGTGTGGCAGAGTATGTAGAAGTTTTTCAGGAAAAGAAAATGCAACAATTATAGATATGGTTGATACTGGATGTAAGAGAATAAGTTCTACTCTATATAATAGATTAAAATTCTATGAAAAGAAAAATTGGGATATTCAATATGTTGCTGTATTAAATAATAAATTAAAAGTATTAAATAAGGATGAGGCATTAGAATTGATTCAATAAATGGGAGTTCTAAAAAATGATTCATTTATGTGATTATGGATGTGAACAAGAAGCTAAATACCAATTCAAAAATGGTAAGTGGTGCTGTTCTAAGAATATAGCTCAATGTTCTGCTATTAGAAAGAAGGTAAGTAAAAAATTAAGTGGAGAAAATCATCCAAGGGGAATGTTAGGAAAACATCACTCAGAAGAAGCCAGAAAGAAA
>Ga0265594_1002896_pt1 | contig 11780 bp, 5 predicted proteins | sample saktaG_11_FD_190147 | JGI IMG/M metagenome (GOLD analysis project Ga0265594, IMG submission 190147) | Saline water microbial communities from Sakinaw Lake, British Columbia, Canada - sak_2011_5_24_80m | ecosystem: Environmental > Aquatic > Non-marine Saline and Alkaline > Saline ... | reverse complement strand
ATCTTTTTTTGTTTGAAAACTTCTTTGGCCGGCAACAATCTTCTTTGCGAACCGGTAGCCGTTTTTTTGCCTTCTTTGGGCCGGGAAAAGTCAATCCTAAATCTGGAAAAATCAGGCAACGGTCGGCCCAAGAGCCACCAAAAAATCAATACCGACGACAACACCATGCCGGCAAAAAAGATTGCCGCAACCCAAAACCCGAACAAATTCAAAACCGGCAAAGCAAAATAATAGCCGAAGTTGCCGCCGCCGCGCGCGGTGGTATCAATATTGGCCAAAAAACCGCTTGCGCCCGACAAAAACAAAACTGACGCCAGCACCAGCGCCGTTCCAAGCCGCGGTTGTTTGGCAATAACGAAAATCACGCCTCCCGTTAATAAAATCACCGGCAAAGCGAATGCCGCGCCGCCAAGCGCTGATTGGAGAATGTTCGCAAACCAATTGCCGATAATTCCGGCTAAACCAAAAAATCCGAGCGCCAGCACCAAAGCCAAAACCGCCAGAATAATACCCGCGGTCCATTGGCCGGTGCGTCCGGGAAATTGAAAAGATTCAAATATCCTGAAGGGATTTTTATTTTTGCCGCGAGAACGATTGCGGCGGCCGTTTTTTTTCATACGCAGAGTTGAAAAAAAGATTCATTACAGACTACTCTTTTTCTTTTTTGGCGACATCCGCTTCTTCATTTGGAGTTTCAACGTCGTTAAGACAAGCGGAATCCGGGCCGCCAAAACCGGTGCCCGCCGGAATCAATTTGCCGATAATCACGTTTTCCTTCAATCCGTCAAGTTTGTCTTCCAGCCGCTCCAAACTGGCTTTGATTAACACCCGCGAAGTCTCTTGAAAAGACGCCGAAGACAAAAACGATCCGGTGGTAAGCGCCACTTTGGAAACCCCCAGCAACACCGGCACGTATTGTATCGGCTTAAGATTCTGTTTCAACAGTTGCTTGTTTTCTTCTATTACCTGTTTTAATTCCACAACCTCCTTGGGTATAAACAAGCTATCGCCCGGATCCTTGATTTTCACGCGCGAAAACATCTGGCGGATAATCACAGCAACGTGCTTGTCATGAATGGTTGCGCCCTGCGAACTGTAAATATGTTGAACCTCCTTGAGGATATATCTTTGCGCAACATCCCGACCAACCAGCTTGTATAATTCTTTTAGATCCAAACTGCCTTCCCAAAGCGGCTGGCCCTTGCAAATCTCGTCACCGGGCTTAACCAAAACATTAACATTGGACGGCGCCGAAAATTCAACGACTTGGTAGCCCTTTGGCACTTGATTTTCCGCATCATCTTGAGCATCATCGCTCTTTTTCTTCTTTTTGGATTCTTTTTTGGCTTCTTTGGCCGCGTCTTTGGATTTGATTTTTATTTTGATAACCTTATTTTGCCCTTTTTGAGCAATCACTTCAAGCACTTCACCGTCAGCAGGACAAATTTCCGCTTTGCCGCCGGGTATCCGCGCTTCAAAGATTTCTTCCACGCGCGGCAAGCCGGAGGTGATATCCGCGCCCGAAGCAACACCGCCGGTGTGAAAGGTTCTCATTGTAAGCTGTGTCCCCGGTTCGCCGATGGATTGAGCCGCGATAATCCCCACCGCTTCACCCATGCGCACCATTTGGTTGTTGCCCAAATCCCAGCCATAGCACTGCCGGCAAAGCCCTCTCTCGGCTTTGCATGACAGCGGAGATCTGATCTTGATCTTCTCAACGTTGGCATCAATGAGGCGGCGGCCGGTCTCCCAATCAATAGCTTCACCTTTTTTAATAATCGTTTCCTTGTCGGACTTAATGGTTTCCATGCAAACATGGCCAACAATTTTATACAAGAAATTCTGCCCGATCTCTTCGGATTCCCTGAAAAAAACTTCAAACCCCTCAGTGTCGCCACAATCATCTTGCGAAATAATCGCTTCGTGAGCCACATCCACCAAGCGGCGCGTCAAATAACCGGCAGTTGACGTTCGCAAAGCGGTATCCACCGTTCCTTTACGGGCGCCGTGAGTGGAATTAAAGTATTCCAACACATCCAACCCCTCTTTATAAGAATTTTTCACCGGTAATTCAATAATATCTCCGGACGGATCCACCACCAAGCCTTTCATTCCCGCCATCTGCACCGGCTGCGACCATGAGCCACGCGCGCCCGCGTCAATCATCTGATAAACCGAACTTTCATCGGACAACGTCTTGGGTACCAAATTTTCAATCGTGGTTTTAGTCTTAGACCAAATTTCAATAATTTTGCTTTTCTTTTCGTCTTTTGACAGAAGCCCCTTGCAATAATAGTCTTCGGTTTTTTCCACCTCCTTTTCCGCCGCTTTGATAATCGCCGGTTTTTCCGCCGGTACGTGCAGATCGTCCATCCCCCAAGAAATCCCCGACACCGTGGAATATTCAAATCCGAGTTCTTTTATGCGATCTAAGGTATCTTCAATTGTTTTGGTATCATATTTGCGGATCACATCTTCAGCAATACTTTCCAAATCCTTAACTTTCACCATACGATTGATGAAAGCAAAATCCGCGGGCAACGTCCGATTGAAGATTACCCTGCCAACAGTGGTTTCCGTAAATCCGGGCACCGAAGGTTTAACATCTCTGATTTTCACTTTGGCGCGCAAGTCAAGATCGCCAAATCCATACATCATAATCGCCTCATCGGGATTGGCGAGAACTTTACCCTCGCCTTTCGCGCCGGAAACTTCGGTGGTGAGCCAATAACAGCCCAGCACCATATCCTGGTAGACCGTCACCACCGGCGTACCTTTTGCCGGTTTCAACAAATTCAAACTGGAAAGCATTCGCTGGCTGGCTTCTTTTTGCGCCCTAGTTGAAAGCGGCAAATGAACCGCCATCTGATCGCCGTCAAAATCGGCATTAAAAGCCTTGCAAACCATGGGATGGATTTGCAATGCCTCGCCTTCAATCAAAACCGGATTAAACGCTTGGATGCTCAAACGGTGCAAAGTCGGCGCGCGGTTAATCAACACCAATTTGTCTTTCACCACCTCTTCCAAAATCGCCCAAATCTCATCGGTTTCAGCCTCAATTAAACGGGCCGCGCCGCGCACGTTAAACGCCATCTCTTTTTCCAAAATGCGATGAATAACAAAAGGCTTGAACAATTCCAGCGCCATCTTTTTGGGAATACCCACCTGGTTCAGCCGCAAGTTCGGACCAACCACAATCACCGACCGGCCCGAATAATCAACACGCTTTCCCAAAAGATTTTGGCGAAACCGCCCCTGTTTTCCCTTCAGCATATCCGCCAGCGACTTCAAGAGCCGACGGCCGCCGGTGGTTGCCTGCGTGGTGGTGCTTTTCCTCATGCTATTGTCAATCAAAGAATCAACCGCCTCCTGCAGCATTCTTTTTTCGTTGCGCACAATCACTTCGGGCGCGCCGATTTCTTTCAGATATTTCAAACGGCTGTTGCGATTGATCACGCGGCGGTATAGATCATTCAAATCCGAGCTGGCATAACGGCCGCCGTCCAATTGCACAATTGGACGCAAATCCGCGGGCAAAACCGGCAACGCGGTGATCAGCATCCATTCCGGACGGATTCCCACTTGATGCATTCCTTGCAAAAGCTTTAACCGAATATAAATTTTGCGCTTTTCCTCAGGCGTGGACAAAGACAATCGCGTTTTAAGATTCTCAATGGTCTTGCCCAAATCAACTTTCTCGCATAATTGCCGCACTGTCTCCGCGCCGGTTCCGGCAATAAAACACTGGCCGTATTTCAACGATAAATTGCGATATTCAGCCTCTGAAATCACCCGCATAAATTGAATGCTGGCTAATTCTGATTTTGCGCGATCGCGCGCGTCGCGCAACTCATCCAGTGCCGCTTGCAAAGCCTTCTGTCCGGATTTGGTTTCTTTTTTCCCGTTTTGTGAATTTTCCGAATCAAAAATCTTTTTCTGGGTTTTTGTTTTTTCGGCAAATTCAGCTTCAATTTCCGCGGCAATTTTTTCCTTCTCTTGATCGTCCGCGGAAATAATCACATAGGAAGCGAAATAAATCACTTTCTCCAGTGCCAGCATCGGCAAATCCAAAACTTGGCCGATACGCGACGGCACTCCCCGCAAAAACCAAATATGAGAAACCGGGCACGCCAGCTGAATATGCCCCATCCGCTCGCGCCGCACACTGCTTTTGGTCACTTCAACGCCGCACCGATCGCAAACAATACCCTTATAACGCACGCGTTTATATTTGCCGCAATAACATTCATAATCCCGTTCAGGACCAAAAATCCGCTCGCAAAACAAGCCGTCTTTTTCCGGACGTTGAGTGCGGTAATTGATGGTTTCGGGCTTGGTGATCTCGCCATGAGACCACGAAATCACCTCTTCCGGAGAGGCCAGCTTGATTCTTATTGATTGCAAGTCTTCTACGCGCATAGAATTTATCTCAAATGTCAAATCCTAAATGTCAAATCTATGAATTTATAGTTTTGGCATTTAACATTTGGTTTTGACATTTAACATTTAAGGTGTGATTTTACCGAGCAGGGTTTTCTTTCACTTCAACGCTCAGCCCCAACGATTTAAGCTCGCTCACCAAAAGGTTAAACGACGCGGGAATATTGGGATGGCGGATTTCTTCACCGCGCAAAATGGTTTCATAGGTCGCCGCGCGGCCGGCAATATCATCTGATTTAATGGTGAGCATTTCTTGAAGAGTGTAGGCGGCGCCATAACCTTCCAGCGCCCAAACTTCCATCTCGCCGAAGCGCTGGCCGCCGAATTGCGCCTTGCCGCCCAGCGGCTGCTGGGTGATCAACGAATAAGGGCCGATGCTTCGCGTGTGGATTTTGTCTTCAACCATATGAATCAGCTTCATCATATAAATATATCCCACGGTAATTTTACCCGGGAATTGCAAACCGGTGCGCCCGTCAAAAATCTTTTCCTTGCCATCTTCGGAAAGACCGGCTTTTTTCAATTCGGTTTTAATTTCGGACTCAATCGCGCCGGAAAGCGACGGGGTAACCGCGTGATATCCCAAATGATGCGCCGCGTATCCCAAATGCGTTTCCAAAATCTGCCCCAAATTCATACGAGAAGCAACACTCATAGGATTTAACAATATATCAATAGGAGTGCCATCTTCCAAAAACGGCATTTCTTCCACCGGCAAAACACGAGAGATCACACCCTTGTTTCCGTGCCGACCGGCAAGTTTGTCGCCGGCGCGCACCTTTCTCATTTCGGCAACCTCAATTTCAATCCGCTTGATCACTCCCGAATCAAGTTTGTGTCCCTGTTCACGGGAAAAAATCTTCACCCCGACAACGCGACCACGCTTGCCATGTTCCATTACCAACGAAGTATCTTTCACGTCCTTGGCCTTTTCACCGAAAATGGACCTCAACAGCCGCTCTTCGGCGGTGAGTTCTTGTTCTCCTTTGGGCGAAATTTTTCCCACCAAAATATCATTGGGTCTTACCTCCGCACCGATACGCACAACCCCCTCTTCGTCCAGGTCTTTCAATTTTTCCTCGGAAACATTGGGGATGTCATAAGTGGTCATTTCCGGGCCAAGCTTGGTTTCGCGCACATCGCAAGCGAAATTCTCCATATGAATCGTGGTGAATTTGTCATTGGCCACCAAACGCTCGGAAATCAAAATCGCGTCTTCAAAATTGCCGCCGCGCCACGAAGTGAACGCCACCAAGACATTATGCCCCAGCGCCAAATGGCCGTCGACAATTGAACCCCCGTCGCAAAGCGCTTCTCCTTTTTTAACTTTTTGGCCGTTCTTAACAATCACGCTTTGATGAAAACAAGTGTATTGATTGGTGCGCAAAAATGTGCGCAAATAATATGTTTTTTCGCCCAAATCATTATCGTCGTATTTCACTGTAATGCGCCGGCTGTCGGCTTCCACCACCGCTCCCGCGCCTTCGGCCAACAAGATGTGTCCAGAATCATGCGCGATTCTTTCTTCACTGCCGGTCATCACCAACGGAGGTTCAGGACGAAGAAGCGGCGTTGACTGGCGCTGCATATTGGAGCCCATCAACGCGCGATTAGCATCGTCATTTTGCAAAAACGGAATCAAAGAAGTGCCCACCGAAAGAATTTGCTGAGGCGAAACATCAATATAATCAATTTCTTCTTTGGGGCAAATCCCCGGCTCGCTCTTAATGCGCGCTTCCAGCTTTTTGGGAATAATATTGTTCTTTTCATCCAATGGCGCAATCGCCGTGGCAATGTTGTATTTTTCCTCCTCATCGGCAGTCATATAGACCAGATTATCGGTAACTTTGCCTTTTTCCACTTTAAAATACGGGGTTTCCAAAAAGCCGAAATTGTTAATTTTCGTATATCCCGATAAATATCCCACCAATCCCACGTTCGGTCCTTCGGGCGTTTGTATCGGGCAAATCCGGCCGTAATGAGAGGGCTGAACATCGCGCACTTCAAATCCGGCGCGCTCGCGGGTGAGCCCGCCGGGACCGGTGGCGGCCAAGCGGCGCTTGTGCTCCAACTCGGAAAGCGGATTTTCGTTGTCCATAAACTGGCTCAATTGCGAAGACGAAAAGAATTCTTTAACCACCGCCATCACCGGGCGCGGATTGATCAGCTGCATCGGCGACAAATCCGGCGCGTCCAAAGTGGACATTCTGTCTTTGATAATCCGCTCCATGCGCATAAATCCCAAACGCAAGCGATTAACCAAAAGTTCGTTTAGGGTGCGCACGCGGCGATTGCCCAAATGATCAATTTCATCGGGCTTGGCGGCCGGATCATTGTTGAGACGAATAATTTCCCTGATAACGGCAACGATGTCATCCACGGTCATAACGCGATCTTTAACTTCCACAATATCGTTTTTCTTGTCTTTGGCCTTCAATTGCGGCAGGCGCTTCCACATTTTCCACCGGCCGACTTTGGAAAGATCATAGCGTTCAAAATTGAAAAACATATTCCAAATCAGCTCTTTGGCGGTGTCGGCCGTGGTCAAATCGCCCGGACGCAAACGCTGATAAACTTCCACCAAAGCTTCGGCTTGATTGTGGGTGGGGTCTTTTTTGATGGTTTCTTCAATAAAATCAATGTCTCCTTTATTGACATCGGCAAACAATTCTTTGATCGCGTCATCATTATCAATACCGAACGCCCGCAATAAAGTCGTTGCCGGCACGCGCCGCTTGCGATCAATTTTCACGCCGATAAAACCGGTGTGGGCGGTCTCAAATTCCAGCCACGAACCGCGATTGGGAATGATTTTGGTGCCAAAGAACAACTTGCCACCGATATTTTGCGCCGAAAAGAACACACCCGCCGAGCGGATAAGCTGCGAAATACAAACCCGCTCCACCCCATTGACGATAAAAGTTCCGCGTTCGGTCATCAGCGGAAAATCGCACAGAAAGATCTCCTGCGTTTTTGATTCTTTGGTTTTTAAATTAACCAGCCTCACTTTAACGCGAATTGGCGACTCATAAGAGGCATTATTCAAACGCGCGTCAAGATCGTTTTTGTATTTGGGTTCGTCAAGCTTAAAATCTTCAATCCACAATTCCATTTCTTTGCCGGCGTAATCGCGGATTGGAGAAATTTCGGTGAAAAGTTCTTTTAAATCATTGCCCCAGAACATATCCCAGCTTTCCTTTTGGAGCACGAGCAAATACGGTAAAGGCAGGGAAACTTTCGCCTTACCGAAATTTTTTGTTTTTAGCGCGGCCATAAAAAATAAATTAAAAATTAAAAAATCAAAATTAAATGTGATTTGACTTTGCTTTTTCAATCTTTAAAATCCTTACTCTACCGAAAACGCAACAAAAAAAGCAAAAATACCCTGATGGATTTTTAGGGTACGGCTTTCACTTAAAATTATAAATTAGTGGCAATCAAGGATACAAAAGTTAATTAACTCTCCAACAAATAGTAATGATAGCAAACTTTCTCCCGACTGTCAAATCAACAAATTATGCGGGGTTGGCATATTCATCTGATTTGCCGCGCCATATTGAATGTATATATTTGAATATATACAAAGTATATACATATGTATATACATTGCCGCCGCGCCTTCGGCAAATTGACACCGGACGCGAAAATTACGTTGACGCAAACTTTACAGATCTTCCGCTGACGTCGATCCTGCCGCTTCACCGGCTTCCTGCCCGATTTCTTCTTGCAAAACATCGCCGCCAACGGCATCTTCAAACACACCTTGCTCAAGCGTGTCGGTCACCGGCGAGTCATCCTCGGAAACCGGCAACAAATTTGGTTGGCTCTCGGCTTGACTGTTCAATAATCCGCCTTGCTGTAAATTTTGGATCGCTTTGGCAACATTTTCTTTTGAGGCCACGTCATCTTGCGGCAACAATTGCCAAATTATTTCCAATTCATTAATCGCAGCTTCTTTGTTATTCTGCTCGTCATAAATCAACGCCAAATAATAATGAGGATCAATGTATTGCGGACGCAAAGCAATTGCCTCTCCAAAGCTCTTCTGAGCAAGATTCAAATCGTCTTTCAGAACATATACTTGGCCGATTTCGGTCCATAAAGTCGGATTATTAGGCTCAAGGTCAATTGCTTTTTGATACATATCAACCGCCCATGTGTCAAAACCATCGCTCACGCCGATAAGTTGGCGATAAATATAACCCCGAACCGCCCAATTCGCGGAATTGCTGGGATTAGCCGCGTCGGTGCTCATAGCCGCGGCTGTCACTGCGGTTTGCAAATAAGGCGCGGCATTATTGAAAACGGTTTGAGCGTCTTGACCTTCTTTCTGGAGCGCTTCCCGAGCTTGCGCCAAATATACTTGCGACAATCCTGTCAAATAGTTATCCTGCAAGCGATTCGTGGCCTCGGCCGCCAATTCAAGTTTTTCAACCGCGCCATAGATATCATTCTTTTGCAAGGCGCTCACTGCCGCAACGTATTGAACTTCGGCATAATACCGTTTTGACACCCAAACCAACAATCCGATTTGCAAAACCACCATCATAATGAAAATCAATGCAACCGCGTATGATAAACGCACCGAATCAAACGACAACAACGCCATCTTTTTTGGGCTTAAAACAATAATCATTGCCAAAAAGAGCCAGAACAACAACGCCAAGGAAAAATTAAACGGATAAAAAAACATCGCCGCAACAACCGCCAGCCAGCCGGAAAATACCGCCAACGGCAAAATTTCGTTTTCTTTTTCCTCGGTTAAGTTTCGGAACGCCCTCACAGTCCAAGCCGCGATAATCAACAACAAAACCACAATACCCAACACGCCGATGGTTGCAACCCGATTTATAATCTCCGAACTGCCCGCAAAAAAAATGCGGTTCCATGCAAAATCGTCCCGATTCAATTCTTGGGGCTTGAATTTTACAAAATCATACGCAAAGGTTCCCGGCCCGGATCCCAAAAAGAAATGTTGCGGCGACTGCTTCAAAACATCCACCGCGATGCCCGCCGCGACAATCGGCTGAAGTCCTATTTCGGGCGCAACAGAAATATTTAGAACGCGAAATACCGAGCTATACGCCCCAGCCATCATCGGCTTGGCAAAAATATTAAAAACTAAAAATAAAACCGCGACAAAAAACAGCGCGAAAGCTCCGCTCTTGACGCGCGGATTTTGGGAAGAAAATTTCAAGTTGCTTGACAAAAAAACAAACACCGACAGCGCGGCAATTGCCAGAACCGCCCAAGGAGCCAGCAATAAATCATAATTGCCCCCTGTTTTTTGCGGAAAATAAACCACGGCCGCGCCATTGAAAACAACCAGCGTTAAAAATAACAGAAGCGCGGGAATGGAAAACAAAATTCGCGAAGATTTTTTACCAAAAAACATCAGGGGAAAAATCAGAGCCAAAACAATCGCGGAATACAGCGCCAATCCGGCAATCGAGCCCACAGTGTTAAACGAAGCAACCTTGGTGTAATCAAAAAATGGAAGCAAATAAATTCCGAACGATTGGATAACCGCGAAAGCCGCGGCAACCGCCGCCGATACCGCGACAACCGCCGCCAATTTGGGAATTTCTTCTTTTTTGAAATTATTAACAACCAAAAAATAAAGAAAGGCAAAGCTCAATATTGAAAGAAAGCTTTCGGCCACCGGTAAAGGCATTCCCCAAAAACTGCCATATGAATACAAAGAAAAAATACTTGATGCAAGAATTATCATTGCCAGTCCCCCAATCAAATAATGCAGAGGATCCAAATTGATGGCTGTCTTCTTTTCATTTATTGCGTTTCGCATCCAAAAAAATATTCCCAAACCGGCAACGATAAATAAAAAAAATTGTTTTTGGAAGTCAAGGGTATTGGCGGTAAACGGCAAAGTAAAAAACGGCGTTAAAAATAACGCGGAATAAACTATAAATTTTGTAAGTTTATTTGTCATAGATTATTAATAATTGGCATTCTTACCATACCATTTTATTTTCAATTATTGAACACGCACCGCGAATTCGGCAAAACTACCCGCCTTCGGATGATTTTATCTTTCCCGCCAATAACGCCAAAATGGTTTTGATGCTCTCCTGCGCGACATCTTCGCTCTGGCTGTTGGAAAATTTTGTCCATTCGGCCAGGATCGCCGGATCCTTAATGTCGCGCACCGCGTTTTCCAAAAGCAGGCGGTCGTCAAAACTCACTTCGCCTTCGTTTTGCAAAACCTTGTCAATCAACAATTCAAGAAAGACCAGCGCTTTATTGTCTTTTGGATGTTGGTCTAACGCATTTTGCGCCCGGGCAAGTTCGGTTTTGGTTTTAAAATACAAAAACGCGGTGAAGATGTTACCGGCGACCAAAATCAGAACAATAGCAAACGTAAGATACTTTGAATTCATATAGTTTGGTTATTATTATTGTTGCGCAAAAGAAGAATAATTAACACAACCAGAATTGACACCATCAACACCGCCAATACCCAAAACTTCCAGTCAAAATTCCACCAGGCGGCCTTCAAGGGTTTTAACTCAATGTTTGCATGGACGCCTTGGTTTTGGACAATCTCAAACGCTTCCCCTTTAAATTGGCGATAGCCAGGCGCGTCAACCTGCAGATGGTAGGTTCCCTGAGGGGCAAGGAAAGAATACTGGCCGGTGATTCCGGTGGTTTGGGGGTTTTGCTGGGAAAAATCTTGCGCGGGCCAAAGTTCGTATTTGTTGGTCCGGGGATTTTGCTGATATAAAGATACTGTCGCGTTTTCCACGCGCGCCTGACGGCCCATCATCATTTCATACACATAGCCTTCAGGATCCACCACCAAAGTCATATTCATTTCGCGCTCTTCTTGGTTGTTTTCATATTCAATAATGGTTTTAATCTGATAATTTCCCTTTACCGCGGGGGCATAAATTTCGGCTTCGTAAATACCGTCGCGGTTATCATCGGCATAGTCAAATTTTTGCAGGAGAAGTTCTTTGGGTTTTTCTTGCGCGTCAACAAGCGAAGCAAGCAAGGCGCGCACGCCGGCAAAAATGCTTTGACCTTGGACAATTGTTGTACCTTGGGCAATAAGATAGCCATAGACCCTTTGAGCCGGTTCCTGTACCTTGATTGTGAGACAAACCGGATGGCGCGCAATCGTGCGAATGGTTTGCTCGGGCATACCTTGCGAATCCAATTTCATTATAGCGGGCAAATCCAAATTCCCCAAGCTTTAGTATTGTACAATACAAGATGAGCCCCAAATGAAAACCTGTTCCAGCGCAAGATGAGCCCCAAAATCAATATCTCCGCCAAACACCCCGGCCTCTTGCGTTTTCAGAAAATTTCCCCAGAATGGA
>Ga0265594_1002895_pt1 | contig 11782 bp, 11 predicted proteins | sample saktaG_11_FD_190147 | JGI IMG/M metagenome (GOLD analysis project Ga0265594, IMG submission 190147) | Saline water microbial communities from Sakinaw Lake, British Columbia, Canada - sak_2011_5_24_80m | ecosystem: Environmental > Aquatic > Non-marine Saline and Alkaline > Saline ... | reverse complement strand
AAATTTTATTTCATTATCTTTGCCCATGTTGTAAATGTTTTATATTCAAAAACAAAAATACAACATTAAGGGGGAAACCATTTGGAAGTACCCCTTTATTTAAAATTTAGTCGGTCAGTAGTGATACTTTATGATTTTTTTCTTTCTTCAATTACTGCATCGCTAAATGAACCGTTATAATCTTTTAATAATTTCCTTGTTTTATAAAATGAAAAATCACTTAATTTTAATCTTCTTGTTTCTTTATTTTTTATTTCATTGATAATTATTAATATTTTTCTTTTTAAGCTAATGTTTTCAGGGATATTAATAATTATTTGACGGTTAGTTGGTACTTCATAAATTTGTTTATATATCATTTTTCTTAAATTTTTTATAATAATTTTTAAATACAAAATTAGTTAATTTTTTATCAGGCGACTGCCTGATTATTTTTTTGTAGTTTCAGGAAAACCGCATTGACTATATTTAATGCTTATGATTTATTATTTTAACTCAAAATATGTCTGTCCTATTTCATAGCCATCAACAAATATAGTTACATTATACCTTCCAATCATAGCACTTTCTTTTGTGTCATTTTTTATCCAATACATACACATATATATTGATTTATTTTGATAATCAACTTCTTTTTTCATTGAATACTGGAGTTTTTTACCATTACTGTCAGTAAAAGAATAAATATCTTCATTTCCTTTAACTAAAACTTTATTGTCAGGTCTTGCTACCCTGATATAAACAGTTTTTTTTCCGCTTGGAATTATTAAATTTTCACCTAAAGTAAAGCATATTTTTATTTGTTCTACTTTTTTTGCTTTATCAGTAGGTGTTTCTTTTTTACCGCCTCTCAATCTTATAGTTGCTGCACTAGTATTATAAGCTTTAAGAATAGAAGCCGTAGCAACTTTTTCAGATAAATATGCTGTATCCTCTGCTAATTTACTGGTTTTTTCCTGTTCTTTTTTATAAGCACCTTTTATTTTTACATTTTCAGTTTTAAGTTCTTTATTTACTGTATATAATGAATCTATTTGTCCAACATACCTTTGTGTAATATCACGCAACCTGTTTATTTTTCTTTTTATCCTTCTGTAATCAGCTTGCGAAGCAATAAGTTTTTGTATTTCCTGAGCATTAGCTAATATAACGCTATCTTTTTCTGATAATTTATCAGTAAGTTTACCATAAGATATTTTAATACTGTCATGTTTATAAATTAATGTACTAAGCTCTAACTGTAATTCCTGTTTTTCTGTGCTAATTTGTTCTTTTTCTGTAACAACTTCATTTACAGTTAATTTTGTTGTAATCAGCAGGTAAACTAAAACAGCAATTATCAAAAGAAGAATAATAATCACTATTTTGTAACCTTTATTAGTAGATTTTTCCTTATCTACATCTTTTTTATTTATCATATTATCTGATTTTTTTTCTGTTTCCATTATTATTTTATATTTTTTTTATTAATTTTTGTTTATTTCTTTAACGTAATTCATTCGCATTTCTGTTAAAAATGAGTTCAAAGTGTCTGATAATTCTTTGGAAAGATTATTTTTTGTTTTTTCTTTTATCATTTCAAGCATCTCAATGGACTGTTTTGCCTGCTCAAAATTTTTATCCAATTTATTGGTAACGGGATTTTTAATCTTTCCTAATGCTTGCATAGCAGACGTATGAAATATATAAAGTAACTGAATAAATAATTTATCGTGCTGTTCCATCTTATAATATTTTTTTGCAAATTTATATTTTTAATTATAATGAGCCATAAAATGTTAAGATATATTTATTAACATTTTTGTAGAAATTTTATTTTAAAATATTTTTTTATAGAATAGGCAGTTACTATTTTTTAGATTGTTTATAGAAAGCTAATTTTATATAAATTTGTAAAAATTTGTAAAACAATTTTAATTTATGTCATTATTAGACGATTTTACATCTCTTATTTATCCTCGTATTTGTATGGCTTGTGGTAACAGTTTATACAAACACGAAAAAATTATATGTAATTATTGTCTGTATCATCTGCCAAAGACATATTTTCATCTTGAGAAAGATAATCCTGTGAGTCAAAAATTTTGGGGACGGGTAAACATTGAATCAGCAGCAGCATATTATTATTTTAGTAAAGCTGGCAAAGTGCAACATCTTATTCATCAATTAAAATATAATAAACAAAAAGAAGTAGGAATTTTTATTGGCAAACTTTATGGTATTGAGTTAAAAAACTCTGTTTTATTTAAAAATATTGATATTATAATACCTGTTCCTTTACATCCTAAAAAACAAAAAATAAGAGGTTATAATCAAAGTGAGATGTTTGCCAAAGGATTATCTGTATCAATGGATGTTGATATTAATACTAATATTTTATATCGTAATATATCGTCAGAGACCCAGACAAAAAAAACACGATATAAACGATGGGAAAATGTAAAAGAAATTTTTAAAATAAAAGATATAAAAACATTAAAAGATAAGCATATTCTTCTTGTTGATGATGTTATAACAACAGGAGCTACTCTTGAAGCATGTGCCAATGCTTTACTTCAAATTCCCGGAACAAAAGTAAGCATTGCTGCTATGGCTTGTACAAATGATTGATGTTTTTTTTAACGGTTCGGTATATTTGTTATAATATCGTATAGTTTGTTCCTGCACCTATCCCATGTTTTTTAATTAAATTACCATTAACTAAATTAGACAAAATCCTTTTAATTGTATCACAAAGATATACAAAATAATTTAAATTGATACGATATGATTCGCAAATATTCGATTATGATACGAATTAACATTTAAGGGGATTTCTATTAATGACAATTAATGATGTTTCAGCAAAATGACAACTAATATAATGACAAATTGTAACCCTGACTTGTCAAGATATAACCATTGATAGTATAACTTTTTAAACTTTTTTAAAATACATACCTGACAGATATTGCTCCTCCATCTGGCCAGAAGCTAGAATCTCCGAATAGATTTAGTGTTGGTTTCCAGTCAATGCTTATACTAAAAGGTATTGACTGAATATAATATTCCAATCCTATAATTCCATCAATACCTATTACTGTATATGATTTACCTTGTTTACCAAAAATATCTCCTTCCCAGAAGCCAATATGTGCGCCTGCACCATAAAACCAGTTTAACCTGTTTACATAAAATGCATTTGCATGTATTTCATAAAGACCGTTAATAGCAAACCCGTTCCAGCAAGAAGATAAAATGCCTTCAACAGCTTTATTTTTATTTAAAAAATGCTTTACAGTCAAACCATTTGCAAATCCAAAGCCACCTCTTAGTCCAATTCCTGTATTATAACACTTTATCTTTGAATTATTAGAATTAGTAACTTGTGCCTTTAAATTAACAGAACTGACAGACATCAGAATGACCAAAACAATAATAATTTTTCTCATAATATTTGAAAATTTATACTTTTTAAAATAAATCATTTGGTGGACAAAAATACATAAAAATCTAAATAAAATTTAGCAGTTTAACAATTTAGCAACTTAGCGAAGCGATCTCACGAACGAAGTGAGTAATTTAACAATTTTCCTGCAACTCATTAATGGTAATCCAAGCCATAAGTCCCATACCTGTTTCAATGGATCTTTCATCAACATTAAAAGTTGAGGTATGCAGATTTGAAGTTATATTTTTTGCTTCATTTTTAGTGCCTAAACGATAAAAACAAGCAGGAGCTAATTGTGCATAATATGCAAAATCTTCTGCTATCATTTGTAAATCCAAATCAACAACATTTTGTTTTCCAATATATTGTTCAGCATATTTTTTAACATCATCACTGGTTTTTTCATCATTAATAAGGCAAGGATATCCGCGTGATATACGCACTTCGCATTTTCCATCCATACTCTCTGCTATTGTTTCTGCCATTTTTATTATTTTTTTATGAGCTTTATCACGCCATTCTTCATCAAAAGTTCTAAAAGTTCCTTCTAATTTTACCTTGTCAGGTGTTATGTTTGTCTTGCCTTGTGCTATAAAACGACCGAAAGATAAGACCGTTGGCACATAAGGTTTTGAATATCTGGTAACTATCTGTTGCAGAGCGATAATAATATGTGAAGCAATCAATATAGGGTCAATATTTTGTTCAGGCATAGCAGAATGCCCACCTTTGCCTCTAACAGTAATATAAATTTCATCAGTAGAAGCCATATATTTTCCTTTTTTTATGCCTATTTTGCCTGCTTCTAATTCCGGATATACATGCTGACCAAACACTTTGCTGACTTTTATATCTTTAAATATTCCTTGTTTGAGCATCATTAAAGCACCGCCGGGAAATTCTTCTTCTGATGGCTGAAAAATAAGTTTTACAGTTCCTTGAAAATCATCGCGTAAATTATTTAATATTTTTGCTGTGCCAAGCAAAGATGCTGTATGAACATCATGTCCACAAGCGTGCATAACACCTGTATTTTTTGATTTATATTCAATATCATTTTTTTCTTCTATTGGCAAAGCATCCATATCTGCACGTAATGCAATAATTTTTTCATCTGAATTAGACGAATTATTTTTTTTGCCTTTTATTAATGCTGTTATTCCTGTCCTGGCAATACCTTGTGTATATGGAATATTGTATTCTTTAAGTTTTGAAACAATATAATCAGAAGTTTCATACTCTTTTAATGCTAATTCAGGATTTGAATGAATATGCCTTCTTATCTTTACTATCTCTGAAAAATATTCAGAAGATAATTTCTTTATTTTATTTTTAATATTATCCATTTTTATTAATATTTTTATATTTCCTCTATAACATTTTTTTTATGTAAGTTTGCAACAACAAAATTAAATATTTAATTTTGTTTCAGTTTTTTTTATTAACTTAAATTTTATATTATGAAAAAATTATTTATTATTTCAGCATTACTTTTAATGATTTCCCCAATATTTGCTCAAAAATATGAGTACAATATTGTTACAACCATTGAGTCAATTGTTCCTATGGGAATTGGTCGTTCACGTATTGTTGCCGGACAACAAGCTTTGAATGTTGATGATTTTACCACTTCCAGAATTGATGGAAAAAAAAGCAAACAAGGTGATATTAATCGATCAGATGCTAAAATTAACACTTTTGAGGAAACCAAATTATTAAACTTTTATAGTGGCGTTGGTATCAATTTTCAAAATGTGGCTTCAAATGATGCTCTGATTACATCAAAATTAAACAAAATGGCTAATCAGGGATGGGAACTTGCATTTGTTGCCAGTGGTGTAGAAAGTGATGCAGGAAAAGACGATGGAAAAGGAATTTTTATTACAAGATATGTCTTTAAAAAAGAAATAAAATAAAATTCTTTCTTATTTTGAGTGGATAATTGTTTTGTTTTATATATTTTTTTATCTGTTTATATTTTCGTAATTGGTTGATTTTCAATCACTTCGGGCTTTTAGCTTTTGGCTATTATTTTTTTTAATATCTAACAGCTAATAGCATATATAACCATCCCTTTACTTCAACAAGTTCAGCACAAGTGTGTGTCTTTTTTAATTTTTAATTATCCAGTCATGGATGTTTCATTAATGTAAAAAAATAATCTTTGCAATCATTACAATTTTTTCAATTTTTCAACAATAATAAACTATACTTAATTAGCAATACAAAAAAATTAAATAAAATAAAATGAGATTATTACTGATAAGTAACTCAACCAATGCAGGAGAAGAATATTTGGATTATCCAAAATATGAGATTAAAAAATTTTTGGATAATCCTAAATATAAAAAGGTAAAAAAAATATTATTTATTCCTTATGCTGCAGTAACATTTTCATTTGACGATTATGCCGTAAAAGTGAACAAACGTTTTAATGAAATAGGATATGAAATTGACCCGATACACAGATATAATAATCCTGTTGAAGCTGTTAATAATGCAGAAGCGATTATTGTAGGCGGCGGAAATACATTTCAACTAATTAAAATGCTGCAAGAAAACCTGCTAATTGAAGCTATTAGAAAAAAAGTGAAAAAAGGAATACCTTATGTCGGCTGGAGTGCAGGTTCTAATGTTGTCTGTCCAACTATTTGCACAACCAATGATATGCCAATTGTTCAGCCCGAGAGTTTTAATGCTTTCAATTTAGTGCAGTTCCAAATCAATCCTCATTATCTTGATGCTAATCCAAAAGGACATGCCGGAGAAACAAGAGAAATGAGAATACAAGAGTATATTGAAGCTAATCCTGATATCTATGTTCTGGGATTACGTGAAGGAACAATTTTACATATTGAAAAATGTTCAATAAAACTAATTGGTAAAAAAAATGCCCGACTCTTTAAAAAGGGACAGAAATCCGTTGAATTAAGCTCTGAGGATGATTTTGGATTTTTAATCTAACACTATACTATAAATGGTTAAAATTTTAACTTTTTTATTTTTTTATTTACTCACCCCAACCCTCTCTACGAGTAGAGAGGGAGTAATTTGTAAAGTTAAAATTTTAACCGTTTGAAGTATAACTTAATATTAAGATTGTCATTATATTTCGCAAGATGAATAATTACGAATAATATTATTTTTTAAAACTGCTTATTTCATTATTATTCACACTTAATTTTAGATTAAATTTTTGTTAAAATTAGATTTAAGAATCGCTTTTGCCATTTCAACTTCTGCTTGCTGTCTGTAAAAATCAAGATAACTACGATAACGAAGATTTACTTTCCTAAATGACGGATGAAGTAATAGAACAAGGTTTGTTCTAACATCTTTATTAAAAACAACATTTTTTTTAATTTGATTATTTTGTTTATCAATTGTTTTGAAATTTTTTATTTTAGACCATGATTTTAATTCTGCTGAAATGGCAGATAAAAATTCTGCAACATATTTACCTAAAACAAATATTGCCATTGGCTTTTGTATTTCTAATTGATACATAAAAAATTCCTGACAATTTTTAATAAATACTTTGTTCTTAAAAGCTGGTGATTTACCAGTTGATTTATCTCCTTTTCTAATTCCTAAAATTGCATTTGTAAAAAAGCAATCTTTACTGGAAATTTTTAATTCTTTATTTAAAAATTCAAGTAGATTTCTCCAAGTTGGATTTTTTTTTATATCTTCTTCACCGTTTACCAGAGAGATGTTAAAATTTTTTTCACAATCAAAATCCTGACCAAGTATCATTATCCTTTTATCTGAAATATTATTACTATTATCAAATGTGCCTTTGCCTCCAGGAAAAAAAGCTCTACCTTTTATTTCTCCACAAACTTTTAGCATTGTTTCAGGGTAAGGATATTTGTCTATTTTATTGAATAATAATTCTATTTCTGTCATTTTTGCTTCTTATTTATTAAGGGAATTATAGTAAAAAATGGACCAAATTAATTTAATAATTTTATTATTTATTTTAGAAAGATGCATTTTTTTAAGTATGTGCAAATGTTTTTTTTACAAATCATTACACTATAGAATTGTAAATCCCGTATTTATTGGGAGCGATTTCACTGAAAGTGAACTTTACAATTATACTGCTAAAAAGGAAAAAGAACAGTAACTTTATATGCAAAATTATCTTTTGTTTCAGATAAAGCATAAGGTCCGTATCTGTAAAAAACTCCAACACCAATATTATATAATCCCATCATATCAAATAAATTATTTATCAATAAGCCGGATTCATAATATCCTTTTTCCATAGTATTTACAGAAATGTTAAAGTGTTTTTCTTTATTATTTAAAGAGCCAAAGCCAACATTTGTAGCAACAGCAATTTCAGGTTCAAATTTTTTAATTCTAAAAATCAGTTTACCAAAACTGTGTTCAAAATAAAGAGAAATATATCTGTCAGATAAAAATTCATTCATACGCATAGTCGCAAAACTATTTGGAGCATATATTGTAAATATCCTGTAACTTCCTTTGCCATTATATAAGTTGGAATAAGGCAAATCACCATCAATAAATCCTGCAAACAGCTGAAAAGATGACTTGCCTAAGTTTTTGATATAAAATGATTTTTTAATTTTAACATCAATACGGTTATAATTATATTCTCCATTTAAAAAATCATTAAATCCTTTTGTATATTGCATCCATAATACCGGGTATTTTGTGCCAAAAGATATTTTTCCCTGTGGCATTTTTAAAAATTTTTCTTTATACGCATATCTTAATCCAAAACAAAGTTCTGTAAAATTAAATTCATTTAACAGCACACTTACATTATCCTTTTTGGTGCCGTATTGATAATCATTAGTTACATTTTTTGCGTCTTGATTTAAAGATATATTTACTTTAAGATATTGTAAAGTTCTAAAGCCAAGTAAGATTTTTTTTTGCTCAATTTTATCTTCCTGTCTGATAAGATACATTCTAAACATATCATTAGTTAAATATTTATCATCAAAAAACTTAACACTACCGCTTTCATCTATATCATTTATATAAGAAATTTTTAAGTTAAGTTCAGAATTTTTATTTATCAAAAAGTTTATATCTCCGCCATATTTATTTTGCTCATCTTTAAATCCATAAGCATAATATCCGCCTATGCTAAAAAATCTTGAAATATCTTTGTTGGTATGTATTCCTATGCCTAATCGAAATCCTTCATATTCATTATAATTTAATATCTTGTCAATATCAAAGTCAATATATCTGAAAGGTATTCTTCCTGTCATAAAAGTTTGTAATCCTTTTATTGTTTTATCCAGTTTTGCAGCTTCACCAATACTATCAATAACATGGTATGTTTCCAAGTCCTTTGCTGTGAGAGTATCTACTCTATATTTATTCCAGTAATCTTCTGATTTTTTTAAGGCATCAGGTTCCATTTCAACTATTGTGTTATTAAATTCTTTTTTTAATAATTCAGGGTCAATAACAATATCTTTGATATAGCTTCTGCCTTTACCAATAAGCTTAAATCTGTTAACTGCAACACTATTAAATATTAAATCCGTATTTAGTTGCACAGGGAACCATTGTTTATGAGCAACAAATTCATATTTCTGTTGAATTTTAATTCCAATACCTTCTTGTTCCAAAGCAGGTTCAGCAATAACATTTTGAATAGCATATTTATTAGTGTTAATATAAAGAACACCTTTAAGTCCGTCAAAATTTTTGTTTTTTCTTGGTCTGAAAGAAATAATAAAAACAGTATCTTTATCTCTGTATGTAGTATCTTCAATAAGAAAAAAATATTTATTAATACTTCCTTTGCTTACAGGATTAAGATAATTTTTATCAAGAACATTCATATACTCATTATAAAACGAAAAAGATTGCATTTGAGTGGCAAGCAATGTAAAAAAAGGACTTTTCAATCCTGAGACCCTTGATGCTATAACTTTTTCATTATTTTTGTCAGGATACAAAAATTTACGCTTTGACACGCTCTCTATCAAAAGTAAATGTTGCTTATCAAAAAACTTTTTTGTCTTTATATAAACAGAATCTGTTTTAGAAGAGTCCTTTTTTGTTATTGACTGCATATCTGATGTAAAAATCATCTTATTATAAGATGTATATGTAAAAGAATGAACTTTTTCAGGATTATTTATATCACGGTTTTTTACCACCTTATTGATTATACCATTTGCAGGATTCTCGCCGGGAACAATTATCACCTCTGACAACTCAACTTGTTTTTGTTTAAGTTTGATAAGTAAACTTTTTGATGCATCATGGACTGGAAACACTAATTTATTATATCCAACATAACTAAGTTTTAAAAGTTCTATCTTTTTATAAGAACTCAAATAAAATTTACCGTCAATATCTGTTGTCCCACCTTGATTTTCATTATTTATAATAATATTAACAAAAGCAAGTGGTTCTTTGGTATCAAAGTCAATTACTCTGCCTTTTACAGAATATTGTTGTGCATAAGAAAAAAACACAATGATATTCAGAAATATTAATAAAAATATATATTTCATCTGTTTATATTTTTGTAATTGGTTCATTTTCAAACACTTCAGGCTTTTAGCTATTAGCATTTAGCTTTTGGCTTTTGGCTTTTGGCTTTTAGTTTCCAGTTTCAAGTTTCAAGTTTCAAGTTCAAAGTTCAAAGTTTAAAGCACAAAGTTCATAATTCATAATTCATAATTTAATAATTGTCTTTAGTCATTGATGTTTAATTTTATTATAAGATAAAACACAAAATTAGCAATATGATTTGATGAACAAAATATTTTGTCATTTTTTGGCATCTTTCATTTTGCAGTTTACACTTTTTTGAAACTCTGAAAGAGTTTAATTTTTACCCCGTTAGATAACCAATAAATTAATAAAAACAATGTTTTAAACTAAATATCTAACGGGGTTAATAACCACAGGTTACACCTGTGGTTATTAACTAATCATATTAACATCAATCCTGAAAGGATTGAATAGAAAAACAATTATTATGTTAGTTTTTATTCAATCAGGCAACCGCCTGATTGTAACATAATTTATTATTTCTTTAACCCCGCATTTCACCCCGTTGGTCATATGACCAACGGGGTAAATACGGAGTTATTAATATTTTTCCCCTTCGGGGAAATTTAATAATCAAAAAAAGTGTAAACTACTTTATATACATACGGTTTTGAAAAATACCCAAATTTATATGTTATTTTTTTGTCTGACTTAAACGGATAATTATAACTTGTATAAAATAAAAAAAAATAAAAAAACCGATTAAATAATTGAAATATTATATATTTGTTAAATTTTTCTAAAAAAATAAACTATTCATATTATAATTAAAACTTTAATAAAATGTCAATTATCAGAAGTGTATTTTTTAGTATAATTATTATTTTTTTGTTTGTATTTAAATCTTTTTCCCAGCCCCTAAGAGATACTGTTGTTTGGCGTGTGGGTATTTATGTGTCTCCTGACTATAATTATAGAATGTTGGAAACAGATGACCAAAGTTTACAATATACTGCCAGCCAATTAGATGATTTTGAAATTTCTAAAACAGGTATTACAATTGGAGCAACAATCTCAAGAAAGCTTATTAAAGATAAATTACATCTTCAATTAGGACTCTCTTTTGCAAATAAAGGATATAAAACAAAATCACAAAATGATACTGTCTTTAATATGTATGGTGAAATTCTAAACATATCCGACTTTTATAATGTATATAGATACTACTCACTTAATGTTCCTGTTATGTTAAAATATAAAGTTTTTAATATTGGCAATGTATCATTGAATCTTGGGATAGGAATTGCACCGGACATTTCACTTGGAAAAAATATTGTATCAGTTTATAGCCAAAAAAGTATTATGAGTAATAGATCAAAAGCTGAAAGAAATTTTAATCTTGACGCAATTGCTAATATGAGTATATGTTTCCCTATATCAGATGCGGTTCTGATAGAACTTGAACCAACTTACAGACAATCTCTCCATTATCCCGAATATAATAATGATATAGTATTTAAAAGATATTTTTATTCAGCAGGATTTGCAATACACATAATTTACAGATTATTTGAGGATTCTTCTATTTATAAATATGAAGAAGAGACAGAAGGAGAACTATAAGAAATTTATGGCTCTTCGGTATTTTTTATGGATAAAAAAATATGGTAACCGTTCACAGCTTATTATTTTATAACTGTCTGTATCATTAAACATATATTAATTAATTGACCTAAAAAATGACCAATACCCAATGCAAAATGACCAAAATAATGACCAATGCCCCAATTTAGACATTGGAAATTAGGGCTTGTTTAGGTCATCAGGCAGTTGCCTGATAGAGCAATTAGA
>Ga0265594_1002894_pt1 | contig 11785 bp, 11 predicted proteins | sample saktaG_11_FD_190147 | JGI IMG/M metagenome (GOLD analysis project Ga0265594, IMG submission 190147) | Saline water microbial communities from Sakinaw Lake, British Columbia, Canada - sak_2011_5_24_80m | ecosystem: Environmental > Aquatic > Non-marine Saline and Alkaline > Saline ... | reverse complement strand
GTCCAACGGCGGCAAAGGTATCGAAGCCTTTAGCTCGAGTCCACTGCATATCAAGGCTCTGCAGGTCGCGTGCTGTGATATCGTTAAAGCAGGTGTAGCCCAGCACGTAGTCCAGTGCATCTTCTATCGATACTCGCCATACTGGTTTCTTTATCACCACCCCCAACTCACCTTCATAGTCAACTCTATGTGAAGCAGAGGGATAGGTGATATTATCCTCAGGCCCTATCACTGCCGTTGATGGTTTCAGGAAAATTAGAGGGGCATTGGGCAGTGGCATTTTTGTTTCTTCGGCATGAGCGCGGTAGTTAAGCCCTAAAGCCACTATTTTGGAGGGCAGGCACGGGGGCAGGAGTTTGACCTCACTTAACTGATAGTAGCGGTCAGCAGACTTAATATGGCGGTAGGGTTTATCTTCAATACCCTGAATTGATTCGCCATCTAAAATGCCGTACTTTATTTTCTTACCAATGGTAAAACGCACAATCTTCATGAGATGGGAGTGAGTTTACCACCCATGACGAAAAATTACAAGGGGCTGAAATTTGGGTAAAATAATTATATGCTTAGAAGTGGGGTTTGCACAAAATCTCCTTAATCTTAAGGTCGAAAAAGCCGTTGGAATTAACCGGTCTGAGCACCACTGCGGTATCGGCACCCCTGCCAGTGCCACCGATAGCGATAATATCCTCATCGGTATGCACCAGACCGCTATCGGCTGCCATCGTGGCTATCTCACAAACAACCTTTATCCCCTCCCCGAGGGTGCGTAGGGTATTAGCAACTATATCTCCAATAACATAGGTATTATATTTCTTGCGCATGGCGGCACTCAACCCGCTGAAGAGGTGAGTGGTGGTAAGCATTATGCCACCCCTGCTCTCAACTATTTTTCTATTCTCCTCGGTGAATTCCTGGGTGTTGGGGCCACGCATGCCGGCAACGTGGCTTACCGTAATTATTTTGGACCCGCTGAAAACCTCGGTAGCCCTTACTGCGGTATCACCGGCTGTAGATGCTACTACTATAGTTTTGATACCCAGCTCCTCGGCTCGCTGTCTGGCGATACGCAGCGTTTCCTCGGTATTCTCTCTGCCCGGATTTTCAAAATAGGTTATCTTTAATTCCATTGCCCTAAAACCTCCTTCTCTAGGTATTTTATCACATTGCCCCAGCTAAATTAAATATGGTATAGTTCACCCATAATGGACGCTGGGATTGAGCTTATTGCTGGGGGCACGGTTACCTCGCCTAAGGGCTTCAGGGCCGGTGCTACCTGCGCCGGGATGAAGAAGGAAGCCGAGCATGGTTTAGATTTAGGCATCCTTTTCTCTGAGACGCCGTGTGTAGCTACAGCCCTGTTTACTACCAACAAAATTAAGGCGCCGCCGGTAGTTCTGTCTCAGAAGCGGTTGCGAGATGGTAGAGCCGTGGCCGTGGTGATAAATAGCGGTTGTGCCAATGCCTGCACCGGGGAGCAGGGTCTTAGGAATGCTGTTGAAATGTCAGATTTAGCTGCCGAGAAGATTGGAGCATCACCCGAGGATGTTCTGGTGGCTAGCACCGGCGTGATTGGTGAACAGCTACCTATGGAGCTGATAAGAGCTGGCATAGGTAAGATTTCTCTTTCTACCGATGGCGGTCATTCGCTGGTAGAGGCGATGATGACCACTGATACTGTGCCTAAGGAGGTAGCCGTCAGGGTTAGCGATGGTGGGTTTACTGTTGGTGGAGCGGTCAAGGGCTCGGGGATGATTCACCCTGACCTGGCGACTATGCTTTGTTTCTTAACTACTGATGCCGCTGTAGAGCTGGATTTTCTAAAATCAGCCCTAAAGAAGGCAGTGGATATTTCCTTTAATATGGTTTCAATTGATGGTGATACCAGCACCAATGATACGGTGCTATTGATGGCTAACGGGCTGGCGGGGAACGAGCCTGTTTCGCCGGATAGTAAGCAGGCTGGTGTTTTTCAACAGGCTCTTGACCAGGTTTGTATCTATCTGGCTAAAGCCGTTGCCCGTGATGGCGAGGGGGCAAGCAAGCTCATTGAGGTTACCGTTAGCGGAGCCCCCGGTGTTGCTGAAGCCAGGCTGGCTGCCAGGACGATAGTTAGTTCGCCCCTGGTGAAGACGGCGGTGTATGGCAGCGACCCTAACTGGGGACGGATTGTCGCCGCCGCCGGGCGGAGTGGGGTGGAAGTAGATGAATCAAGGATTGACCTTTGCTTCGGGGATATTGCTGTGATAAGGGGAGGTAGCCCCTTGCCCTTTGATAAGGGGGAGGTGGTGGCGGTGCTGAGCAAGAGTGAGATTGCTATAGGCTTAAATCTTAACCTGGGTACAGCTTCGGCTACGGCCTGGGGCTGCGACCTGACTGAGGAATATGTAGTTATTAACAGTCAGTACACAACCTGATGGATTGTTTGCCAGTAGAATTTGGGGGGATTAAATAACACATTGAATAAAGCTATTGTGGTTAAACTCGGTGGTGTTGCCTTCAGCAGTAGTGATACCACCATTGAGGATATAGTTAATCTCCAGCGGCAGGGTAAGCTGTTGATTCTAGTGCATGGCGGCGGGAAATTGGCAACTGAGTGGCTCAACAGGCAAGGTATTTCCAGTCGATTTGTTAAGGGCGAGCGGGTAACCGATAGCACGACTCTCGATGTGGCGGTTTCAGTGCTGGCTGGCCTGGTCAATAAGAAGATTGTAGCCGCTATCAACAATCGGGGAGGACAGGCGGTAGGTATTAGCGGCGTAGATGGCGCTCTTATTCAAAGCGAGGTTAAGGACAAAGAGCTGGGTTATGTTGGCAGAGTGATGAAGGTGAATCTTGCTCTCTTAGAGGCTCTCTTGCCGGCGGGCTATATCTCGGTCTTCATTCTGGGGATAGACCGGACCCGGCACCACAGATGCTTAACATTAATGCCGATGTTGTCGCTGGTGAAATCGCGGCGGCTATAGGCGCCGAAAGGCTTATCTTTTTAACTGATGTGGCTGGTATCTGTGACCAGCAGGGCAGTTTGCTACCTCGGCTATCACCCGGTGAGGCTGAAGCTCTGATGGTTTCGGGTGTGGCTTCAGGGGGGATGATTCCCAAGATTAAAGCCTGCCTGATGGCACTATCGGGTACTTCAGCTACCTGCATTATAGATGGCAGGCAGCCACATGCCTTGTTCAGGAATGTGGAGGAAGGTAGTGGCGGCACAACAATAAAAGGGGGTTAAAGTGAGTAACTGGCAGGAACTTGAACATCAATACTTTATGCACACGTTTACCCGTGTGCCGGTAACCCTGGTCAAGGGACAGGGGGCAAGGGTGTGGGATGATGAAGGCCGTGAGTATCTGGACTTTGTCGCTGGCTGGGCGGTTAATAGTCTGGGGCATTGTCATCCAGCGGTAGCTGAGGCAACGTCTGAACAGGCACACACGCTTGTTCAGACTTCAAATCAGTTTTATACTGTCCCTCAGCTTCAACTGGCTGAGCTTTTAGTCCAGAATAGCTGTCTGGATAAAATCTTCTTCTGTAATAGTGGTGCCGAGGCTAACGAGGGAGCGGTGAAATTAGCCCGACGCTACGGCAAACTCAATCTAAATGGAGCTTATGAGGTTATCACTGCGATGAATTCCTTTCACGGTCGTACTTTAGCCATGACGGCAGCTACCGGTCAGCCCAAGTTTCAGCAGCCGTGTCTGCCCCTGCCGGCTGGTTTTATAAATGTAGAGTATAATAGTATTGAGGCGATAAAGGCGGCTACCAGCAATCAGACCTGCGCCGTGATGTTAGAGCCGATAGAGGCTGAGGGTGGGGTCAATATCCCCGATGATAAATATCTGGCTGCGGTGCGGGACTGGTGTGACCAGAAGGGAATTCTGCTTATTTTAGACGAGATTCAGACCGGCATAGGGCGGACAGGGACCCTCTTTGCCTATGAGCAGTATGGTATTGAACCTGATATAATGACCCTGGCTAAGGGTTTGGGCAGCGGTGTACCTATCGGTGCTATTCTGGCTAAGGATGAAGCATCGGTTTTCGTTCCCGGGGACCATGGCTCTACCTTTGGTGGTAATGTTTTAGCCTGTGCTGCCAGTTATGCTACACTAAGATTTATTATTGACCATAATATTGCCGGGAATGCCATGAGGGTAGGCAGCTATTTTATGGGTAAATTAGAGGGCTTGAAGCGGAAGTACAATTTTATCACTGATGTGCGGGGGCGCGGGCTGTTAATAGCTATAGAATTTAGCTCTGACATAGGCCAGGATTTACTGAATGCCTGCCTGGCGGGAGGTCTACTGGTCAACCGGCTGAAGCCAAATGCCCTGCGGTTTATGCCTCCCCTTATTCTTGGTAACGAGGAGGTTGACCAGGCAATAACTATTTTAGATAAAGCACTGGGTAGTATGGCTAGTGCTTAGTTAAAGAGGGGTTTAGAATGTCGGATAAAGTAGTGTTGGCTTATAGCGGTGGGCTGGATACATCGGTAGCTGTCAAGTGGATTAAAGAGAAGTATGGGTTAGATGTTATTGCTCTTACCATTGATGTCGGTAACGAGAGTGATTTTTCGGCGGTGCGTCAGAAGGCACTAAAGGTCGGTGCCGTAAAGGCGCTGGTGATTGATGCTAAGGAACTGTTCGTCAAGTATTTCATTTTTCCCGCTTTGCAGGCAAATGCGCTCTACGAAGGGCAGTATCCGTTGGCTACGGCTCTATCCCGGCCGCTTATGGCGAAACTGATGGTAGATACGGCTGTGGCTGAGGGGGCTACAGCGGTGGCTCACGGCTGTACGGGCAAGGGTAACGACCAGGTAAGGTTTGATATCGGTTTTAGCGCTCTTGCCCCGGACCTCAAGATTATCGCCCCGGCGCGGGAATGGGGGATGACACGGGAAGAGACCATCGCCTATGCCCAAAAATACGATATACCTATCCCCATCACTGTCTCCAGCCCGTATTCTATCGATGAGTGCCTCTGGGGCAGAGCTATTGAGTGCGGCGTTCTGGAAGACCCCTGGGTTGAGCCGCCGGATGACGTGTTCACCTGGACCAAGTCTCCGGACCAGGCTCTGGACAAACCACAGTATGTAGAGATTGGATTTGAGAAGGGTATCCCGGTTACATTTGACGGGCAGAAGCTGGACGGCGTTGCCCTGATTCAGCAGTTAAACGAGCTAGCCGGCGAACATGGCGTGGGCCGGATTGACCACATAGAGAACCGGCTGGTGGGCATAAAGTCAAGGGAGATTTATGAAGCACCGGCAGCAATAGTATTACTGCAGGCTCACCAGGCGCTGGAGGCGATGACGCTTGCTAAAGACCAACTTCGCTTTAAGCAGAAGGTTGCCATGGAGTGTGCCGACCTTATTTACAACGGGCTGTGGTTCAGCCAGCTGAATCGAGACCTGTCTGCCTACGTGCTCAGTTCACAGCGCTATGTCAGCGGTACGGTGAGACTCAAGTTATTCAAGGGAAGCTCCAGCGTGGTCGGGCGTAAATCACCGCACTCGCTTTACAATCTCGGCCTGGCTACCTATGACAAGGGCGACCAGTTTGACCAGAGCGCCTCGGTTGGCTTTATCCACCTGTGGGGGCTGCCGGTAAAGACTCAGGCTCGGCTGCAACTCCTGGGTGATAAGGAGGGGCCATTCAGTATTATGGGGCCGGAGGAACCGGAGGAAGGCTAGGATGAGTCATATACGGGGTCGTTTTCATAAGAAGGCGGATAAACTGGTAACCGGGTATACCGCCTCTATTGCCTTTGATTGGCGTCTCTATCACCACGATATTGCTGGCTCGATTGCGCATACCAGGATGCTAGCCAGGCAGGGGATTATTTCAGGGAAAGAGGCTGAGATTATTACCGGCGGGTTAACCTCTATCGCTGAGGAAATAGAGCAGGGTAAATTCCGGTTTGACCCTGAACTGGAAGATATCCATATGAATATCGAAGCTCGGTTACTTAAGAAGGTGGGTGAGGTAGCCGGTAAGCTCCACACCGCTCGCTCCAGAAATGACCAGGTGGCTCTGGATTTACGTCTCTTTGTAAAAGAGGCAATTTCCAGCACATTAACCAGGGTAAAAGAATTTCAGCAGGCTTTAATTGGATTGGCTGAAGCCAATAAGGGTGTGGTCATGCCGGGATACACCCATTTGCAGCCGGCGCAGCCGGTATTGCTGGCTCATCACCTTTTAGCCTATTTTGAGATGCTCCAGCGAGATGCTGCCCGCTTTGATGATTGTCTGAAGCGTGCTGATGTGATGCCCCTGGGCAGCGGAGCTATCGCCGGCGTAGCCTATGATATTGACAGGCAGTTCTTAGCCCGCGAGCTGGGCTTCAGCCGGATAAGCTGGAATAGCATTGATGCTGTCTCGGATAGAGACTTTGTCGTGGAGTATGAGGCAGCGGCTAGCCTTTGCATGATGCACCTCTCCCGATTGGCTGAGGAGATTATTCTGTGGTCTTCAGCCGAGTTTAACTTTATTGAGCTTGATGAAGCCTATGCCACTGGCTCAAGCATTATGCCCCAGAAGAAGAACCCCGATGTCGCTGAGCTGGCGCGTGGTAAGACGGGGCGGGTCTATGGCAGGCTTATGGCTCTGCTCACGACTATGAAGGCTCTACCCTTGGCTTACAATAGGGATGTGCAGGAGGACAAGGAAGGTCTGTTTGATGCTGTAGATACGCTGTCGTCTACCTTAGAGGTGTTTATCGGCATGATGGGAACCTTGCAGGTTAAGGCTGAAAATACTGAGCAGGCGGTTAAGCGGGGCTATATTCTAGCCACTGACCTGGCTGACTATTTAGTTAACAAGGGGGAAACCTTCCGCACCGCTCACGATATAGTCGCTAGGTTGGTAAGCTACGCTATGGACAAGGGTGAATCGTTCAGTGAGCTTAACCTTGCTGAGTATAAGGATTTTTCTCCTCTATTCGAAAAAGATGTCTACTCAATTACCGTAGAGTCATCTCTTGCCGCCAGGGATGTCATTGGCGGTACTGCCCCGGCGCGGGTAGAGCGGGCCTTATCCGCCGCCAGAAAAATGGTTGGAGACTCGGGGCGTGGAAGGCTCTAAAATCAAGATTTCCCCGTCTATCCTGTCAGCTGATTTCAGCCGTCTCGGTGAGCAGGTGGCTGAAGCTACCGAAGCTGGTGCTGATTATATTCATATTGATGTTATGGATGGGCGTTTTGTTCCCCAGATAACCATCGGTGCCCTGGTAGTAGCCGCTATTCGCCGCTGGACTGACCTCCCGCTGGATGTCCACCTTATGATTGAATCACCGGAGCGCCAGGTTAAGCAATTTGCCGATGCCGGAGCCGATATCATCACCGTTCATGTAGAGGCCTGCCCCCGTATCTATCAGGTAGTGCAAGCAATTAAGGGGTTAGGGGTTGGGGCAGGAGTTTCTCTCAACCCGGAGACATCTGTAGACGCACTTAAGGAGGTTCTTCCTTCCCTCGATTTAGTTCTGGTAATGGCGGTTAATCCCGGCTTTAGCGGGCAGACTTTTATTGAGGGTACACTGGATAAGATAGCCCGTTTGCGCGCCGAGTTAGATAGAAGACATTTGGCAGCCGAGTTGGAGGTGGATGGTGGCATCAATGCTGAAATTGCTCCCAAGGTGGTAAAGGCAGGAGCCAGGGTGCTGGTGGTGGGGTCGGCAGTGTTTAATTCAGGAGAAACGGTGAAGGAGGCTCTGGTCAAGATGCGGGCTAGCCTGAGCTAACCGGCAGATTTTTGGCTATCTTGTGCTGAGTCCGTAGGCATCTGGTGCACAGGTTCAGGTGTTTTAGTTGGCCGTCAATAGTGATAGTAGCCGGGTGGATATTGGGTACCCAGCGACGATTGGTTCGGCGTTTGGAGTGGCTCACATTATGACCAAACTGGGGTGTTTTCCCGCACAAATCACATTTCATGGGCGTTATAACTTCTCCTTTGACTGTCAAATAGATTTATTATAAAATTCGTTCATAATATATCATAGTTAGGCAAATCTGACAAGGAAGGGATAGGATGAAGCAAATTGATGCTATCGGTGGGCAGGATTTAAGAGAAATGTTTGCCGCGGCTACCGTCTGGTTGGAGAAGAGTGCTTCGGATATTGATGCCCTGAATGTCTTCCCGGTGCCTGATGGTGATACCGGGACCAACATGCTGCTTACCATGCGTTCCAGCATAGAGGAAGCCTATCGTGCCCCTGACCGGAGTGTTTCGGCGGTTGCTCAAGCGATTGCCAGTGGGGCATTGATGGGGGCTCGGGGTAATAGCGGGGTAATCCTGTCGCAGATTTGGCACGGGCTGGCGCAGGGTTTAGCCGGGAAGGAATCATTTAATGGCAATGAGTTAGCTGATGCTTTGATACAGGCATCAAAGATGGCTTATAAGGGGATAAGCAATCCGGTGGAAGGGACTATTCTGACTGTAATTAGAGAAGCCTCGGTGGCAGCTCAGACGCAGGCTACTAGCGATGACAATGGCCTAATGTCGGTAATGGAGACCACGGTTAGCACTGCCAATGAGTCTGTAGCTAATACCCCTAGCCTGCTCCCCGTATTGAGGGAGGCCGGTGTGGTAGATGCCGGGGGGCAGGGTCTATATACCATTCTGGAGGGGGCCCTCCGCTACCTTAGGGGTGAGGCAGAGCAGATGCAGTTCCGCAAGCCTCAGATTATTGTCAGTAACATACCTTTAACTGCCAGGTCACCGCAGATGCTGGCTGCTGATGAGGTGCCCTATGGGTATTGCACCGAGTTTTTGCTTAAAGGAGAGGGGCTTGATCCGGATAAGGTTAGAGCCAGGCTGGAGAAGAAAGGGCAGTCTCTAATTGTAGTCGGTGGTGAGTCTACGGTTAGGGTTCATATCCATACTTTGGACCCGGGTAATGTTGTCCATTATGCTACCCCCTTAGGCACCATGCATCAGGTATCAATCAGGAATATGGATGAGCAACGCCAGGATTTCCTTGAGATGCAGAAGGAGAGGATGCCAGCGGTTAACATGGCAATTGTTGCCGTAGTCGCTGGGGATGGACTTAACGATGTTTTTACCAGCCTGGGGGCGGCAGCTATCGTTCCTGGTGGGCAGACAATGAATCCAAGCACCAAAGATTTGCTTCAGGCTGTTGAGGCAGTAGCTTCAGATAAGGTAATTATTCTGCCTAATAACAAAAATATAGTGCTTACCGCTGGGCAGGTTCAACCCCTGACCGAGAAGAGCGTTCAGGTGGTGCCTACGAAGACAATCCCGCAGGGCGTGGCCGCCCTTCTCGCCTTTGACTACGAGGCGGATTTTGAAACAAACGCTCAGATTATGGATAAGGCGAGATCATCTGTAAAGACAGTTGAGATTACTAGAGCGGTACGCTCGACTCGGATAGACGGTCTGAAAATTGAGAAGAATCAGGCTATTGGCCTTCTGGATGGGGATTTGCTGGCGGCAGGGAACGATACTGCTGAAGTCCTTAATAAGATGTTGGCTGGGTTGAATTTAAGCGAAGCTGAGGTAGTTACCATTTACTATGGGGCTGATACCGAGCCGGTTGAGGCTGAGAAGGTTAGCGCTTCTATCCGTAAGCAATATCCTCAGCTTCAGGTTGAAGTAGTCCGGGGTGGTCAGCCTCACTATGACTATATCGTTTCTATAGAATAATAAGGAGGACTTCGATGGTCAAAATTGTTACTGATAGCCTGTCTGATATTACCAGTGACGTAGCTGAGGAACTGGGAATTACTGTGGTGCCCCTGACCGTATTTTTCGGTAAGGAATCCTTTCTTGACCGGGTTACTATAACCACGGATGAATTTTACCATAGACTAACTCATGATGATACCTGGCCGACTACAACGCAGCCTCCTCCCAGTACTTTTGTCGATGTCTATAATAAGCTGGTTGAGGAAACTGATGAAATTCTGGTCGTCACCCTGTCCAGTAAGCTCAGTGGCACCTATGAATCAGCGCTGAATGCCAGGGGTTCGGTGCAGAAGGAGTGCCGTATTGAAGTAATTGATTCGCTGACTGTAGCCATGGGCCTGGGGCTGGTAGTTATTGCTGCGGCTAAGGCAGCTCAGGCTGGAGCCAGTTTGGATGAACTCGTTGATTTAGTACATAGTGCTATGCCTCGGTCGCACCTTGTTGCCTATTTTGACACCCTTAAATATCTGGCCAAGGGGGGGCGCATCGGTAAGGCACAGGGGTTGCTGGGTGCGGTGTTATCGGTAAAGCCGGTACTTACTGTGAAGGATGGCGAGATGTCGCCTCTAACCAGGTTACGGTCTCGAGCAGCTGGTATGGAGTATCTATACAATTTTGTGGCTGGTTTCTCTCATATTGAGGAGCTGGCGGTGGAACATACTACTGTGCCTGATGAGGCCAATAGGCTGGTCGAGCGCCTCGGTTCGTTATTTCCTAAAGAACGTATCTACAGGTCAACAATCAGCCCGGTGGTGGGGACACATGCCGGACCTGGTGCCATGGCAGTAACCATTCTCGAGGCGGAAAAGAAATAGTCAATGACGGTTAAGATTGTTACCGATAGCGTCGCTGACTTGACACATCGGGTGATTAATGAGTTAGGAATCACCATAGTTCCACTAAACGTTCGCCTTGGCAATGAGGTCTATCGTGATGGTATTGACCTGACGGCTGAGCAGTTCTATGACAGGCTGACACATAGTAAAATTCTACCGGTTACTTCAGTGCCATCGCCTGGAACCTTTGCCGAGGCATATGACAAACTGGCTGAAGAGACGGATGAAATTCTTGCCATCATTGTTAGCGCTAAGCTCAGCGCTACTTACGAGGTGGCATTACAGAGCATAGGGTTGATGAAGCAGAAATGCCGCGTAGAAGTAATTGATTCTCAATTTGGTGCTGCGGCAGAAGGGCTGGTGGTTATTACTGCCGCTAAGGCAGCTCGAGCGGGGGCTAGCCTTGATGAGGTGATAGATGTAACCCGGAAGGCTATTTCTCGTGTAGATATGCGTGCCGTTTTTGATACCATGGAATACCTCAAACGGGGCGGGCGTATTGGCCGAGCACAAGCCTTTTTGGGATCAATACTTAATGTAAACCCAATTATTACTCTAAAAGGTGGCGTAGTTGAGCCTGTGGGCAGAACGCGCTCTCGGGATAAAGCGATAGACTATTTATATGACTTTGCTATGAGCTATTCCCATATTGAGGAAATGACGGTAGAGGATGCTGCTTGCCCTGAGGATGCTGATCTGCTAGTTGAGCGGCTTGGTTCCGGATTCCCTAAGGAGCGTATCTACCGTTCAAGGACAACCCCGGTGATCGGCACGCACACCGGTCCCGGTCTCCTGTTGGTGGCTGTGTTAGGTGATAAATAGTAGAAATTAAACTGATGTGGGGTGGTTCTTATGACGGTTAAGATGGTAAGGGGTGCAGCCAAAATAATATTAAACGCGCTTCATCCCTGTGTGGTTTTGTCAGTGGTGGTGGCTATAATTGCCTATCAACAGAGTCCTAGCTTGTGGGTCTGGGCTGAATGGACGGGGGTCGCTTTGCTATCGGCTTACCTCATCCCCATAATATATATACGGGCAAAGGTTGTCGTTGCTGTTCACGCTAGCGGAGCTCAAGTGAATATGCATTCCCATTTCCGTGAACAGCCTAATGAGGTGGCGATTTTGGCCTGCCTTTTTGGCATACCCAGTGCTGCCATACTGTATTTCTTGGACTATCCCCCTGATATTATGGCTACCCTGGTTGGGGTAGCCGTCGCTACGCTCTTGGTAGCTCTGGTTAACAGGGTCTATCGG
>Ga0265594_1002893_pt1 | contig 11786 bp, 9 predicted proteins | sample saktaG_11_FD_190147 | JGI IMG/M metagenome (GOLD analysis project Ga0265594, IMG submission 190147) | Saline water microbial communities from Sakinaw Lake, British Columbia, Canada - sak_2011_5_24_80m | ecosystem: Environmental > Aquatic > Non-marine Saline and Alkaline > Saline ... | reverse complement strand
TGATTGGGGAACATACGACCATCTTGAGAATTATACCATTTGCGGTCTATCGACTTAACAGGGCGGCGGCGCCTTGCATGCCCCGAGCTTGCTGCGGGGTGCGCCGCCGCCAGTTTGACTCGAAACATTTATGGCCCTAGTACCTCAATCAAAAAATCTTATCACCTATAGATTCTGCTCACGATATAAATAATCGATATTCCGAGTGTCAAATCAACAAGCTAATATGGCGGTCTTCCTCAAGGATAATCCCATGAGCCCTTCGAGCAGGATAGGCAGAGCGGAGCTCTTGGACCTATCGTTATCGCTGGCCGTCCTCGCTTTTGCCTTTTCCATCATCATCGGCGAAAGCGGCGTGCCCGGAGCCAACATTTTCTTCATATCGGCCATGGGCGTAGGGTCGGGCTTCCTTTTGCACGAGATGGCGCACAAATTCGTTGCCCAGCGGTACGGCTACTGGGCCGAGTACAGGGCGAACCGGATGGGCCTCGTCTTCATCATCGCCATGGCCTTTATGGGGTTTATATTCGCAGTGCCCGGGGCGGTCATGATCCGAAAAGATCCCTACGATCCGATCCGGTTTGCTCGCCCCATCGGCGACGCCATTCCTCTCGGCCGAACTGATACGACTGCGGGGCGCGAGGAGCTTTGGATAGCTCTGGCCGGCCCCATGACAAACATAGTGCTGACGCTGCTTTTCTTTTCGCTTATCAAGAGCGGGATCGTCGCGAGCGGGTTATTGATGGGCGTTGCTTACTTCGGCTTCCTCATCAACCTGATCTTGGCGGGTTTCAACATGATACCCGTGGACCCCCTCGACGGCGGCAAGATCTTCAGGGGCAGCCGCTTGGTCTGGGCGATCGTAGGAATTCCGACGATACTGGCGGCTCTGCCGGTCTTCTTCGGCGTGAGGATAATATGAGGAATTTCACGGGTTAAGCCATACCGCTAAGAATCGCCTTCCCTTTTAATATCGGGATTCTCCCTCATCGAGAGGGATATCCTCTTTCGGTCCAGGTCCACCTCCTGGACGGTGACCTCGACCTTCTGATGGACCCTCACAACCTCTGCCGGGTCCCTTACGAAGCGGTCCGCAAGCTGGCTGATGTGGACCAGCCCGTCCTGGTGGACTCCGACATCGATGAAGGCGCCAAAGGCGGTGACGTTTGTCACGACCCCCGATAGCTTCATCCCTGGCCGAAGGTCCTCCATCTTCGCAACGCCTGGGGTGAATTCGAAGACCTCAAACTCCCGGCGCGGGTCTCTGCCCGGCTTTGAAAGCTCTGCGAGGATGTCTTTTAGGGTGGGAAGGCCCGCCTTTTCTGAAATGTACTTCTTTGGGTCGATCCTCTTTTGGAGGGCGGAGTCTTTCATCAGCTCCTCGACGGACGCGCCAAGGTCCCGGGCCATCGCCTCCACGATCCCGTAGCTTTCGGGATGGACCGCGGAGCCGTCCAGGGGGTTTTCCCCGCCTCCTATCCGGAGAAAGCCCGCAGCCTGCTCGAAGGCCTTCGGACCTAGGCCGGAAACCATTTTCAGCTCCACTCTGGACCTGAATGGTCCGTGCTCGTCTCTGTGCTTGACTATCGATCCCGCCAGTTTCGGCCCCAGCCCCGAGACGCGCGAGAGAAGCTCAATGCTTGCGGTGTTCAGGTCCACCCCAACCATGTTGACGCATATCTCGACGACGTCCTCAAGCTTTCTTTTCAGGGCCGTCTGGTTCACGTCGTGCTGGTACTGGCCCACGCCTATCGACTTTGGATCGATCTTGACCAATTCCGCCAGAGGGTCCATGAGGCGTCTGCCGATGGATACGGTGCTTCTGACGGTCACGTCCTCCTTTGGAAACTCGTCTCTCGCGCATTTTGATGCCGAGTAGATGGAGGCTCCCGCCTCGTTCACCATCACTGTCGGAATGTCACCGGGCAGCTTCAGATTCTTTAGAAACTCCTCGGTCTCCCTCCCGGCGGTCCCGTTTCCGACGGCGATGAACTCCACCCCGAACCTTTTGCACAGCTCCAGGACCTTCTCGGCCGATTGCCGAACCTCTTTTTGAGGGGGGTGAGGATATATGACGTCTTTTGCGGCCAAAGATCCCTGCCGGTCGAGGACGGCCAGCTTGCAGCCGGTCCTGAACCCGGGATCTATCGCGAGGACGATCTTCTCCCCCAGAGGCGGCTCCAAGAGGAGCTGGCGCAGGTTTCCTGCGAAGACCTCGATCGCCTTCTCTTCGGCCCGCTCCCTGATGGATGAGAGGCTCTCCCTCTCCATCGACGGCCCTAAGAGCCTCTTGTAGCCGTCCTGACATGCCAGCCTTACCTCCTGGGAGGCGGGACCCATTCCCCTGACGAAGAGCGACTCGAGAACGAGAGATGCCCTCTCCAGAGGCAGCTCGACGTGCAGGATCAGAAAACCCTCTTTTTTGCCCCTCATCATCGCCATGACCCTGTGAGACGGGGCTTTGGAGAGGGGCTCAGACCAGTCGGCGTAATCTCGGTACTTGGAGCCCTCCCCTTCCAAGACGTCGGACGACTTCGACCGCAGGGTCCCCCTGGCCAAAAAGAGGTCGCGCATCCTCGATCTCGCCGCCGGGTCTTCGCTGATCTTCTCTGCGATTATGTCGCGGGCGCCTGCGAGCGCCTCCTCGATAGATCCAACTCCCTTCTCCGGATCGACGAAACGAGCCGCCTCGGCTCTCGGGTCGATCTCTCCCTGATCGAATATCCTCTCCGCCAGGGGTTCGAGCCCCTGCTCTCTTGCGACGGTGGCTCGGGTCCTGCGTTTTGGCTTGTAGGGGAGATAGAGGTCCTCCAAGAGGGCGATAGTTTCCGCTGCCATTATCTTCTTTTCAAGGTCGGGGGTGAGCTCTCCTCTCTCCCTCAGAGATTTCAAGATCGAGTTGCGCCTTTTGTCCAGCTCCCTCTGCCTTTCGAGAAGATCCCGGATGGCGGCGATCGCGACCTCGTCCAGGCTTTCTGTCGCCTCTTTTCTGTACCTGGCGATGAAGGGGATGGTCTTGCCTTCGTCCAGGAGCTTTGCTGTGGCCCTGACCTGACCGACCTTTAAGCCGATCTCTCTGGAGATCCTGGAAATGTGCAGTTCGTTCATGGTCGACGCTCGAAATGCCTGAACAGAATTCTGCCTAGGATTACAATCTTTAAAATATGTTATACTCTCCGCTTGTTGGTGCGCCCCTTCTTGACCTCGAAGACGTAGGTCTTGTCCTCTTCGACCTCGTGCCAGAGGTTCCTGTAGTAATCCTCCTTCCACTCTGCGAAACCGTCGTCGAATCCCGGATCACTTTCGTCGATGTGTATGAAGTAGCCCCTCTCAGAGTGGGGGACGCAGAGCTTCAGCTTCTCCATGCTGCTTTTTATGCTCGATCTATCGTAGGGTTTTATCTTGCCCCCTTCTTTTGTGATCGTCTTCGGCTCGATGACCACAAGACACTCATCGCCCTTGAACATCGAGATCTCGGGTTTGCAGTCGCCCACGGTGTGGTTTATCAGCATCGTCATTATTTTATTTTTATCTGTATGCGCTCGCAGGTGGTGATAAAGAGAGGCCTTAAAATCGTCATCCGTCTCGATCTTTCCGTTGCGAAAGTCCTCTACGGACCCCTTAAACGCGTCCACGACGCTTCGTTCGAACTTGCTTACCCGAGCTGGCATCTCTCGTCCCTCCTCCGCTTTGGGTCTGATAGTGTCCAAACTACTAAAAACTAACTTGACAATTGTTGGAACGATATCGAAGCCGGCTCGGAAGGTTTTTCATACATTCGGGGCGGGTAGTGATTGAGATACCCAGGTGGAGAAGTTCGATAAAATATCCAAAAATGGCGATGAAAGGTGAAGTGAAGAGTAAGATCTAATAATTCTGGAAATCCTCCTTTTTCTCAATATCAGCTGGAAATTGATTTGGTAATGGAGGACTTCGATTATCCTATAACTGGCGTTCCATGAAGGACTTTACCTCAACATTTTCGATCTGAACGTTCTATAGGCCGGATTTTTCTCCAGATTATGATGGATTTTTGCTATTTTTGCCCTCTTATCTTCATACTTTTCGAGATTTCTTCGATATCTACCGCTAACCCATCTCTTTATTGACGAGACGAACATGCTCAGTCAAACTGGCGGCGGCGCACCCCGCAGCAGAGCTGCAGGGCATGCTTCGCGCCGCCGCCCTGTTAAGCCGATAGACCGCAAATAGCATCATTATTAAGCCAATCATATGCTTCCCGATACCCGCTACTTAGATTATCCGTGGCCCGATTCAAACTGTTGAGTTGGTTATTTGACCATCCCAACCGCAGCAAGCTGCGGGGTATTCATTTTAAAATAATTATAAATTACACAAATGGTACTCTATTGTGAGGGATTTTGAGAAAATAATGAATCATTGGGGAAATTTCAAGTTTATAAGATATAGAATCGAGATTTTCTTCAATATAGCTAAAAATTCGATGAATTTGAAGAGAAATCATCAATATACGATGGCTAGTATTGAAAAGAAAGCTGCCCGTTCAATGTTTTTGACTGAATATCTCATTTCAATGTTTAATCCAATTTATATCGATTTAAGGGTGATTCCATCATGGTGAAATCTGGAGAGGGGTATCTATATATTGCGTCGCCCAGCGCCGTGCAGGCATCGCGCAATATTTATATAGAACTTCAAACTGCTGATGGCCAGAACGAAAGGGGAGGACTCGATTTGGCTGGCTTAACAAACGCTCCTATACTGATCCTAAAAGAAGGACATAAGCGCGAGACCGGAAAGGGCGCTCAGCACAGTAACATACTTGCGGCAAAGGCTGTGGTCGAGGCCGTGAAGACCACCCTCGGTCCCAAGGGCATGGACAAGATGTTGGTGGACGGCGCAGGCGACGTAGTCATCACCAACGACGGGGCCACCATCCTCAGGGAGATGGATATCGAGCATCCGGTGGCCAAGATGATCGTCGAGGTGGCCCGGGCCCAGGAGGACGAGGTGGGGGACGGTACCACCACCGCCGTCGTCATCGCCGGAGGTCTTCTCGAAAACGCCGAGGAGCTGATCAACATCGGCGTCCATCCAACGGTGATCGTCCAGGGTTACAAGGCGGCTCAGAAGAAGGCCTATGAGTTCCTGGAGGAGATGGCTGTGACCGTCTCAAAGGAAGATCGCGGTATATTGAAGAAGATCGCCGAGACCGCCATGACCGGGAAGGGTATCGAAGTCTTCAAGGACAATCTCACCGACATCTGCGTCGACGCCGCCGCAGTCATCGAGGAAGATGGGAAGGTGGACGTCGAGGAGAGGGTCAATTTCGTCAAGATCGGCAGCGGCTCGGTGAAGGACACGGAGCTTGAGCACGGCGTGGTCCTGGACAAGGAAAGGCTCAACCCCGATATGCCGAAGAAGGTGGAAGGCGCGAGGATCGTTCTTCTGGACAGCACTCTCGAGCTGAAGAAGCTATCCACCGACGCCAAGGTCACCATATCGAGCCCCGAAAGCCTCAGCAGCTTCAGAGAGGGCGAGGATGAGGTTTTGAAGGAGAAGGTCGACGCCATGGCCAAGGTCGGCGCAAACGTCGTCTTCTGCAAGCAGGGGATCGGAGCTTACGCCTCTCGGTACCTCGCAAACCACGGGATCATCGCCGCAAGAAGGGTCAGCGACGAGGACATGAAGTTTTTGGCTCTAGCCACCGGCGCAAAGATCGTGACCGAAACCCTGGAGATGAGCAAAGCGGACCTGGGCTCTGCCGACCTCGTCAGGGAGAGGAAGGTCGGAAAGGAGAAGAAGATGATCTTCGTCGAGGGGTGCCACGGTGCCAAGGCCGTGACCGTGGTCATCCACGGGTCGAGCGAGCAGCTCCGGGATAACATCGAGAGGGCTCTTGAGGACGCCCTTTGGTCAGTGGCAACGGTCCTCGAGTCGAAGAATATCGTTCCCGGCGGCGGAGCTCCAGAGATCGAGGTGGCAGAGAAGCTGCGGCAGTACGCCTCCACCATGAGCGGCAGGGACCAGCTCGCCGTCGAGGCCTTCGCCGACGCCGTCGAGGAGATCCCCGTGAACCTGGCCGAGAACGCCGGTTTCGACTCGATAGACGTCCTTGTGAACCTTCGGTCCAGCCACGGTGCCGGGAAGAAGAGCTACGGCCTCGACATGAACTCCGGCAAGGCCGCCGACATGATGGAGCAGGGCGTCGTCGAGCCTCTCAAGGTCAAGACCCAGGCGATCAAGTCCGGCACCGCCGCCGCCACTCTCGTCCTTCGGGTCGACGACGTGATCGCAGCCAAGGTCGAGGGCCTCAAGCCGAAGCCCGGTCAGAGCCCCCACGACTACACCAGAAGGCCGATGATGCCCCCCATGATGTAGAGGGGCCAATCGAAGGATGCAGGGCGGGAGGGCCGATTTCGCCCTCCGGTCCCGATCCGAGCAGAATTTTTCGTCGATTAACTTTTGCGCCCCTGACGAGATGGGGTGGTTTATGAAGGCGAAGCATAGCGAAAAAACGAATGAGCCCTCCGAGAAGAAGGGGAAGGCCGCATCGCCTAAGACGGGGACCAAGGCCGAAGGCGGCGTTGTAAAGCCCGAAGAGTTTGATGAAGGATCGGTCGGTCTGGACCTTGAGGAGCTGGACCCCCAAGAGCTGACAAAGCAGCTTGAAGAGGCAAAGAGGGTGGCGGAAGAGCGGACAGACCAGCTTCTGCGGTGCAGGGCGGAGCTTGACAACACCATTAAGCGAGCCGCCCGTGAGAAGGAGGCCTTCTCCAGGTACGCCTCGGAGAAGCTGATATCAAAGCTTTTGCCGGTCTTAGACAGCCTTGATCAGGCCGCAAAGCACGTCGAGGGTATGGACAAGGTCCGGCTGCAACTTTTGGACGTCCTCAAAACTGAGGGACTTGAGCCGATCGAGACCAAAGGCGAGACGTTCGATCCGTACAAGCATGAGGCTTTGATGATGGTCGAGTCCGATGAGCACGACGAAGGAACGGTGACCGAGGAGGTCCAGCGCGGCTACACCCTGAACTCCAGGGTGATCCGCTTCTCCAAGGTACTGGTCTCTAAAAAACGGTAAATATTCGTAAGTTTAATTTCGAGAAGGTGATAACGTGTCCAAGATCATAGGCATAGACCTGGGAACCAGCAACTCAGCAGCCTCCGTCCTGATCGGCGGAAAGCCCACCATGATCCCCAGCGCAGAAGGGACGAGCATCGTCGCCGGAGGAAAGGCCTTCCCCTCATACGTCGCCTTCACCAAAGACGGCCAGAGGCTCGTGGGAGAGCCTGCCCGAAGACAAGCGGCGACCAACCCCGACGGCACGATAACCGGAATCAAGCGAAAGATGGGTCAGGACTACAGGGTGGAGGTCTACGGCAAATCCTACACCCCCCAGGACATATCCTCCTCCATCCTGAGAAAGATCAAGGATGACGCCGAGTCATACCTGGGCGAGAAGGTGGAGAAAGCCGTCATCACCGTTCCCGCCTACTTCAACGATAACCAGAGGCAGGCCACCAAGGATGCCGGTACGATCGCAGGGTTAGATGTGGTCAGGATCATCAACGAGCCGACGGCCGCGGCCCTCGCCTACGGGATGGACAAGGAGGGTGAGGCGACCCTCATGGTCTTCGACTTCGGTGGAGGAACCCTGGACGTCACCATCATGGAGGTGGGCGAAGGCGTCTTCGAGGTCAAGTCCACCAGCGGCGACACCCAGCTGGGGGGCCGGGACATGGACGAGATCCTGACCGACTACGTCGTCGGAAAGTTCAGGCAGGATTCGGGCGTCGACCTCAAGGGAGACAGGATGGCGATGCAGAGGCTGATGGAAGCCGCCGAGATCGCCAAGATAGAGCTCTCCTCGGTCCTCCAGACGACTATCAACCTCCCCTACATCACCGCAGACCAGACCGGGCCCAAGCATCTGGACATGACGATAACCAGGGCGAAGCTCGAGGAGCTGATCAAGGACGTGCTGGAGCGGTGTCGCGGCCCCATGATGCAGGCGATCCAGGATGCAAAGATCGACAAGACCGGGATCGACAAGATCATCCTCGTTGGCGGTCCGACCAGGATGCCCGCGGTCACGAAGTTCGTCAGCGACCTAATGGGAAAGGAGGCGGAGCGGGGCGTCGATCCGATGGAATGCGTGGCGATCGGTGCGGCGGTCCAGGGCGGAGTTCTCGGAGGCGAGGTGAAAGACATCCTCCTTCTGGACGTAACGCCCCTCAGCCTGGGGATCGAGACCCTAGGCGGCGTCGACACGAAGCTGATCGAGAGGAACACCACCATCCCCACCAAAAAGAGCCAGATATTCACGACGGCCGCTGACAACCAGACGACAGTCGAGATCCACGTCCTCCAGGGGGAGAGGCCCATGGCCAAAGACAACACCTCCCTGGGCCGGTTCACCCTATCGGGAATTCCGCCTGCCCCGAGGGGCATACCCCAGATCGAGGTAACCTTCGACATCGACGCCAACGGCATCTTGAACGTCTCGGCGAAGGACATGGCCACCGGAAAGCAGCAGGCTATCACGATCTCCGCCCCGAACAAGCTATCCCAGAACGAGATCGAGCGGAAGGTGAGAGAGGCCGAGCAGCACGCTCACGAGGACACCAAGAGGAAAGAGGAGATCGAGACTAAGAACCAGGCCGAGACCCTCGTCTATACAGCTGAGAAGACCCTCAAGGATGCGGGCGACGTCGTCACCGCCGACCAGAAAGAGAAGATCGAGAAGGCGATCGAGGAGACGAAAGAGGCGCTAGCCAGCGGAGAGATCGAGAAGATCAAGGAGAAGGCAGAATTGCTCCAGAACGCCATCTACGAGCTGTCCACGGCGATGTACCAGAGGGCGGCCCAGCAGCAGGAGCAGGAGCAGCAACAACAACAGAGCCAGCAGGGCAGTTCAGACGCCTCTTCCTCGGACGAGACGATCGACGCCGATTTCGAGGTCGTGAACGACAAGAAATAAGGTCGATGAAGTTCGACGAGTGACCCCAGATGATCTCGAAGTGAGGATGCGGAGAGGATAGTCGATGGCTGGCAACAAGAGAGACTACTACGAAGTTCTCGGAGTCGGAAAAGAGGCGGACCAAAAGGAGATCAAGAGCGCTTACAGAAAGCTAGCTCTCCAGTACCATCCTGACAGGTCCAAGGAGCCAGACGCCGAGGATAAGTTCAAGGGGATCTCTGAAGCCTACGCCGTCCTCTCCGACCCGGACAAGAGGAAGCAGTACGACCAGTTCGGCCACGCCGGGATCGACGGCCGCTACTCCCAGGAGGACATCTTCAGGGGCGTCGATTTCGAGGACCTCCTCCGGGGTTTCGGCTTCGGAGGCGGTGGCGGGGGGTTTGGCGGGAGCAGCATCTTCGATCTGATCTTCGGAGGCGGCGGCAGGGGCGGAAGGCGAGGGCCCGCCCGGGGCCGGGATCTGAGGTACGACCTCAGCATGACCCTGGAAGAGGTGGCGACGGGCCTTGAGACTTCAATCGAGGTTCCGAGGATGGAAACGTGCCCCACTTGCAAAGGGACCGGGGCGAAGCCCGGAACCTCCCCCCAGACCTGTGACCAGTGCGGCGGAACCGGCCAGGTAACCCGGGTCCAGAATACCCCCTTCGGCCAGATGATGACTTCTACCACCTGCTCGAAGTGCGGGGGAAGAGGTCAGATCGTATCTGATCCCTGCAGTGAGTGCAGAGGTTCAGGCCGCGTCCGAAAGACGAGGACGATCAACGTCAAGATCCCGGCGGGGGTAGAGACCGGCCAGCATCTGAGGCTCGGGGGGCAGGGGGAGGCGAGCCCCGACCCCGGAGGCGAGTCTGGCGATCTCTACGTCTTCGTGAACGTCCGGCCCCATCCTCTCTACAAGAGGGACGAAGACGAGCTCCTCTACGAGTCGCCCCTAACGGTTACCCAGGCGGCCCTCGGGACCGACCTTGAGGTTCCGACCTTGGACGGAAAGAAGGCGAGGATAAAGATCCCGGCCGGGACCCAGAGCGGCTCGGTCTTCAGGCTGAAGGGGAAGGGGATTCCCAGGCTTCACGGCTTCGGCGGCACCGGCGACATGCACGTGAGGGTGAACGTCAAAACGCCCACGAACCTATCCGGAAGGCAGAAAGAGCTTCTCGAAGAGCTGGCCGCCGAGTTCGGCGAGAGAAAGAAGGATGTAAACGATCCCGAGGATGCTAAAAGTAAGGAGAAGCCCATGGAGAAGAAGGACAAGGGCTTTCTCGGCAAGATAGTCGACGAAGTGAAAGGCGCAGTCCAGTGATTCGGCCAGCCCATACGCGCCCGAATCTGTAGGCCACTCTCTGATCCATCCTCACTTTTTTCTCGCTCTTATTCCCCATCCTTGCTCTTTCTCGCTCTCTCTCTTTCTCTCCCCTTTTCTATCCATTTTCTTTTTTTCGTTCTTGTCCTCTTTTTTATCCTCTTTCTTGCCCTTATTCCTTGATCGCTCCCATCTTCGTCTCGATGGATATCTCCTTGTCCAGTCGGTGGTCGATCTTCACCGATGTTATGATCCTTCCGACCCCCATCCTCGCCAGGACCTCGTCAGCCCTTTCTGCGACCTTGAAGATCTCGGCCATGGACCCGGCCTCGACGACGGTGCACATCGGACCCGGAACGAACTTGAGCCCCGACTCCCTCAGAACCTGGTGGACGGCCCTCACGTACTTGCTGGCGCTGGTGCCTGTCCCCATCGTTATCATGGAAAGCTCTGCCACTATCATGGCAGAGTCATTTCGCGGGAAAGGATAAAAAAGTTTTTAGGGATTTCGGCAGCTCAACAGATCTCCCTCAGTATCGCGTCGGCCGAAGCCGCCGGGTTCGGCGAGTCGGTAATCGACCTTCCGACGATCAGGTAGTCGGCCCCCGCCGCAAGGGCCTCCCGAGCAGATCCGCCCTGGGCCCCTACCCCGGGCGAGATGATGGCCCGATCGCCGATGACAGACCTTATCAGCCTTATCCGCTCGGGCCGCGTGGCCGGGGCGACGACGCCGTCCACATCGCACTCTGCCGCCACCCTTGCCAGACTTTCTGCGACGGGGGCCATGAAGTCCACAGCGCCGGGATGGCTCATCTCAGTCACGGCGAAGACGAGGGCGCCGTGCTCCCTGGCGGCGTCGACGCAGGCCGAGAGGCTGTCTTTCCCGACGAAGGCGTGGGCGATGATCCCCTTCGCTCCGGCCGCCAGGACCTGCTCGGAGATGAGGGTGTTGGTGTTGGGGATGTCGGCGATCTTGAGGTCTGCGATGACGGGCGCCATTGAGGAGATCTCCTCGACGATCTCAAGGCCCGCCGCCAAAATCAGGGGGTAGCCGACCTTGACGTAGTCGATCCTGTCCTTGAGGCTGGAGGCGAGATCGAGGGCCCTCTCTTTTGAGAGGACGTCGAGGGCGAGGATGAGACGAGAGTTTCTGATCATGAGGATGAGGTGGGCTGGGGGGCGTATTATCTTTTCGAAACTTGGAACTTTAAAACCCCCGCTGGCTCTGAGGTCGTAAATCCTTTATGGGTTGGAATTTGGATTCGTCTGAGAATACGGCATTATCGAATACCGATTATCCCAGAAAATTTCGGCACCTCCCCATTTTGCGTGGGTAACTTCAGGATATCAATAAGCTTCACTCAATGATCTTTCCCCCTTTCAAATCCCTTTCCTCAATCTCTTTGACGTTTTTATGACTTTTAGATTTTTTTTTGAGTCAAACTGGCGGCGGCGCACCCCGCAGCAAGCTGCGGGGTATTCAATTTAAAATAACGGCACAAACAATTCCGAACGTTTCA
>Ga0265594_1002892_pt1 | contig 11787 bp, 12 predicted proteins | sample saktaG_11_FD_190147 | JGI IMG/M metagenome (GOLD analysis project Ga0265594, IMG submission 190147) | Saline water microbial communities from Sakinaw Lake, British Columbia, Canada - sak_2011_5_24_80m | ecosystem: Environmental > Aquatic > Non-marine Saline and Alkaline > Saline ... | reverse complement strand
CTAACCGATCAAAAAATCGATCTCTTAAAAGAAGAAGAATTATTTTATTCATTAACAAAATTACGCCAAATATTATCAGAATTAGATAGTGGACAAACAAATAGTGAAAGCTACGTGTCATATTATTTAGCAAGAGTTGAAAGATTCAATAATAGTAATGCATTTAATTTCAAACCAATTATTGAAAAAGAACCTGTGTGGTTAAGCAATTACAAATTAATAGAAGGAACAATATTAGAAAAACTTGGAATATCAAAACAAGGACAATTCCCAATGATTTATAATGGACTAAAAAATGCTGTTAGTTATTATGAATTTTTATTTTATAAAGAACAGAGTTTGGCAGCGTTACAAAATTTTCCAACATATGAATTCATGCTTCTTTATTCTGAACTCGCAGGAAATAAAAACTCTTCAATAAATCGTTTTGCAAACTTAATAAATAATACAAGTAAGAATTTTGAAATAATAACAAAAAACAACCCAATCTTATGGAAAGATGCAGAAACGCTTGTAAATGAAACTACTACTATTCTAAACACCACTAAACGCAGTGAAGATGTAATTTTCTTAGAAAAAGAATTATTGTCTGGAAAAATTGAAACAGATAACCAAATTACCCTCTTGTTTGCACAAACCAAGGAAGATTTTTTCAATTTAAAAAATTTGAAAAGCAAGAATCAACTAAGGCTTGGGGAAGAAACAATAAAATTAAAAGAAATAATAAATAAACTAAAACAGATAAAGCAGGAATTAAACGAAAAAAGCAACACAAACATAGAAAAAATAAACTCCCTTTGTAATACCCACGCCAAAGAAATTAAAAATTCGAAATATAATATTGAAAATGCTGGTTTGGAGAAAATAAAAAACGACCTGCTTTTTTTTGCATCAAAAACGATTTCAGAAGCAGAAGACTTTTATTATTGCAGAAAAATGATTGAAACTGAAAAGGACTTTTTAGAAGGAATACAAGATTTTGAAAAACTAAAAAACAAAAAAATCGACTTAACAAAAGACTGTTTTAATTACCTAGACAAAATATTTGAATTTATTGAATTGTATGAACTAAAAATGCAATTTGAAGAACTAAAAAACAGAGAAGTAGACTCAGAAAACATAATTTATTTCCAAGAATATTGTGAAAGCATTAAGAAACAAGTTGAAATTGAGTTATCAGAAGACACAATGCTCAAACAAATCGAAACAAACTTCATAAACTTGCACAATTTGTTGGACACTTTGGAAAAAATCAACCTCATTTCAAATAATAAAGAAATAGAAAAAAAGAAAGAAGAAATAGAAAAAAAACTATCATCTTGGAAAAAATATTATTCTGGAAAAATGATTTTTGAGGCAATTTTACCAATAAAACAGGATCTACTAGAAATCACAACAACATATCTTAAAGAAACCCAAGCGTGGTTAGAAAATAAAAAGATAGAAATTATTCAAGCAACAATTACAAGCGAAATTATAAGCAACTCAATTATACGCTCGGGGGAAGATTCAAATGTGTTGTTAAGAGCAATAATACTTAATCCTTTTGAACAAATAAATGAAACAAGCTCTTTTGAAATCCCTTCTGGAGATGCTTTACTAAAAAAAGACCCGTGGGTAAGACAAATCATTCTTGATTCTCCAAAAAGAGCAATCCTTGATTTTGTCCCTAGCGGAGCAACAATAATTGACTTTGCAAAAAACATTAATACAAAATTAATTGAAAAAGACAGTGTAGTGTATGCTTCAAATGAAGAAAGTTTAATAAAAAGAAAATTATTATTAGAAGAAGATATTGAAATAAATAACTTGTTGATAACAACACGCCCACCATACAAAACACACAAAGTAATAATCACGCTAGATGGAACAGAAACGGCAAATTCTTTTGGAAAAGAAGTTAATTTTGTAGTAAAAAACTTTTCTAACAAAAACAATTTGTTCTGTTTTTTTTATTCTAATGGGCTTCTTGAAGATAATTTAAATTTAACAAAAACACAAACAAACGGGTTGGGCAAAATAATAACATATTCGTTTTTTGTGAAAAACAATTTAGAAGATGAAATACAAAACGCGACTTTAATTATTCCTTTGTATGTTGGAAATGCCACAAAGGCAAAGGTTTATGATGAATTACAAATAAACAAAAAAAGCGAAATTATTGATAATAAAATCGTATTGAAAAATCAGGCTTTTTTAGAAAAACAAGAAAGACAATTTGAAATAATTTTAACAATAGAAAATACCGAAGAGTATTATTTTTCTGTATTAGAAGAACTGAAAAATAAGATTATTATTCTTGGCGGGCACCCTATAGTTAATACAATCAACACTCTTCTCGAATCCCCTTTTTCAATTGAAAGTATAAAGGATTATGAAAAAATAATTAAAGAAGCAAGCGAAGTACTTAAAGAACTTGAAGAAAAAGCAAGCCAACAAACACAAAACGCATTATTATTAGAAGAAATAGAAAAAAAAATACACGAACTGAAAGCAAAATTAGAACAAATGAAGGTCCTTGGTTTAATAGAACAATCTGAACAAATAGAAAAATTGTTGGCTGAAATCGAATCATTAAGGGGAAGAGAAGATTTTATACAACAAGCAATGCTCTTATTAGAAAAAAACACTTTTGAAATTGATGAAGAATTGATAAAAAAACTAAATGAGTTGTGGGAAGAAATAAACAAATCAGAAATAAAAGATTCTCTAAAAGATGAAATAAAAGAATTATTTGATTTAAAAGAACAAATAGAAAAAATAATTGGTTCTGATCCACTAAATGCACAAGAGTTATACAACCAATTCAATTTGAAATTTGGATTGTTAAAAGAAAAAGAAACAATGCTATTAAAAGAGATTGAAGAAAACAAGATTAAAGCGAATGATGAATTTGGATTGTTATTAAAAGAAAGTTATTCTATTTTGGCGATTTTAAAAGCAGAGCTTAATGTTGATTCGTCGCTTTTCTTTAAAATAAATTTTGTACCACCCATAACACAAAGCAGATTAAACAAGATAGAATTTATTCTGGAGGAGATTACAGAAAAAGGGATTACTGAAAGTATTACTTTAAAAGAAATACACGCAGAATTAAAATCTGCCCTTGAAAATATTAAAAGACAAACAATAAAAGAATTCAATTCTCTTGTTGAAACACAACCATATTCACAAAATCTAAAAAAAGCAAAAGAATTCATTGACTCAAACAACTTTGTCGCGGCCATGTTTGTATTAAATGAAGAAACTCAAGATAATTTGTGGTTTTTAGGAATAATTCCTTTACTTGTTCTTGGCGGAGCATTAATAATTATTAAAAAGAATTTTAGTAAGAATCAAAAAGTAAAAAATAATCAAAAAGAAAGGGTTCTTGAACAATGGAAAGATTAATTGGGATCAAAACAAAAAATATTTTAAAAAAAAACCTTTTAAAAAAATAATTAAACTAACTTATTTATTTTTCCAAGTGAATTGTTTGTGTAGGATAAGCAAATTGTATTCTTGCTTTTTCAAATTCTTTTTTTATTTTTAAACCAACTTCGTCTTTTGCTTGAACCATATCTGCCCAAGCCCCTGTTTTTGTAAAAAACACGACTAAAATATCCAATGAATAACTATTAAATTCATCAAATGCGACTTTTGGATCGTTTTCGCATAATTTACAACTCTTTATTGCGTTTGTTATTATCTCTTTTGCTTGCTCAATTTTAGCAACCTTTGTATCATAAGTAACCCCTATTTTCCAAACAGTTTTTCTCTTAGGGGCCGAAGTAATATTTGTTATTACAGACCCAGCAATCTTACTATTTGGAATACTCACCAATCGTTTGTCTAAATTCCTTATTCTTGTGTGGCGAATACTTATTTCCTCAATCTTCCCAACAACACCGTTAGAATCAATCAGGTCCCCCAAAACAAAGGGCCTGCTTATAAGAATACTCATCCCGCCAAAAATATCCGCAATTGTTTCTTTTGCTGCAAACGCAATTGCTAATCCTCCAATCCCCAAACCAGCAACTAATGTAAAAACATCAATTCCAAAACTATCTAGGATTACTATCAAAGCAAAAACAATAATTATTACTTTTACAACTTTTGACAAAACCTGTACTATTTGGTCATCATATTTTGTCTTTGTTTTTCCTATTGCTGGTTTTAAAAATTTTTCAAGAAGAACATCTACTAAACTAATTACTACCCAAGTTATTCCAATAATACCTAACAGTTTTATAATATTCACAAAATAGAAGTCGATTTGTTGAGAAAATGTCAGGAATTGGTAGCCAATAAACAAACCAATAATAACCATAACAAATGCAACAGGTTCTTCAATCATATCCAAGAGTTTGTCATCAAGATCGCTTTTTGATTTTGCGGTTATTTTTCGCCCATGCGTCTTGGTAACAAAAATAATTGTTTTTGCGATTACAACAAACACAATAATAATTGCAAAGAACATTATCCAGCTCAAGATTGGGTTTCCAAAATAAATCCCGTTCAAAAATTCAAAAGCCATATTTCTATTTAGAACAAAAACTTTATAACAATAACAACCAAAAAAAACTGTTTTTATCCACAATAAAAATTAATTTCAAATTTTTCACTAAAAATCACTAAAAAACAACAAAACGTTATGTATATGTTGTGCTTTTTCGTACTTATCACTGTTCGGATTAGAAAAAGCTAAGCTTTATATATTACTTCTTAGGCAATATGTATGAAGCTTGTTTTTAGCTTGAAAAAAATTTTTTATAATGAGGTGAGTCAATGAGCAATGTACTTTTGGAGCTTGGAGTCGACGAAGAAATGAGACTCAAACTGCTTGAAGAAGAACAAAAAATGAGAGGAAAACAACCAGAAGCATGGACAAAAACAAAATTTAGAAAATATGCTAATTTTGGTCGAAACAGAAAAACTAACGAAGAAGAACTGGTTCCTAGCACAAAAACAACAAAGAAAAAATAAGAGAACTAATTTTAATAAAAAAAATAAGATTTGAGGCATCGGCCTCAAGTTCTTTATTTTTTCAAGATTATTCTATTTTAAAATTTCTAGAGTACCTTGTTTTCCAGTACTAACTTGTAATTGCCCTTGGTATTCTGAAGTCCAACCATTAGTTATTTTTAGTTTTTGACCTTCAGCTATTTGAGCACATTGTTCATTCCAAAGAGTCAAAGAAACCTCTTCTCCAGAATCATCTTTTGCAGCACAGCTACAAACCTTTCCAGAACCATTTGCATTAGCAAACTCCCTTTCTTCTCCTTTAGATACTACTTCAAGAACAATTTCATCAAAGCCAGCTCTTGGTTTCAATTCTTTTACCATCATATTAACACCTTTTTTCAAATAATTGTAAATCGAAACAATTAAAACCATTAGTAAAGAAACAAAATCAAATTATTAAAAAAAAGAGGATTTTTTTGTTGTGCCCGCTAGCATTTCAAATAAACTGATTTTTATTAACTTCCTTTTTCAAAAATACTATGGGTTTCTTATTTATTGATATAGAGTCGTTCGTTGACGAAAAAAACGAAAAATCTGGATTGAATCCTTTTTGTGAAAAAAGTAAGGTATTAGTTATTGCTTATAATTATTATCCAATAAATAAAGCGCCAAGAGAAGGCCAAATAAAAGAACCATCATTTTTATATGAATGGATAGATGGTGGTGAAAAAAAATTATTAAAAAAATTTTTTGAGATATTAAGAAATATTTATGAAAAGGATTATATGCTAAAAGTGGTTGGATTTAACCATATTGCTTATGATCTGCCTTATTTGTTTGCAAGAATGAAGAAGAATAAGATTGCCTCTGATGAAGAACTTTTTGATGCATTATTCTCAAAAGCACGACATATTGATTTGTCACAATTAGCTATGGGCGTATCTGAAAAAACAAAACAGGACGAAGACTTTCGTTGCATTTCACAGAAAATAATTAATTCTTATTTTGACATTCCAATAAAAGATGCCGATGGAAAAGATGTTTCAAAATTTTATTCTAAAAAGAGATATGACCTTATTGAAAAATATGTAAAAGAAGAATTTACTTTTGAAACGCTATACCAAAGCTTGTTGGATTATTTTATTTATGTAAAATAATTCAAAAATATGTAAAAAAATAATAATTTTGGAAATACAAAAACTGTTATAACCCCCCTAATTAATTGTTTTCAAAAAAACCCCTGAAAAAATTAAAGGCAAAATTTTACTTAATATACATAAAAAAAAGGAGTATTCACTATTTCACGTTCTCAAATAGCTAATTTTTTTAGACAATCTTTTTATACTAGAAAAATTATTTATTGTGCTATGGTTTCAACACAAAATAATTCTGGTGAAAGAATGACAGATGCAAGAGAACACTTTTTGGGTAACCTACTTGAAAAAGGCGGAAAATGTTTAGGAAACGAGTGTGTTGCTTTTCAAAAAAAAATCTCTTCTATTTCTCTTGAAGAATAAACAAAAGATTTCTGTGGCACAAAAGCAATCATTTAACTTATTTTTGTAAAAATGAGTATGTATGAAAATTGCGGTAACTGGAACTCCTGGCTCAGGAAAAACTACTTTGGGCAAAAATTTGGCAAATTATTTGTCAACAAAGTGTTATAATGAAAAAGATCTTGCAATAAAAGAAGGTTTGGGGCAGTTTAATGAAGAAAATGAATTTGAAATCCCTATAGACAAACTAGAAAAAAGGATTAATTTATTTTTGAAAAAAGAAAAAAACATTGTTATTGAGGGCCACTTGCTTTGTGAAATGAAATTAAACATCGACAAAATAATACTGGTCAAAATCAACCCTGAAGAATTAGAATCGCGGTTAGAAAATAGACATTATCCAATCGAAAAAATAATGGATAATGTGTTTTGTGAAGGGATTAATTATTGTGAAAAATACGCAAAACGAAACTATAAAAAAGACAAAATCATTGAAATAGAATCACAAAAGACACAAAAAGAGACCTTGGCACTGGTTCTTGCGGTTTTACAAAAAAAATAAGTGCTTTTTAAAACATATTTTTACAGAAAATAATATGATTATTATGAGAAAATTGTTATTTGGAATATTTCTTGTTTTTTCATTAATGATTGTACTTAGTTATGAGGTTCCGTTAAGTAACTTGGGTTTTAATGGTTTAGAATTAAATGGCGCTGGTCTGAAAGAATGCAAGAGTCTTGATATTAACTTAGCAAGCGAACAATATTTTAATGAAGGAACAGACGGAATATTATCCCTTAGTACTGAATTTATTGGAGAAGCATCAGACAATTCTTACTTAGGAGTTAGTATTGATGGCCAAGAAGAAACAATTATTTGGCCAGAGTTATTTTCTTGTAATAACGAATGTTGGGCCAGAATATTTGTTCCAAAATTAAACCAACGAGCAGTCAACATAAAGATCTGTTTAAACACAGGAGGAAAAACAAGCAGTGCTAAAATAAATTCTACATCAAAAATTGGTTTGTATTCTTCACCAGTATTAACAATAACAAATCAATCTCCTGAACAAATTATTCTAGGACAAAGAGCACAAATGAAAATAAAAATTGAAAATAACGGAAGCCTTAATTCAAATGTTTTTGTTCAATTTGTTGCCCAAGATTTAAGATCATTCTTAGAAATAACTGGTTTTGATATTGTTGAAGGAGATGCAAGTGCAAGTACTTTACTAAAAAAAGGAGAAGAAAAAGAATTTATTTATTATATCAAACCAACATTAGCAAGCTCTTATAACCTTCCGTCAGCAGTATTATTCTTTGACAATATTTTTGGAGAAAAACAAAAAATTGCTAGTAACCACCCACAACTAGATGTTACGAGCCCCGATCAAATAAACCTGATTTTAATAGGAGAAGGGTTGGAAGAAAATGTGTTTAAAGTAAGAGTTACTGTAAAAAACAATTGGGACAAAAAATTTGAAGGACAAATTAAGATTACTCCTGTGGACTTATTTGAGGGAGAACAAGAAATTATTATTAACGAAAACGGACAAAAAGAATTTTATTTTACAACAAAAAAATTAGAAAAAGGAAAATATTCGTTAATTGCACAAATAGACTCAAACGGAGTAACTTATTTTTCAGACAGTGTTTCTTTTGAAGTTGTTAACCAAGATTTTGGTTTTGAAATAATTTTATCAATAATCGCAATAATAGTTGCTCTTGGAATATTTGTTTTAATTTATTCAAAAAAATAAATGAAAAATAGTCTTATTTTATTTCTTCTTAGTCGTTTTTTTCTTTATTTTTTCTTCTTTTCCAAGTGGGCCATCAACCAATAATTCGTCTTCTAACGGAGCCCCCTCTTCCATTTCTTTAAACTCTTCTAACTCTTCATCATCTAAACCAAGCGCCCTCAGTTTTGCTAAATGTTCTTCTTTAGACATTTGTTCAAATTCTTCACGCCAAGCAACCATGTCTGCTGACTCAGGTAACTTAACTCCTTCAGGAGGTTTACTTAACTTTCTAGCCATATATGAATTGTGACTATTCCACTTAAAAACTTTGCTTCAAAAATAAACTTTTAAAAAACGATTACAATAAAAAAAATCAATTATAAAAAAAGAAACATGTTTATCTGTTCTCAATATTGTGATTAAAAATTCTCAAAAAAACAAACGAATTCTTTTTAAATCTCAAGCTCGTTATTAAAACATGGAAGAAGGTTATACTGCAAAAGAAGAAGACAAATTTGCCCACCCCCTAAAAGAATTCAAACAAGAATTAATAATTGCAGGATACTCAGAAAAAACACTCAAAATGTACTTAATGTATACAAAAGAATTTCTTTTTCAGATTAACAAACCCCCAAAAGAAATTACCCCTCGGGATCTAATAGGGTTCTTGGCAGATAAAAAAGAAAAAGGGTGTTCTAATGCAACATTAGCCTTAATACACGCAGGAATGAAGTATTTTTTCAAGAATTATCTAAAAAGCAACATAGTGGATGAGATAAAAACCCCTAAAAAAAATAAGTCTCTTCCAAAAGTATTAACAAAGGAAGAAATAAGAGAATTGTTTAAAGCAACTAAGTTCGGAAGAAATCGCTTAATGCTACAATTTATGTATGGTTCAGGGTGCAGGGTTAGTGAAGTTACAAAAATAAAGATCGATGATATTAATTTGAAAGAAAGAACAGCAATGATAAGAAGTGGAAAAGGAAACAAAGACCGATTAATTATTCTCTCAAAAGACTGGATAAAAGGACTAAAAAAATATTTAAAGAAAAAGAAAATTAAATCAGACTGGGTCTTTTCCAAAAAAAATGGAAAACCCCTATCAACAGACACAATACAAAGAATTGTTAGAAAAGCAGCAAAAAACGCAGGAATTACTAAGCATGTTACACCCCATAGTTTAAGACACAGTTATGCAACCCATTTATTAGAAGCAGGAACAAATATCCGCTACATTCAGTCATTATTAGGACACACAAGCTTGAATACTACCCAAATTTACACAAATGTGGCTAGTGAACAATTAAAAAAAGTCGAAAGCCCTTTAGACAAACTATAGTCGGACCCCACAATTCCACTACTCTACCATCTTTCCAAAGAACAAACAAAAAAACAAGTTATGTATAAATCACTATTTTTTAAAAATACTCAAAATTAAACCAAAAACAGTTATGTATATGATATTTCTTTGTTAAAATAACATAAGATTTAAATATTTCCTTGTGTTTCAATATTAAAGGAGGAGAAAATATGAGTTTGAAATTATCAAAATTATTTGGAATGGATATTTACGATGCCCAAGCAGGATACAAAGGAAAAGTATATGATATAATAATTAACCTTGAAAAGGGAAAATTAGAAACTATTACTACTGAACCTTTAAAAGTTAAAACAAAATCAGATGCTAAAAAAATTCTATCTGAAAAAAGCATCCCTTACAAAAATGTTCAATCTGCAAAGGATATTTTAATTATATCTAGTCGCGCGGTTTCAAATGCTGAAGAAGCACCAGAAGCAAAAGCTAGTACAAGATATAGGTATAGAAGATAGATCTATACCTCTTCTTTTTTTAAATAAAATAACTTTTTAAGGAATAAAAAAAGTAATACTAATTAAAAAACATAAAAAATTTCACAATTTCTAGGACAGTTTTCTCAAAAACAAGAAAAAAAGGTTTAAATATTAGAAATTATATATATAGATTATACATAAAAGAAAAAAAAATTTTTTAATTAATATAATAATGGAAGTGTAGGGTGTGTCAGTAAGAGGATATTTTATTCAATACAGGTTTATTCTACCTGATTCAATTAAACATTCATCATATACTTATCAAAAGCTTTTTAGAGCAATTTATGGATACACACAAGCAGTTTACAAATCAAATGGTAAAACATATAAATATCATCGTCCAGGAATATTATCTCAATACCCATATATTCGCCCAGGAAAGAATTGTGTTATTATTCCTCCTTCAGCATTTCAAAATTTACAAAATTTCTTTAAAACAGGTCATAATCCAACCCACAATTGGACAATAAAAGGAGACTGGAAATGTACTTATTTTTTGAATGAAAAAGATATTTCTGAGTTAGAAATAACAAAAGCTATTGAAGATTTATTATCTAGAAAATATATTGAAGGGAGTGAAGGGCTTGTTAAATTAGAATCTGAATTAAAAAAAGCAATAAATAATCCGCCAGATAAAAATTATTCTTCTATTTTGTTAACAGAAACCCAAAAAATAATAGATTCTGAATGGTTTAAAGATGTTTATCAACAATCAAAAAACCTCTCAATGTTTTATTCTAATTATAAAAAAATAAAAGAAATGGTTTAAACCCCCTAAAAGCAAGCAAATCAGCGATTCTTTTTTATTTTTCTTTCTTTTACATTGTAACAAAAATATGTCCTAGAAATTGTGTTTTTATAATGGTTATTTGTTGGATTTTATAGACTGACTTGTAGTATTTTAGCTATTTATTTCTTTTAATAATAGTTTTTCAACTTCTTTTTCTTTCTTTTGGTCTATTTTGACTAATAAATCTTTTTTTCTCCATTTTCTTTTTCCGCCGATGTTGCTTGTTTCAATTAAGCCCAAATCAACCATTGTTTTTAAATAAGGGTATAAACTACGGTCATTTTTATATTCTATTTGGAAAAGGTCCCAAATTCGCCGTTTTATTTCATTCATATCAATCCATTCATCAAAAGGAATAACACTCACTAAATGGTGTGCTTGTGTATGTTCGTTACATTTAATTATATCCCAAATAGACATGATTTTTGCTGTTTTTTCAGTGATTTCTTCGTTTTCTCCATAGATTTTCTCTTTTTTATCTGGTTCTTTTTGTTTCTTTTCACCCATAGGTTGTGTGGCGAATAACCTTTTTAATAAATTTATAATTCCCATCATTATTATAATGATAGTAATTACTTAAAATACTTACGGTCATTACTCTTAATTATAGTAATGAGTAGTAATTACTTGTTTTTGTCTTTTTTATGAATTGTGAGCCTATTTTTTGTTAAAATTTTTTATTGTGTGTTGTTTATTATTGTTTTTTTATTTAAGTGTGTGTTTGTTTTGATAAGGTTTTTGTTATTGTGTTTTTTGGAGAGGGTTTTATTAAAGGAGAGCTCTTTGGTATTAGTGTTTTTTCTTTTTGAGCTTGTGTTTGTTTAGTTTTCTTAAATTATCTTCTTTGTGAGTTAGCAATTCTAAGTTGATTCTCTTGTTTTATTAGATTTACTTAAAATTAGGGCTTTTTTGAGTGTTTTTTTTTATAGTGGGGGGAGGATTTGAACCTCCGACCTTTGGGTTATGA
>Ga0265594_1002891_pt1 | contig 11804 bp, 14 predicted proteins | sample saktaG_11_FD_190147 | JGI IMG/M metagenome (GOLD analysis project Ga0265594, IMG submission 190147) | Saline water microbial communities from Sakinaw Lake, British Columbia, Canada - sak_2011_5_24_80m | ecosystem: Environmental > Aquatic > Non-marine Saline and Alkaline > Saline ... | reverse complement strand
CGTTTCCAGTAATGGCTTTATTACACGAACGGAAGGGGAATATTTTCTTTATTAGTTTTAGAGTCTGGCGAACTGAGCCGGCGCTGGCAAAGGGGCCAAAATATCTGCTCCCGTCTTCCTCAAGGCGTCGAGTAATGCTGACCCTGGGCCATTCCTCGCTAAGGTTTATCTTGAGGTAAGGGAAGGCCTTGTCATCTTTTAAGCGGATGTTGTAGCGAGGGCGATATCTCTTAATCAGGTTGCATTCTAGGATAAGTGCTTCCTGCTCCGAATCGGTGACTATGAACTCGAAGTCGCTTATTTTGTTTGTTAGTCGCTGAAGTTTCGGTGATGGGCTAAGGGGTGAGCTGAAGTAACTTCTTACTCGATGATTGAGATTGGAAGCTTTACCGATGTAAAGGACATGGTCCTGAATATCTTTGAATAGATATACGCCAGGTTTTCGGGGCAAACTTTTCAGTAGCTCTTCCAGCCGAACTGCCTTCACAACAAATTATTTTACATACAAGATTAAATAGAAGCAAAAAATGTTCAAAATACTCCTCTTTTTTGTTTTCTTTGGTTAGCATTGTGCTAAAATAGCGACAGGATGGAAGAAGACATTAGTGCCTTCCTTGATTACCTGGCCAGTGAGAAGGGCTATTCAGAGAATACCTTGGCTGCTTACAGCAATGACTTGAATCAGTTGGCGGCTTTTATTGAGGCACAGGGGGATAGTGGAGGCTCTAGCTCAGCATGGTCCAGGTTGGATAATGAACTTCTAACAGAGTATCTGTTTAACCTTAGGGAGAGAAAATATAAGTTGACTACTTTGGCGCGCAAAATAGCTGCAATTAAATCCTTTCTTAAATTTATGTTCAATTCGGGCAGACTGAAGGATGGACCCACACGGAGCCTGGCCTCTCCCCGATTCAGTAAGTCTTTACCTATGACACTATCAGTTTCTGAAGTGCACCGCTTGCTGGCAGAGCCAGCTAAGCTGTCCACTCCCGAGGCGGCAAGGGATAAGGTGATGCTGGAGTTAATTTATACTTCTGGACTCCGAGTAAGTGAATTGGTAGCTTTAAACTTGGAAGATGTTAATTTGAAGCGAGGTTGTGTGTATTGCTTTAAGCATGGTTCCGGAAGTCGGGTTATCCCAATTGACTCTCAGATGGTGCAGACAATCAAGGAATATGAGAATACCGCTCGCTACGAGCTACTGCGCCGAGAGGAGGAGTCGGCGTTGTTCCTTAATCGGCGCGGTGGACGCCTTACTAGACAAGGCTTCTGGCAGATTGTCAAGAACTATGCTAGTGAGGCGGGGTTTGGTGACAGGGTTAGTCCTCATACTCTACGCCATAGTTTTGCCGCTCATAAGCTGAGGGGTGGCAGTCGACTGGAGTCTGTGCAAAAGCTTCTAGGTCACGCTTATATTTCAAGCACTAGAATTTATAAGCAGGTTTAGCTTTATTAAAAATATGGCGAAAAAATCACGAAGAGCCAGATCAAAGGTAAAATATCGTCGTAACTTGGCGGAAGCAACGATTAAGAGGCAGCCTCAGCGTTTTGAGGCAGTTTCATCTGAATCTGAAGTGCCTTCTCCAATCCAAGCGGCGACCAAGTATCAATATGTGCTGATTGAACTGCGCCGCATTGGGATTATTGCCGGTTCGATGTTGTTCGTCCTCATTGTGCTGGCTTTTATTCTTGGCTAAAGCCTCGAGGTGGTATCAGGTTGGGTTTGGAAGCAGTCCGAGCTGAGTTGATCAGGCATCTGAGCTTGGAGGTCAGGGATAGGCGTGTGCTGGAAGTCATGGAGCGCATTCCTCGTGAAGTTTTTGTTCCTCAGGACAGCTACTACGCGGCGTACGAAGACAGACCTTTAAGTATCGGCTATGGGCAGACTATTTCTCAGCCATTTATCATTGCCTTGATGACCGAAGCCTTGAAACTTAAAGGTAGTGAAAAAGTGCTGGAGGTGGGTACTGGGAGTGGTTATCAAGCGGCAATACTCGCTGAATTGGCGAAGCGAGTAATTACTGTGGACCGCTTGCCTCAACTGGTAGAATTGGCGAGGCAAGTTTTGGAGAGGTTTGGCTACGCCAATGTTGAAGTTCATGTTGCTGGTAGGAATTTGGGCTGGTCAGATGAAGCTCCATATGATGCCATTATGGTTACCGCTGCTGCTCCGTCTGTCCCTCAGGTGCTTCTTGACCAGTTATCTTTTGGAGGGCGGCTGGTGATACCTGTGGGCTCACGCTGGGAACAAGAGTTACTTAAAATTACTAAGCGGAAGAAGCAGAACTCAGTTGAGAATTTGGGCGGTTGTCGTTTTGTTCCGCTTGTTGGCGAAGGAGCGTGGGAAGAGTAAGAAGAATAGGAGGTGAGATCGTGGAAGTGATTGAAGCGATAGAAACTAGGCGCAGTATTCGTCGCTACAAGTCTGAGCCGATAAAAGGAGAAGAGCTTAATACAGTTCTGGAAGCGGCTCGCTGGGCTCCCTCTTGGGCTAATACTCAATGCTGGAGGTTTATAGTGGTGCGGGATGCGCAAAGGAAAGTGAGCTTGGCCGGCGCTCTTACCCCCTGGAATCCAGCAATTGAAGCCATTAAGAGCGCGCCCGTGGTTATTGTGGCCTGTGCTGAGCTGGGGAAATCAGGCTTTCGCGGAGGTGAAGCGGTGACGGATAAAGGTGATTGGTATATGTTTGATGTCGCCTTGGCGATGCAAAACCTGATGCTGGCAGCTCATTCTCTTGGTTTGGGTGGCGTCCATGTTGGCGCCCTTGATGCTAAGAAGGCAGCCCAGATATTGGAATTGCCACAGAATATTGTGGTGGTTGAAATGACGCCGTTGGGTTATCCCGAGGGGGAGGCAAAAGTGCCGAAAAGGAAAGAATTAGCACAGTTAGTATTTTATGAGAAATATGATGGGGTTGACTAGTTGAGTTCATAGTGCAGGATTGTACCCTGTTTGGCGTCAACCTCTACTTTGAAGGAAAAGCGGTGTGATGGAGAACCATATGTGAAGCGATGGAGGAAGCTGTCCAGGGGCATAGTGAGCATGCCATTTATCTCATATATGGGGCCAGTTTCTTTCTTGATGACCAATTTGGTCTCGGCAAAGGTGATTTTTGGTCCTTTGCACCTGGCTAACAGAAACTTTTCTGCAATCTGTTGGGCCTTGTTTTGGGGTAACAGTTCCTCATTTTTGGCCATTTGAGACCTTTATTATCGTAATCCAATTCATATTTGCCTTCAGTTTAGATTATATAATCTTTGTCTGCCAAATATCTAGATTTGGGCAACTTGCTGATATGAGCTTTTTGTCTGGCATTTATTCTTATTTTGGCGTAAGTAATTATTATGCTTGGTTAGCTGCAATATGACAAATAGGATCTTCGCAATTCTTGTCATCTCAATTTTTTCCTCTATGCTTGGGGTGGGAATTATCGCTCCGCTTTTACCTCTGTATGCGGAGAATTTGGGAGCCACCGCAGTCTGGGTGGGCATAATCTTTGCCGCATTCTCTATTTCCCGAGGCATTTTCATGCCCATTTTTGGCAGACTTTCAGACTTGAAGGGCAGGAAGAATTTTATCTGCATTGGGCTTTTTAGCTATGCCGTAATCTCGTTGGGCTATGTGTGGGCAAACACAGTTTTTGAGCTGACTGCAATTCGTTTAGTTCATGGGGTGGCTGCCGCTATGATTATCCCCATTGCTCAAGCCTATGTTGGAGACCTCTCACCCGTAGGCGAGGAAGGCACCTTTATGGGGTATTTCAATGCGGCATTCTTTACCGGGTTTGCTCTTGGTCCCCTTCTAGGAGGGGCGCTGACTGAATATTTTAGTATGAATCTGGCCTTTTATGTTATGGGCGCCCTCAACTTTTCGGCTTTTCTTCTGGCTCTTGCCTATTTGCCAGAAATTAGTAAGAGAGCTCAGGGAGAAACATCCTCCAGGATTTCTTTTATAGATATGGCGCAGAGTGGAGTGGTAAAGGGGCTATTTAGCTTCCGTCTGGCTTATGCACTGGGCAGAGGCGGCTTTAGCTGTTTTCTGCCCATCTTTGCTGCTTTTACCCTGAAGTTAAACCTAGGGGAAATAGGAACTGTGCTGGCAGCTAATATGCTGGCGATGTCCCTCTCCCAGATGTTTTTTGGCAGAATTGCCAATAGATTTGATAGGAGGGGATTAGTTGTAATTGGCAGTTTGCTAAGTATTACGTTTTTAGCTTTGGTTCCTTGGATGCAGTGTTTCTGGCAATTGCTGGCATTGAGCATATTTGGTGGCATTGGAGGTGCGCTCTCGATGCTGACAGCTTCAGTTCTAGCTGTGGAAGAAGGTAGGACGTATGGTATGGGCTCGACGTTGAGCGTGTTTAATATGGCAATGAGCTTGGGCATGGCAGCCGGGCCGCTTTTGGGTGGCATAGTAGTGAGTGTGCTGGATGCCACCTCTGTTTTTTATTTTGCGGCTGCTCTTGGGCTCTTGGGTATCGGGCTGTTCGTCTGGTTTACTAGGTGATGTTTATCACACGAAATACTTGAAATTGAGGCATATGCACTTCTGAACTGAGGGCATTTAGTTTATATTAGCTGTTACTGTAGCTTCTTATAGCGCTCTAAGGAACTCGGGCTTGAGTGTAGAAGCGTCCTTATCTGCAAGCAACTTGTTTAGAAGTTTTATCGCCTCCTCCCCCTGCTCTGGCAAGTTTATTTTCAGCGGGAGGTAGTTTGAAGCGTGGTTTGCGGTGAAGAAACAATTTGTGAACTTTGAATTTGCTATGATTATCTTCAACTCCTCAAGGGTTTCTAAAGGCGAAATAGCTGAAAATTTACCCTCTTTCCATTCGTCGTAAAGTTCGGTTTCCGGAGCAATCATTAAAGTCAGAGCGCCAACGTAATCTGGGTCTATTTCACTTAGAATTCTGGCTGTTTCTAGAGCATGCCTTTTACTACCTTTGACACCTCCAAGTCCTAAAATTATGGTTGCTGAGAGGGTGATATTTGCCCTTTTCATTTTCTGTGCTGCTTCAACTATCTGAGCGTAATTTACTCCCTTTTGAACTTTCAGTAGAATCTCCTCATCTCCGCTTTCAACGCCAAAGTAAACGAGTTTAAGGCCGAGCTGTTTCAGTGAAGCTAGTTCTTCAGTGGTCTTATGCAGAGCATTCTGTGGGGTAGCGTAGCTCGCAACTCTTTCCAGATAGGGAAATCTCTCATTTAAGTATCCCAAGATATCTTTTAGTCTTGAGTAAGAACATACTAGGGCATCGCCATTTTCTAAGAAAACCCTTCTGACACTCCAGCTATAGTTTTTGGCCACTTCATCTATATCTCTTTTGATGTCGTCTAGGCTTCTTGCCCGAAACCTTATGCCACGATAGAAAGGGCAGAAGGTACATTTGTTGTGCGAGCAGCCAAATGTTATGGGGAGCAGGAAGCTATTTGCTTCACTGGGTGGGCGGATAATTATGTACTCGTCGCTAATCATAATTTTAGTGAGTTAGTATAAATCTCTACCAATTTCAGTTAGTCAATGGACTAACAAATCGTTTCGGTAAATCCAGTGCTTATAATACATTATAAAACTAAGGGCACCGCTTCGTCTATGGTGAAACAAGCAGTTGAGCGGTGGGGGGGGGATTGCAGTGGACTTATCCCATAATCGAATGCTAAAATTAAGGTTCAAATAATGTCTTACCAAGCTGATTATTCTGCATTGGACCGGCAAGACATTCTTCAGTTTGTTTTTTACCCCCGCAGCGATTTTCGTGAAGGGCCTTCCAATGCGGTTGATTACTTCATTCCCGTAGAGGCGGGGGTATCAATTTCGTGTCGCTTTTACATTTGCAGTCAGGATTCACCCATTATCGTGTTCTTTCATGGTAATGGGGAGGTTGTTAGTGATTATGATTATGTAGCTCCGGCTTATAATGAACTGGGCATCAATTTATTTGTGGTTGATTATCGCGGTTATGGTTCAAGTGAGGGGATACCAACATTTGCCAACACCATTGCTGATGCTCCAGTTATATTTGAGGCATTTAGGAAAATCTTGGAGAGAGAGCATTATACTGGTGCCCTTTTTGTGATGGGGCGGTCTTTGGGAAGTATTTCTGCCGTTGAGCTCGCCCATCGCTATCAGGAGCAGATGAAGGGTTTAATTATTGAGAGCGGATTTGGTAGCATCCTCAGGTTATTCTCGCATCTGGACTTTCCCGTTGAGTCTATTGGTTTAGAAGACATTGAGTTTCCCAATTTGGTCAAGATGCGGACCATTGATTTACCAGTACTTATCATTCACGGGGAGTATGATAGTCTGGTTCCACTCACTGAGGCCAGAGATCTTTTTTCCAGTGCAGCTACAAGGGATAAGCGCCTAATTGTTATTCCTGAAGCTGACCATAATGACATAATGCTGTCACACATGGAGCAATATTTTGCCGTAATTAAGGAATTCATTTCTGCTCACGGGAAGCTTTTAATTTAACTTAAATTAAGCTAAACTTTGTAAACATGTCTCCCAGATATAACCCTCAACAAATTGAAAAGAAGTGGCAGGAAAGATGGGCCGCTGATCGACTATATGAGGTTGAAGAAGATGAGAGTCGCCCTAAATGGTATGCTTTGACCATGTTCCCTTACACTTCGGGGGATCTCCATATTGGACATTGGTATGCTATGGCGCCTTCAGATGTCCACGCCAGATTCAAGCGAATGCAAGGCTATAATGTACTTCACCCTGTCGGTTTTGATGCCTTTGGGTTACCTGCAGAGAACGCAGCTATCAGCCACGGAATTCACCCTTACGTGTGGACGATGGAAAACATAGAGAATATGCGCAGGCAACTTGGGAGTATGGGTGCCATCTATGACTGGAATCGCGAGGTGATTAGTTGTCTTCCCGAATACTACAAGTGGACGCAATGGTTTTTCTTGAAGCTTTACCGGGCTGGCTTGGCTTATCGGGCTAAAGCGCCGGTTAATTGGTGTCCTGGTTGCCTGACAGTATTAGCTAATGAGCAGGTGGTGGGTGAAGGCTTTTGTGAGCGCTGTGGTACGGCGGTAACTAAAAAGGATTTGGAGCAGTGGTTTTTCAGAATTACCAAGTATGCTGAGGAGCTTCTCGACCACAGTCAGACTTGGCCCGAGCGAATAAAGATAATGCAAAAGAACTGGATTGGTAAGAGTAGCGGTGCAGAAGTGAGTTTCAGTTTGGAGCATGAACCTGTAGCACAAAAGGAAATAAGAGTTTTTACCACTCGCCCCGATACCATTTTTGGGGTGACTTTCTTTCTTTTAGCTCCAGAACATCCTCTGGTTCCCCAGTTGACTACCTCAGAGCATAGGGCTGAAGTGGAAGAATACGTTGCTTGGTCACGGCGGCAGACTGATTTTGAGCGGATGGCCGAAGAGAAGGAGAAGACGGGAGTCTTCTTGGGGAGTTATGTTGTGAACAGGTTAAATGGAGAATTAGTGCCCATCTGGACTACTGATTATGTGTTGCCAACTTATGGCACTGGAGCGGTAATGGGGGTCCCCGCCCATGATTCTCGCGACCTTGCTTTTGCTAGGAAATTTAACTTACCTGTCAGAGTGGTTGTCGCTCCACCGGGTTGGTGTGGAGAAGAGCTGGAGTCGGCTTATGTTGAAGCTGGCACCATGGTTAATTCGGGGAAATTTAGTGGCCTTTCCAGCGATGAGGGAGCTGAAGCAATTTGCGATTTGCTGGAGAAGAGAGGGTGGGGCAAGTGGGCTACCATCTATCGCCTCCGCGACTGGCTTATTTCCCGGCAGCGTTACTGGGGAGCACCTATCCCCATAGTTTATTGTGACAAGTGTGGCATTGTTCCCGTGCCAGAGGCAGATTTGCCGGTTTTGCTGCCCCCCGATGCTGAGTTCAGGCCTAGCGGTGAATCTCCGCTTAAGTACTGTGAGTCATTTGTTAATGCTGCTTGTCCTCAGTGTGCAGGTCCAGCACGGCGAGAAACTGATACTATGGATACCTTCATGTGTTCCTCATGGTATTTTCTGCGCTATGCGAGCCCGAAAATTGATACCGCTCCCTTTGATGACGAGAAGGTAACTTACTGGTTGCCTGTTGATTTATACACCGGTGGTGCCGAGCACGCTACCATGCATCTTCTTTATGCGCGCTTTTTTATTAAGGCAATCAGGGATATGGGATTGGTTAATTTTGATGAACCGTTTACTCGCCTTTTTAATCAGGGGACGATAATTTATCGCGGCGAGAAAATGAGTAAATCCAAAGGCAATGTGGTTAACCCTGATGTATATGTGGCTGAGCTGGGGGCTGATGCAGTTCGTGCTTATCTCATGTTTATTGGACCCTGGGAGCAAGGTGGGGAGTGGAGTGATACTGGCATTACCGGCATAAGTCGCTGGCTGAACCGAGTGTGGAATTTAATGGAGACGGGCTACACTGCTCGTAGCGCTAATCCCGAAGCGGAAAAGGAACTGGTTCATATTACTCATAGGACTATCAAAAAAGTGACCGAAGACTTGGAAAGGTTTCGCTTTAACACTATGCTGGCGCGTCTTATGGAGTTTACTAATCACCTGACTAGAGTCAAGGAGGTTGGTTCGGTTTCTCATTCGGTTTGGCAAGAGGCTATTACTGATTTCTTGCTGCTTCTGGCTCCAACGGCACCACATTTGGCTGAGGAGCTTTGGGTGAGGACGGGTCATGCTTATAGCGTCCATAATCAATCTTGGCCTGAGTGGAATGAAGAATTAGTTGAGGAAGAAGAGATTACGCTGGTTATTCAGGTGAATGGTAAGTTGCGGGATAAGGTTGCCGTGCCAGCTTCTATTACTGAGGCTGAGTCAAAAAAGCTGGCACTAAATCGTGAGCGAATAAAAGCTTATTTGAAGGACAGGGCGGTCACCAAAGTTATTTACGTTCCGGGGAGACTGGTAAATGTGGTGGCAAAGTAGGATAAGGAGTAAGAGATGAGGGTAACTTTCATTGGCGGTGGAGTTATGGGGGAAGCTATGGTTAGACGTCTTTTGGCCAAAGAGGTGGCTGCAGCGCGGGAGATTACCGTTAGCGATGTAAGCAAGGCACGGCGTGAGGCGTTGAGTCGAGGTTATGGGGTTAATACTTTGGCTAATAATCAAAAGGCAGTGGGAAATAGTGGATTGGTCGTTCTGGCTGTAAAACCCCAGGATTTGGACGGGGTGCTAAGGGACTTAAGAAGTTCATTATCTCAGCAATTGGTATTATCTATAGTAGCTGGCGCTAGCTTAGCTAGCTTATGTCAGGGGTTGAACCATTCTCTTGTAGTTCGGGCTATGCCTAATATGCCGGCGCAGATTGGTGAAGGCATAACTGTGTGGACGGCTACCGCTGAAGTCGGTGAGCAGTATAAGGAAGTGGCCAGTTCTATTTTGGGAGCTTTGGGCAAGGAGATGTATGTTAGTGATGAGCGGTATATAGATATGGCTACCGCCTTGAGCGGCAGTGGTCCGGCTTATGTCTTTCTTATTATTGAAGCACTTGTTGACGCTGGCGTGCACATTGGTTTGGCGCGAAGTATAGCGGAAAAACTGGTATTGGAAACAATATTGGGCTCAGCTCACGCTGTTGCTATAACTGGTAAAACCCCAGCTGAATTGAGGAATATGGTTACTTCTCCGGGGGGAACTACGGCGGAGGGGTTATTGCAATTAGAGAAAGGTGGGCTGCGTTCCTCGCTGCTTCAAGCTGTTATCGCTGCCTATAATAAAGCTAAAGAGCTTAAAGCTAAATAATGGCAATTTTGTTTCTTTTTATTAGACTTGTCTGTGAAGTACTCACCCTGGCTATAATATTGAGGGCTATACTATCTTGGTTTTCCATTAGCCCCTACAATCCGGTAATAGCTATATTGTATCGAATCACTGAGCCAATTCTGGATCCGATACGCCGTTTTGTACCCAGAGCGGGCATGTTGGACTTTAGTCCACTGATCGCCATTATAATTCTTCAGTTAATCTGCGCCTTGATTCCCTGATTAACTGGTGGCTGGAGTTTCCCCAGGATGCAATTTATGCCACTTTTCTAATAGCTGCTCGCGGCTTTCTTTGTGGTCAGGGTCGGGGACACAAGCATCTACCGGACATATTTCAACGCATTTAGACGATTCAAACCAGCCGACGCATTCAGTGCATTTGTCAGGGTCAATGATATAAATCGTTTCCCCTTCCTTAATAGCCTCATTTTTGCATTCTGGCTCACAAGCACCACAGCTGATGCAATCATCGGTGATTTTGTATGCCATTTTGGGATGTACCTCCTTTAATTTATTAACCAGATAATTTTACTTTGGTATCAGTTCCTTGATATTTTCCAGAAGCTTGGGAAGGGAATTTTTTTCTCAGTGCAATGGCAACGTGCTTGGGAACCATTCCAGTGAGGTCTCCTCCCAACTCAGCTACTTCTTTAAGCAGAGTAGAGCTGAGGAACTGGTATTTGAGGCTTGCCATTAGACAGACTAGCTCAATGTCAGGTGCCAGTTTATTGTTCATCATTGCCATCTCAAATTCCCAGTCGAAATCGGAGCTCATCCTGAGTCCGCGAACCATAACCTGCCCCTTTACTTGGTGGACAAAATCAACTGTAAGACAGGAATACGGTTCAACGCGAACATTAGGCAGATGAGCTACAGCTTGTTTTGCCAAGTTCACTCTCTCTTCGGTAGAAAAGAGCAACTTTTTTTCAGGTCGAGCATAAATACCAATGATTAGTTCATCGAAAAGGCGTGAAGTTCGGTTAATGATATCAAGATGGCCGTAGGTAATGGGGTCAAAGCTCCCGGTATAAATGGCGATAGTCAAATTCCAACCTCCTTTTGATATACTGAAATGCAGGTATCACCATGTTGGCGTTCTTTAATCAGATGTAGTCCATCGTAAGCGGGCTCAAGTGAGGAACGGCTGGAGTGGGGAACTACAATTAATGAGTTCTCCGTCATGAGCTTTGAGGTAGCTAAACTCGTTAACAGGTTATTTATAGAGGGGTCTGAGTAGGGTGGGTCTATGAATATGATGTTGTATTTACCGTTGAGGAAATTAACTGCTTTATTTGCGGGGCAGCAGTAGACGTGAGCTTGGCTGGCCAACTTCGTTTTTTCTAGATTCTCTTTAATGATGGCGCAGCATTGGGGCTTCTGGTCGATAAAATCAGCCCATTTTGCCTCTCGGCTCAATGCTTCAATTCCCAAGGCACCACTGCCAGCATAGAGGTCGAGCACTCGGGACCAATCGTTAGCTGTATTTTCCAGGATGGAGAAAATAACCTGCCTAGCTAGGTCAGTTGTGGGCCTTACTGAGTGACTTTTGGGCACTTTCAATACTTGCCCTTTGACTTTACCTCCGGTAATGCGCATCCTTACTAGCCTCTAGCTATTATTATAACTGGGCTAGGTGGGAAGTCAAGCTGGCATATTTTTCAGCTTGGTCTACTTTGTGGATGATGGGAATGCAATTACCTCTTCTTCTTTTTTTGCGGCTGGTGGGGAATAGAGTATATCCATAGTTATGGCTTTTTTGGGACAACTCTCAACGCAGTTGCCACAATAGATACAAGCAAATGGGTTATACTTTATAGTTCTGCCTTCCTTATCCACAATTATGGCATTTGCTGGGCAAATCCGGCTACAAGCGCCGCAGAGATTGCATTTTTCGGTATCAAAGTGGAGCTTTCCTCGAGCTTTGGGGAAGGGTGGCCTCTTTACATAGGGATAACGTCTCGTTGCCGGGCGGGAGAAGAGGTTTTTCATAATTGTAGGTAGCATCCAAGGCATGTCTTTTTAC
>Ga0265594_1002887_pt1 | contig 11810 bp, 11 predicted proteins | sample saktaG_11_FD_190147 | JGI IMG/M metagenome (GOLD analysis project Ga0265594, IMG submission 190147) | Saline water microbial communities from Sakinaw Lake, British Columbia, Canada - sak_2011_5_24_80m | ecosystem: Environmental > Aquatic > Non-marine Saline and Alkaline > Saline ... | reverse complement strand
TTTTATCCAGGATGATTTATTCAGTCTCAACCCTTGCCCTGTTTTTCTCTCAGGCCCGGGAGGCTTAAGATCTTGCCTTTTCGCCTTTCAATTTTCATTGACACCTCAATAAGCGAATGATAGCCTCTTTCGCTAAAAATAAAAAACAATGACCATTGAGAATAAATTATGTTTTTCAAGCGTCTGTTTGAACGCCGGGGAAAAAAGAAAGAAGAGAAGAAAGGGAAGAAAGGAAGGGAAGGTTTAAATCTTGAAAAGCCCTCTGATGTTCGCCAGGGGCTAATATATATGTATTTGTTATCGGCCTTCAGTTACTCCTTCTCTTCGGTCTGATAATAATCTTCACAATAGTGGGAAAAGTCATTACCACACCCTGGTGGGTGTTTCTGCTAATTCTACTGGCAGCAGTAGGCGGATTTATATTTACATACTACTGGGCAAAGAGACAATTTAGAAACCTTCGGGAAACTGTTAAAGGGATGAATCTATCTGATAAAAAGTTTGAAGTCAGCATTATGGGCGGGGCACTTACAATGCGAATCGAACAAAATCCGAACCGCTTGCTGGAAGCTCCATCTGAAAAAACGGTTGCGGATGCCGTAACCATTGAACCTACGATCTCTGAACCTTAAACATTGCGAGGGGATCAACAATCCAATAAACCATAAAGGAGAAATATAATGAAGCCGGCAATTGTTATCGTGGATATGCTCAAAGACTCCTTCAACAACGAACATAAGTTTCCAATAACACCGCTTGCCAGGGCAATCACAGCAAGTACCAATCGCCTTACGGAATTTGCCAGAAGTCGTTCGATTCCGGTTATTTTTGCTATGGACAGTTTTCTTCCGGGTGACTTCATATTTCAGGGCAGAATGAATGAGCATTCTATCCGTGGTACCGAAGGGGCTGAGGTCACTGATGAACTTGTCCAGCGTGATACGGATTTATTTCTTCCAAAGCGACGCTTCAGCGCTTTTTTCAAGACAGATCTCGATCAAACTCTGCGCTTATATGGGGTTGATACCATTGCAATTACCGGACTTGCCACCCACTGGTGTGTTTTGACAACTGCCATGGATGCCCTTTCCCATGATTTTCGCGCTTATATCATTGAAGACTGCTGCGCCTCCTTCAATCAGAAAATACATGAATCAATATTGAATATTTACCGGAAAAACCCTCTTTATCCGCTTTTTCAGGTTATGACATCCGATAAATTTATGAAAGAACCGAAATGATCACACTGGAAGAATTTCATCAATAGGAGAAAAGATAAAAGAAATGGGAAAAATCATTAAAAAATCAAAAAGAATCAATAAGAACCTGGTTTATTTTGTTTTGATTGTCTTCCTGCTCTTTCTGCTGGTTTTTGCCGAAGCTTCACTGGCAAGGGAGAAAACGGTCTATTTGTCCGTTCCGGGATGCGGGACATGAGGAGGAAGAAGCAGGATAGGTTCTATCCTGAAAAATACCGAGGGGATACTGAAATTCAGAATCAATTCCAGGACTTTTGAAGTCACTATTACTTTTGATGACGAGAAGACAAGTACTGATAAGATTATTGACAAATTCAAAAAGGAAAGGATTTTTCTTAAGGAAGAATAAGATTAAGCCATTACCACCGCTTTCCTATCCTGAAATAGATAATCATCAAAACACCTATGACAACCATGAAAAGAGATCATATAAACGACTTAATGCGCCTCATCCCAGTTTTGTCCTGAAAATATTTTCACCTTGAGGGAAACTTTTAACGTTATGACATTCTCCATTTCCCGTTTGACCAGATCCATGACATCGTCCTTCTCGGCCATCGGAACTTCAAATACAAGTTCATCATGAACCTGCATAACCATATCTGCTGACAGCCCTTTTCCCTTCAGCTTTCTCCAGATATTCAGCATGGCCACCTTGATGAGATCGGCCGCCGTTCCCTGTATGGGGGTATTGATTGCCATACGCTCGGCAAACTGACGAACCGTTGAATTTTTACTGTTGATATCGGGCAGATATCGGCGACGATTCAGAAGGGTTGTAACAAAACCGTCTTTCCTCGCCTTCTCCAGGATGTGGTCCAAAAACTCCCGAACTCCATGGAATTTATGAAAATATTCATCTATGTAAGCCCTGGCCAGCTTCTGGTTTATACCGAGTTCCCTTGAGAGACCGAAAGGACTCATACCGTAAAGGATGCCGAAATTTATTACCTTCGCCTGCCGTCTCATCTCGGCATTTACCATCTCGGGGAACACACCAAAGACATCGGAAGCCGTTCTTGTATGAATATCTTCATCTGTCTGAAATGCACGAATCAGTGTCTCGTCTCCGGAAAGGTGTGCCAGGATACGGAGTTCTATCTGGGAATAATCGGCCGAAACGATTATGCTCCCCTCCGGGGCAATAAAGGCCTGGCGAATTCTTTTCCCCTCCGTTGTCCTTATGGGAATATTCTGCAGATTCGGATTACTACTTGAAAGTCTTCCCGTTGCCGTAACGGTCTGGTTATACGATGTATGGATTCTTCCCGTTTCAGGATTGACAAGCGCCGGCAAAGCATCAACGTAGGTGGATTTCAGTTTTGCCAGGCTCCTGTAGGCCAGGATCTCCGCCGGAAGTTCGTAAGACTGGGCCAGATATGTCAACACCTCTACATCTGTTGAATAACCCGATTTGGTCTTCCTTCCCTTCGGAAGTCCCTGTTTATCGAACAGGATAACCTGCAACTGTTTAGGGGAATTAATATTGAACTTCTCACCGGCAAGGTGATAGATCTTTTCTTCGGAAAGGTTCAGCAACTCTCCAAGTTGCTGTGATAATTCATTGAGGAGCTTGCCGTCAAGCAAAACCCCCTTCTTCTCCATGGAGGCCAATATCTCAATCAGGGGCATTTCAACATCGTAGAAAAGATCCATGAACCCCTCTTTTTCGATTTCTTCGCAGAGTATTGAAGACAGTCTAAAAATAAAATCTGCCCTTCGAGATGAATAATTCATTGCTTTATCCAAAGGAACGGCGCTAAGGGGAATCGTTTTTGAGCCGCTACCCGTCAATTCTTTTACAGGGATAAGCTCGCGGTCGAGATAATCTCTCGCAAGATCATCCAATCCAAAACTCCGCTTCGAAGGATTCAGGACATATGAGGCCACCATACAATCACAGGAAATGCCCTTCAGCTCAATCCCTTTCCGGAAAAGGACGATAAGGGAATTTTTAATATCATATCCGTGTTTTTTAATTCCCTCATTTTCAAGAAAAGGTGTTATCTCTTTTAGCACGACACCCGGATTAAGCTGGACCGGCACTTCCTCATAGTCATGGGAAAGAGGAATATAATAAGCCTCCCGCGGTTCAGGACAAACGGAAAGCCCGACAATTCCGGCCCTCATCGGTTCATCCGAGGTCAGGACAAGATCAAAGGAAAATTCTTTTAACCCCCGGAGTCTTTTCACAAGATCGTCTAATTCAGCTTCTGTCAGAATCAGACCGTATTTTCTCTCCTCATCCTCCTCCTGAATCTTTAACGTCTGGAGGAGAGATGAAAATTCAAATTTCTGGAACAGATCTTTCAGAATTTCTGTATTCGGATCTTTGCGGCGGAAATTCTCCAGATCAAGCTTCAACTCGATATCCGTTTTTATGGTAGCCAGCTCCCGACTCAAACGTGCCTGATCGGCAAATTCCTTCAGATTGTTTCTTATCCTTTTGTTTTTAACACGATCGGCATTTTCTAAAACACCCTCTATACTGCCAAATTCCTCTATAAGTTTGATCGCGGTCTTTTCTCCTACACCGGGAACACCGGGAATGTTATCCGATGCATCCCCCGCAAGACCAAGTATGTCTATGACTTTGTCCGGCTCAACACCAAAACGCTCTTTGACCCCTTCCACATCATAGGTTTTCTCCTTCATCGTATCGATCAGCAACACATCATCCGACACAAGCTGCATGAAATCCTTGTCACCGGATACAATAATCGTTTCCATTCCTTCCGACGCATAGGTCTTCACAAGAGTCCCTATAATATCATCGGCCTCCATGCCCTCCTCTTCTATAACCGGCATGGAAAAACCCCGAACAACATCCTTGATGTATGGAATTTGGGGAACCAGGTCGTCCGGCATGGCCTTGCGATTTGCTTTATACAGATCATAGATTTCATGCCGGAAGGTAGGGCCTTTCAAATCAAAGACAACGGCAATATAATCGGGTTCCCAGTCACGGCAGAGCTTTATCAGCATATTGGTAAAGCCGTAGATCGCATTGGTGGGAAAGCCACTGGAGTTGGAAAGCTCACGAATCGCGTAATAGGCGCGATAGATATAATTACTGCCGTCGATAAGAAATAATTTCGGGTTTTTTCTATTCTTTGTCATTTTTTACTCTTAAGGAGACCTTTGAAAAATGTTCAATTTCGTTCAAGTTCAAGGAAGACGAAAATTTTAGCCACAGGAATACACTGAGTATTTCGAGGATTAAAACTTGAGCCTGACGCAGAAATTGGGCGAAAGGGGGCGTTTTGCAAAGGTCTCTTAAAATCTCTTGCAAGGATACGCCTTACATCGTCCAAATGCTCTCTCGCTACACCATCCAAAAATCGTTGACACCATTACCCTTTTACCATATGCCCCGCTCAATCAACCCCGGCATATCAGCAGTAAATTTAATGTTCATTTTACTATACAGATAAATATAGCAAGTCAATAGATAATTCTGTATAATATAAAATTGCCCCCAAGGGGAAAAGGAGTCTATAATCAAAAGTTGAAAGAGGAGGAAATAATGGCAAAAGCCCGTGCACGTCACATTTTAGTATTTTCTAAGGAAGATTGCGAGGAACTCAAATCACAGATTGAAGGTGGGGAAGATTTTGCAAAAACAGCAGAGGAACATTCCCAATGTCCATCGGGTAAACAAAGCGGCGGAGATCTTGGTGAATTTTCACCAGGTCAGATGGTCCCGGAGTTCGATAAAGTAGTTTTCAGTGCCGACCTGGGAAAGGTTCATGGTCCTGTAAAGACCGATTTCGGATATCATCTCATCGAAATCACGAGTCGCACGGAGTAAGGCTCACAAGGAAATAAAAGGAAGACTGAAAAAAGAAAACAAATTGGAATAAGCAGGTGTGCCCCCTTTATCTCCTTAAGGTAAAAACATAACATTACAGCTCAAAGCTGGCATCAATCTTGAATTTTCTTCTGGCGGGTAAATTAAGAATATCGGCAATTCCGGTTTTATCACTGATTTCTTTCAAGGATTTTTCGATTTCGCCTTCGGTTGGAGCAATAAAGGTAAACCAGATATTGTACTCGTGTTTTCTTCTGTAATTGTGGGTAACACCAGGATATGAATTAACAACCTTAACAAATTTATTGATTTTCTCTTCCGGAACCCTTGCGGCACAAAGGGTGCTCGCAAACCCGAGTTTTCCGATATCGAATATTGCTCCGATCCTGCGTATGATTCCGCTGTCTTTAAGCTTTTTTACACGCTTCAGGACTTCATCTTCGCTGATGCCAATTTTCTCTCCAAGAACCTTGAAGGGCTCTGCTTCTACAGGAAAATCGGTTTGGATGATATTAAGGATTTTTTTGTCTGTTTCGTCCATGGTAGAGTTCCAAGTTTCAAGTTTCAGGTTTTAAGATTTTAAACTTGAAACTTTAGACTTGAAACCTTCTTTTTGGGGTTCATAAACGCAAAACGGTTCCTCGGCAAGATAATCTCCCGTAATTTCGTAGGCACGGGCACGACATCCCCCGCACACCCTTATAAACTCGCAGCGCCCGCACTTCCCTTTATACAGTCTGAGATTCCTCAAGTCGCTAAAAACAGGTGAATTATTCCAGATATCTTCAAAATTCCTTTCTTTAATCTGCCCACAATCAATCTCAAGGAAACCGCATGGCTGTACCTGCCCTGTATGGGAAATAAAGCAAAAGGAACTTCCTCCCATACAGCCCCTTGTCATGGTATGTAATGGATTCTCCTCGATTATTGATTTTTTTCCTCTCTCTTTTTTCCCTTGATGGAAAATCCGGTAATACTGGGGGGCGCATGTTGCTTTAAGCTGGAGCGGGCAGGAGAAACTCTGTTTATAAAACCACTTCAAAGTCTTTTCGTAATCTTCCGGTGATATCTCCTGATCCAGCATTTCCCTGGCACGACCGGTTGGAACCAGAAGGAAGATATGGTGGGCAGCGGCACCTAAATCAATCGCCAGTTTAAAAATGTCCTCAATCTGATCCAGGTTCAGGCGTGTTATTGTCGTATTGATCTGAAATTCTACGCCGGCTTTTTTAAAGGCCTCAATCCCTGCCATAGAACCATCAAATGCACCGGAGACACCGCGAAAAGTATCGTGATTGTCTGCATTGGAACCATCAATGCTGATGCTGACCCTTTTGATCCCCGATTCCAGAGTCTTTCTCGCGATTTCATCGGTAACAAGTGTACCGTTGGTCGCCAGCACCATCCGCAAGCCTTTTTGATCTCCGTAGGAAGCGATTTCAAAGATATCGTCACGAAGGTACGGTTCTCCTCCGGTAAGGATAATTACGGGCTTACTGAAAGATGCTATATCATCAAGAAGTTTAAAACACTGATTTGTGGTAAATTCCCCTTCATAAGGCCCGTGTTCCGATGAAGCCCGACAGTGAAGACATGACAAATTGCATCTTCGTGTCACCTCCCAGGCGATCATGCGAAGGGTATGGGGTAAAATTAAAGAATTCTTGTTTGAAACCATTATTAACAACCCCGTCGGACGGGATTAAGCCCCGTCTCGAAACTCGAAATCTGAAACTCTAAACTATCAGCTTCGCCGCTTCCTGCGCGAAATAGGTAATAATAATATCGGCTCCCGCCCTCTTGATCGAAATCAGGGTTTCCATCATGGCTCTTTCTCCATCAATCCATCCAAGGTTTGCCGCCGCCTTGATCATGGAAAACTCTCCACTCACGTTATAGGCTGCCAGAGGTAAATCAAATTCCTCTTTTGTCCTGCGTATAATGTCGAGATACGGAAGTGCTGGCTTAACCATAATAATATCGGCACCCTCCTCAACATCGAGGGTTATTTCCCTGATGGCTTCATCGCTGTTTGGAGGATCCATCTGATAAGCCTTTCTATCTCCAAACTGGGGGGCACTTTCGGCAGCTTCCCTGAAAGGACCGTAAAAAGAGGAGGCATATTTGGCCGAATACGCCATGATCGGAAGTGTTTCATAACCTGCTTCATCAAGGGCTTCCCTGATCGCGACGACCTGGCCATCCATCATCCCTGAAGGAGCCACCATATCGGTACCGGCCTTTGCCTGAGACACCGCTGTTTCCGCAAGAACCTCAAGGGTGGAATCATTATCCACTTCATCACCCTCAAGCATCCCGCAATGACCGTGGCTTGTATATTCACAAAGGCACAAATCGGTGATCACCAGGATATCCGGAACCTTATCTTTTATCTCCCTTACGGCACGCTGGATAATTCCATCCTTTGCAAAGGCCCCCGAGGCCGTTTCATCCTTTTTCTCAGGAATACCGAAAAGGAGAATAGCAGGAATACCCATATCCTTCGTCTTTTGCACCTCCTTTACCAGATAATCAACGGACATCTGAAAATTTCCCGGCATGGAAGTAATCGGTTTTTTGACATTTTTTCCAAACGTAGCGAAAAGAGGATAAACAAGATCATCAACGGACAATCTGGTTTCCCGGATCATCCTTCTGAAATTTTCGTTTTTTCTTAATCTCCTCGGTCTATAATCAGGATATTGCATGGTTTACTTTCCCCCTTCTCTTTTTTTCTTTTGCCTTTAGCCTATTTCCTTATCCGTCAGATAACATGCCGGATCAGGAGCCCAGATATCATCGGAGACGGCCTCGGCCCTTGCCCGGAAATTTCCTCCGCATACGTCGAGCCAGCGGCATGTGGCACATCTTCCCTTCACATGAGACTTTTTATCCTTTAACTGTGCCATCAATTCATTAGAGGTGTCCAGCCAGATTTTACTGAAGGGGCGTTTCCTGACATTTCCGAAAGAGATGTTTCTCCAGAACTGGTCTGCATACACCTCACCATCCCAGCTTATACAACCGATACCTCTCCCCGAATTGTTTCCCTCATTCATTTTGAGGAGTTCCAAAACCTCCTCCGCCCTCTTCGGATCTTCCTTAAGCAGGCGCAGATAAATATAGGGACCATCGGCATGGTTGTCCACAGTAAGTACTTCTTTGAACATTCCCCTTTCAAAGAGATCACGTGTTCTATCCATTATTACATCGACAACCTTCCGCGTTTCAGTGTGGGATAAATCCTCTTCGATCAGAGTGGAACCACGGCCCGAATAAACAAGATGATAGAAGCATGCCCGTGGTATGTTTTCTTTTTCAATGAAGTCAAAAATTGCAGGAGTTTCAGAATAATTTTTCCCCGTTATGGTAAAACGCACCCCTACTTTGATACCCACATCCTGGCAGTTCCTGATCCCTCGAAGACTAGCATCATATGCTCCCTTAACCCCTCTGAACAGATCATGAGTTTCTTTCATGCCATCGATACTCACACCAACGTAGGAAAGCCCGATTTCACTGAAGACCCGTGCTCTTTCCTTTGTAACGAGTGTACCGTTTGTCGATATGACTGCCCGCATTCCCTTATCCACGGCAAATTGCACAAGTTCGGGCAGATCCTTCCTCAACAGGGGTTCCCCTCCGGAAAACAGGAGAACAGGGCTGCCAAACGAGGCAAGATCAGATATCAATTTTTTACCTTCATCCGTATTTAACTCATCGCCATACTTAACATTCTGGGAACTGGAATAGCAGTGTATGCATTGTAAGTTGCATCTCCTTGTCACGTTCCATACCACAACGGGACGCTTATCCTTTGAAAACTGAAGGAGATGGGATGGGAGTTTCCCCGATTCCGCTCCGTAGCGGAGGACATCCGAAGGTTCAACGCCACCACAGTATAATTTAGAAATTCCGATCATTTTTCACCTTTCACTCTTCACTCTCAAATGCCTTTATAATGGCATCTACCAGGCCGGAAATGACGTAGGGCCCCTGCATGATATCAACTTTCAGTCCGGCCTTTCTTGCCGCATCCAATGTCACCGGCCCTATACATGCAATCTTTACATGTTCCGAAAGTCTTGTATCCTTCCCGATTATATCTATAAAATTAGTCACCGTTGACGGACTTGTAAAGGTAATTACATCGACTTTATTCTGCTCCATCATTTCATCAAACTCTGCCTTATTCTTTCCCGAATTGACAGTTCGATAAGCCGTTACCACATCAACACGTGCACCCAATTTCGAAAGACCCCTGGGGATAACATCTCTGGCAATTTCAGCCCTGGGCAAAAGCACTTTCTTACCCTGGAGCTCTTTCTCTTTAAATGCTTCCACAACACCCTCGGATATGTATTCATCGGGAACAAGATCGACTTTAACGCCCAGCATCTCTATGGTAGAGGCGGTTGCGGGACCGATTGTACATATTTTAATTCCCTTGAGGTCTCGTATGTCACTCCCCAATTCCCGAAAGCGATTAAAAAAGAACTTTACTCCGTTCGCACTGGTAAATACAATCCATTCATATCTTTCAATATTTTTGATCGCCCGATCCAGATCATCGAAACAATCAGTAGGAACGATTTTGATTGTGGGAAACGGGATAACCCTCGCTCCCTCTTCACGTAAAAGGGACAAAAATTCTTCCGACTGCTCCTCCGGCCTTGTAATCAGAATTCCTCTTCCAAAAAGGGGCTTTTTTTCAAACCAGTTGAGATCATTTCTAAACTTAACTACATCTCCCACGACAAATATGGCGGGTGGCAAAAAGTTCTTTTCCTTTGCCAGTTCCGCTATATTGCTCAGCGTTCCGGTCAACGTCTCCTGATCGGAAGTTGTCCCCCACCTGATCAAGGCAACGGGTGTACCGGGATTCCTCCCATTTTCTATCAGACTTGTCACAATATGGGTCAGGTTCTTTACCCCCATAAGGAATACAGTGGTCCCAACGGCAGATATATTCTCCCAATCAATACTGCTCTTGCCCTTTGTTGGATCTTCATGCCCTGTCACAAAGGTAACGGAAGACGCATATTTTCGATGAGTCAGGGGAATACCGGCATAGGCAGGAACAGCTATGGCCGAAGTAACGCCCGGGATTATCTCAAATGGTATTTCCGCCCTGGAAAGGATCTCGGCTTCCTCCCCCCCTCTCCCAAAGATAAAGGGATCGCCACCCTTCAACCTGGCAACGATATTTCCCTCCGATGCCTCTTTCACAAGAATCTGATTCAGATTTTCCTGAGGCACCGTATGGTCACCACCCTTTTTTCCTACGTAGATCAAGCGGGCATCTTTCCTTGTATATTTAAGAATATCAATGGAAACGAGATAATCATAGACAATTACATTGGATCTTTTGAGGCATTCCACACCCCGAACTGTTATAAGGTCCGGATCACCCGGCCCCGCACCTATGATATATACTTTGCCCTGTTTCTTCATTTAATCCTGTTTTGTCACGTCTTTAAGATAATCCCAAGATCCTAAGTCCAAATGACAAAAATAACTTTTGGATTTCGACATTTGGATTTGATTTGGCATTTGAGCTTTGGAATTTGACATTCAGATACTTTTCACTTACCTCTTTTCAAGTTTCACAGTCTCTATATATTTCCTCCAGCAGTTCCCGGCCGCCCCTTGACAGGATATTCTCTGCCATTGTTCTGCCTATCTCTTCCGAATCTCTACAGGACCCCCTTACTTCATCCGAGATAATAACACTGCCATCAACACTACCCAAAAGACCCCGGAGGATTAACCTGCCACACTGTTTTCTGCAAATAGCGCCTATGGGCACCTGGCATCCTCCACCCAGGTGTTTCAGAAATGTTCTCTCGGCAGAAAGTTCGATCACCGTATCCGCATGATTGAGAAAGGAAACAATGTTTTTGCTTTCTTCATCATCCTTTCTAAGTTCAATTCCTAACACCCCCTGCCCTGCTGAAGGTATCATCCACTCTATGGGAATATATTGAGAAATCTCCTTTTTTAAACCCATACGTCTCATTCCGGCTGCCGCCACTATTATACCATGGAGATCCTCTGTTACGATTTTTCTGATTCTTGTATCAAGGTTTCCCCGGATCGGCACAATCTCAATATCCGGCAAGAGACTCTGGAGCTGAATTGTTCTTCTCAGGGAACCAGTCCCTATCTTTGCCCCTGCCGGAAGTTCTTCTATCTTGCTGTTATCCTTCGATACGAGAACATCTCGGGGATCCTCTCTTACAGGGATAGCTCCTATTTCCAGCTCATCCGGCAGTTCTACCGGCACATCCTTCATGCTATGGACGGCAATATCAATAACCCCCCGCAAAAGAGCTTCTTCTATTTCCTTAACAAAAACACCCTTTTCTCCGATCTTGACCAAGGCAACATCCTGTAACTTGTCTCCCTTTGTTTTGATGGCAGTGATTTCGACCTGCAAATCAGGGTATTTATTTTTCAATTGATCCGCCACAAGATTTGCCTGTATCAGCGCAAGACGACTTCCTCGCGTTCCTATTTTTAATATATCCTTAATATGCCACCTCCATTCGACGTTGAAAGCGAATCTCCCCGCCTATAAGGCGGGGCATCTAAAATAATTTCCTCCCCCTCGAGGGGGAGGATTAAGGTGGGGGTAAAAATTTAGTCTGATTCCCCTTCACCCTTCCCTCTCCCTCTAAGGAGAGGGTATAATAAGGATGATTTTCATCTCCGTACACAGCACGGGGTATTCTGGCATG
>Ga0265594_1002885_pt1 | contig 11819 bp, 7 predicted proteins | sample saktaG_11_FD_190147 | JGI IMG/M metagenome (GOLD analysis project Ga0265594, IMG submission 190147) | Saline water microbial communities from Sakinaw Lake, British Columbia, Canada - sak_2011_5_24_80m | ecosystem: Environmental > Aquatic > Non-marine Saline and Alkaline > Saline ... | reverse complement strand
ACAATAATTTTAGCTGCAGGAGCTGGTTCGCGGTTGCGACCGATGACGGACAAAAAAGCAAAGACATTGGTTAAGGTAAATGGCAAGCCGATGCTGGGTTATATTATTGATGCGTTATCAAAAAATGGGATAAGGGATATAATTATATGTACTGGATTTAAATCGTCCCAAATCGTGAATTTTTGTGAAAATACCTATCCATCAATAGCCTTTTCTTTCGTCGAAAATAAAGAATTTGAAGAAACAAACAATATGTATTCATTGTTTCTTGCAAAGAAATACTTAAGAGGTGATGTAATTCTTATGAATGCTGATTTAGTTTTTGATACTGGGGTTATAAGGGGCTTACTTAAACAAAAGGGAACATCTATCGCTGTTGATAAGGGGCGATATCTTGAAGAATCGATGAAAGTTATTGTAAAGAATGGGATTATTAAGAGTATTTCAAAGAAAATTATAGAAAAAGAAGCATATGGTTGTTCAATAGATATATATAAAATAGATGAAAAAGATATTAATCTTTTAGTTTTAGAAATGGAGCGGATAATAAAGAAAGAAAAAGATAGAAATCAGTGGACAGAAGTAATGCTTGATAATTTATTGTCTTCAGGAAAGCTTGTTGCGAGGCCATTTGATATAGGAAAAAACAGATGGTATGAAATAGATAATTATGAGGATTTAGGAGCTGCCGAGGTTTTATTCAATGAAAAAATAGGGGGACTTAAGAATAAAAAGATATTTTTTATTGATAGAGATGGGACATTAACCTTAGAAAATGAAATAATCTCTGGAGCGATAGAGTTTCTTGATGTTTTAAAGAAGAAAGGTAAAAAATTTATGGTTGTTACTAATAATTCTTCAAGAACGCCAAAAGAGCATTTGAATCAATTTAATAAGCTTGGTTTGGGATTAAAAGAGGGTAATATTTTAGTTTCTTCTGCATCAGCAGTAGCTTTTTTAAAACAGAAAAAAATTAAAAAAGTTTTTTGGGTTGCCAATAAAAATGTCTCAAAATATTTTAGTGAAGAAGGGCTTGTATATGACGAAAAAACTCCAAAGGCAATTTTATTAACATATGATGATGAGATTAATTATAAAAAAATACGAAAACTTACTAATTTTGTTCGAAAATCGATTCCTTATTATGCTACTCATGCTGATATCGTGTGTCCCGCAAAAGAAGGAACAGTTCCTGATATTGGAACATTTATAAAGATAATAGAGATGACTACAGGTATATTACCGAATAAGGTATTCGGAAAACCAGACAAATCGTTTATAGATCCGATTCTTAAAAAATACGGGTTAACATATAAGGATGCTGTTATAATAGGGGATAGGCTTTATACAGATATGAAGTTGGCAGAAAATTCGCCGATAACATCCGTTTTGGTTTTAGCAGGGGAGACAAAAAGAGAGGATTATGAGGAAAGCAATAATAATATTGATATTGTAATTTCTGGCTTGTCAGAATTGAAAAAGTATTTATAAGATAAAAAATGAAAAAAATATATAATTATTTAATCAAACTAGCCGCTTTTATTATAAAAATTGTTTCCCTTCCAATTTATTTAATTAGTTTTTTAATACCCAAAAATAACAAAATATGGATTTTTGGTTCATGGAGTGGGAAATCTTTTTCTGATAACTCAAAAGCTTTTTTTTTATATATTGAAAAAAATATAAAACACATTAATCCTGTTTGGTTGACAAAAAATAAATCAGTATTAAATGAATTAAGATGCGAAAGTAAGAATGCCTATTATTTTTATTCATTAAAAGGTATTTATTATAGCCTTGTTGCTAAAGTAGCGATAATGTCAACTTCATGGATTGATTTGCCCTTAATCACATTCATTTTTCCATGGAGGATAAAATTAATTCAATTGTGGCATGGAACCCCGCTAAAAAGAATGGATTTAAAGGCAGGAACGTTAAAAGAAAAAATATTAAGACGTTTATTTATTTCTTATTTGGGAAGAGAATATGACTTGGTTATATCTGCTAACCAAAATAATGTAAAAATATACACTGAAATTTTTAATTTAGAGACAAATAAGATAAAGGTTACAGGTCAACCAAGGAATGACTTAATTTTTCTAAATAAAAAGTTCTATCACAACAGAAAAGGCATTAAAAAAATTTGCCTCTATATGCCAACGTGGAGGAATTATGAGTTTGATATATTTGGAAATGGTTTTAATCCAAAGTCTTTTAATCGGTTTTTACGAGATAATGAAATTTTGTTTGTAATTAAAATTCATCCAAACGAAGTTGAGATGTATAAAGACGAGTTAAATTACAGTAATATTGTATTTTGGGAAGATCGAGATATCTACCCATTTTTATCAAACTTTGATATTCTTTTAACAGACTATTCTAGTATTTATTTTGATTTTTTAATTTTGAATAGGTCAATTATTTTCACTCCGTTCGATTTTCAAGAATATTCAAAATTAAATGGTTTTTATTATGACTACGATTCGGTAACTCCTGGACCCAAAGCAAAGGACTGGGATGATGTGATTAACCATATACAGGACATACTTCATGGAATAGATAAATATAAGGAAAAAAGATCAATGATTAATAGAAACTTTAATAAATATCAAGACGGGGAAAATTCTGAAAGGGTTTTTCAAGAAATAATGAAAGTCATTTCTTAAAAGTAAATTTTTTTATGAAAAACATAAACGAATTTTTATCTAAACGACAGACGGCATCAAGGTTCAATATTAGATTGAAATATTTTGTTAGTCAATACTTAGGATATAAAAAAACATATCCTCGCCTTCCGATAAAAATATTGGACATAGGCTGTGGGTACAATTGCGAATTATTCAAATATAAATCAGAAGAGGACAAGTATTTCGGGTGTGATTTTTACGACAAAATCAATATTAGAATTGATGATTATCAAAAGATAAATCTTAATGAAGAGAAGCTGACGGATAAATATGAGGATAAAAAATTTGATGTCATTTTTTGCGGAGAAGTAATTGAACATTTATTCAGCCCTGATAGTCTACTGGACGAAATAAAAGAACTGATGCATGAGAATAGTATTTTGATATTATCAACCCCCAACTTAGGATATTATCTAAATAGAATTATGTTGCTTTTCGGGATCTCACCATTCTTTCTTGAAAATTCTTCGGAAGTAAAGCTCGGAAGGAAATTCAGATTTTTTGGGCAGTTTAATAAAACGGAGGGCCATATTAGATTATTTACCTATGGCGCATTAAACGATTTATTGAAGCTAAAAGGGTTTCGAATAACCAAAATAAAATCAGTTCCTGTCTGGGACAATGTTTTTGACCGGATTATCTGTCTGTTGTCTAAAAGCTTATCGGCAGATAACGTATTTGTTATAAAAATAATAAATTAAAAATGAAGAAATTCGAATATAATAATATTGATAAAATTAAATTTTATTCAAGCTATATATTTTATAAATTTTTAGTTTTATTTGAGGTTAAAAAACCAAAAATTAAATTATTTTTGATAGATATTTTTTATTCATTAATTAATTTGATAAGTCTTTTAAGTTGGAAAAGGTGTGATTTGTCGAAAAGTTTTTATAAATTTTGTAATCTAGATTATATTGAAACTAGATTCGGTAAATTCCTTATAAAAAGAAATACTAATGACGCGATTGTGGCCTCACCGTCTTTTGAGAGGAGGGATGTAAATTTTTTAATAAAAAAAATATCAGAAGAAATTTTTAATAAAAGGAATGTTCTTTTTTTGGATATCGGTGCAGATTTTGGGTATTATTCAATTTTATTGTCTAATATATTTAAAAATAATGAATTATTAAAAATATATAGTTTTGAGCCAACATCAGAAAGTAGGCTTTTATTAGAAAAGAATATAGAATTAAATAATGCAAAAAGTATAAAAATATTTCCTTTTGCTATATATAGTGATTCAAATATTTCGGTAAAAATGAAAAAATGGTCTACAGGATCAAGTTCCATATCTCTAGATATTAAAAATAATGATACAGGTGTGGTAAAAACAAGAACAATAGATAGTGCGTTAATTAATGAAATAAATAATTTTGACGTTATTTTTATCAAAATAGATATAGAGGGTTTTGAAACGGAGGCTTTAACTGGAGCAAAAAAAACATTGGAATCTAATAAAAAAATATATCTAATGGTTGAAGATTTCGCAGATAATAGGATTATAGATTTTTTAGAAAATACAGATGCTACTTTTGTCGGGAAATTTAATAATTATAATAGTTGGTGGAAGTTTCGGGTTTAAAAAATAATTTATGTTTAAATTACTCTAATGTTCAACAGAATTAAAAATCATTTGTACAAAAATTTATATTTATATCTTCTAATTGTAATCGCTATAATTTCTCATATTAATTGGTTTAGTTTTTATAATATTATTGATTTTGGTGACCAAATATTTTTTCATACAGAAACCTTAAAGGAATTTTATTTCTCAGCTAATACTTGGTGGTCTCAGTTTAATATAGGAGCACCTAATATACAACTTTTTAATTTTCCGATATATGGTCTTGTCTCTTCATTTTTAGCCAATAATAACTTTAATTCCGCTTTTATATTTAACATTACTGTTTTAATTCCAATTGCTATTTTAGGTTTTATATCACCGTATATTCTTGCTAAAAAATTAGTTAAAAATAATTTTATTGCTTTTACCGTGGCTTTATTTTACGGAAGTACAACAAGTTTTTTAATTAGACAAAATGGTCATGCATTAATTGCTTTTGTTGAGGCCTTAGCGCCATTAATTTTATATTTTTTTATATTAGCACTTGAAAACAATAAAAAAATTAATTGGATAAGTTTTATTTTTATATATTGCTTGGGTGTTTTTTGTGAAGTCAGGTTAATGTATTTGCTGACTTTTATTCTTTTAATTTATTTCATTATTTTTTATTTGAAACAAATAAAAAAATATTGGAAAAATATTATATTCTTTGTTTTAATCGCAATTTTATTAAATATATTTTGGTTGCTTCCAATACTTGCCGGTAGCGCATCGGATCGATTAGATTCTATTATCAATAGACCCTTATCCAATGATTTTCAATATAATATAATAAATGCCTTTACTATCTTTAATTACACTTGGACAGAACTTACTAGTATTAGTTTAAAAAATACATATTATCTTTGGTTGATTCCTATAGTTGCATTCTTTTCTTTATTGTTTTTAGAATCTAATAAAAAATATAGAAAAGAAGTGATTTTTTTTACGATAGTTTCGCTAGCGGGAATAATTATTGCAAAACAAGTGACCCAACCATTTACAAATTTATTTCCATGGTTAAGAGAAAATATTCCTGGTTTTATGATGTTCCGGGATAGTTATAAGTTTTATTTTATCATTTCTTTAGGTTATCTAGGATTATTATCTTATGTATTATTTTTTTTAAAAAGTAATAAATCAAGAATTTTTAATATATATATTTATTATTCATTTATTTTTATAATAGTTATTGTTTCATTTTTAAATTTATTGCCATTTTTACAACAAAAATTAGATACGAATAAAATCAAAACAGTACAACCAGATTATTTAATATTTAAGGATTTTATTATTAATCAAAAAGAATTTTTTAGATCGATGGAGGTGCCTAGAAGATTTCGTTGGATGGTTTATACTGTTAATCATCCTGGTGTTAGTCTGGAACATATGCTTGCTAATAGTTTTCCAGAACTTGATAAAGCGAACTCAACATTAAAAAAAGGCAGAAATGAAAAAAATATAGAAGTATTTAAAAAAAATTATTCAGATAATCTTGTTGATAATTTTTCTGTAAAATATATTACGATACCTCCTAGAGACATGCAATATAACCGCGACATTTGGGAAATATTTTATGGAAAAAATAGTCGTCAACTTTATATTAATGAATTAGATAAACTTCCTTATTTGAAAAAAATTGATATCGGGACAAGTGAGCTGGTTGTTTATGAAAACGAGAATTACCGGCCTCATATATACAGTGATAGTGGGCTTGATTATTATCAAATAAATGCGAGTGAATTCGGTGGTTTTGAGCAAAATCAAAACCCCTATTTAAATTCCGGAATAGAAAAACGCAAGTATTTATTAGGTAATTTTGACAATGTCGTCGTTCCCATAGAAGCCGATCAGAATAAAATAGCAGAAATGATGTTGGCAGTAGATAAAATGACAGAGCCGGCAGAAAAAAGGAAATTACAAAGCAAACTTGATACATATAATAATTTATTTTTTAAGGATTTCAAGTTACAGATTCCCGCTGAAGCAACATATAAAATATATATTAAGAAAGACAGTGTTTTAGTCAATAATAAAAATATTAGTGTTAAAATAGATAGTTATGTATTAGAAAAAGACGAGACGGGAATAAATAAAGAGGGGTGGAGTTATTTTAATCAAATAGAGTTGGATAAAGGAGAGTATAGCTTCAAGCTTTATGTTGGGAATGTATTGATAGATGCCATCAATTCCGGCGATATTGTCTTGTCAGCGGAAAATTTAGCTGAAACAATTCAGGCGCCTCAATTGGAGTATAAACAAATTAACCCGACTAAATATATAGTTAATGTTCATCAGGCAAGCCAATCATTTCCTTTAATTTTTTCCGAGAGTTTCCACCCCGGTTGGAAAATATATGTTCAACCTGAATTAGCCGATGAGGGCACCGGGAAGTTTGTCAGCGATAATAACCAAGGCACCATCCAAAACGAGAATTTATCCAATGGTCATTTTTATGAAACATGGTTTAAAAAGCCGATAGATGATAATAATCATCTTATGGTTAATGGTTATGCGAATTTCTGGTGGATTGATGTTGAAGAAGTTTGTGGAAGATCCTTTGACTTCGCTCAGGATGACACATTCTGTGTCAAAAACTCCGATGGTAGTTATGATTTTTCCGTAATTATTGAATTTGAGCCGCAGAAGTATTTTTATTTGGGATTAGGAATCTCCGGAATAACTTTATTGAGTTGTATTGGTTATCTTGGCTGGTATTTTGTGAGAAGTAGAAAAAGAAAAGAAGGTGGAATAGTAGATGGCGAAAATTAATATGAAGCAAAAAATATTACAATTAGCTCCTTATTTTACGGTTGTTTTGGCAATAACCGGAGTTTGGTTTTTTAAGTCGGGATATTTATTTTTTACAGATATGGTTTGGGGGCCGAATATGGTTCTGCCTGTCTGGACTTCTGGTTGGATTTATCTGGATTTAATAATAAAAGGATTAAGCGTTATAATTCCTGTTAGTTTAATAGAAAAATTATTTTTAACTGGAGTTTTTGGAGTAATTTTGTTTGGTGGATATAAGATTGCACAGAGTTTTTCAAAAAATAAAGCTATCTTGTTTTTGGGTTCAGTTTTTGCTTTATTCAATTCTTTTGTTTATGATCGTTTGATGTATGGGCAAGTCGGGATTATCTTGGGCTATGGTTTTTTTCTGGCAGCATTTGGATATTTAATTTCTTTCTATTTTGAGCCGTTAAATAAAAAGCAATTATTTTTGGGGAGTGTTTTTGCTGGCTTTTCAATATTGTTCGCTCCTCATTTTGTATTTTTTCTTGGGCTGACTTATTTTGTTTTCGGGACTTTGATTTTTTTGAAATTGTTTTCAGAAAAAAGGAAGAAAGATTTGTTGAAAGTTTCTCAATATTTTCTTTTGGGAGTTTTAATTGTAGTGTTAATAAATTTTAATTGGATTTTTGGAGTAGTTACTGGGAGCTCCCAGACGGAACGTTTTGTCAAAGAAACAATCACGGAACAAGATTTAGAGGTATTTAAAACTTCCGGTTCTTCCGATTCTCAGGTTTTAAATAATGTTTTATTGATGTCAGGATTTTGGGGCAAAGATCAATATCGTTACGCTGATCTAACAAAAAATAAAGAAAATTGGGGGAGAAGTTTCTATTTTTTGCTTCCTATTATAATTTTGGGATTAATTTATAATTTTAAAGACAAGAAAAAAAGAGGATTGAACATTGGTTTAATTTTGATATATCTTGTTGCTTTTGTTTTGGCTTTGGGAATAGCTTTGCCAATAACCGCTAAAATTACCCTTTGGTTGTTTAACAATGTTCCATTTTATAAGGGTTTAAGAGAGCCACAAAAATGGGTGGCAGTGATGATTGTTGTTTATGAGGTTCTGTTAGTCTGTGGCTTGACTGTTTTAAGTAAAAAGAAAGTTGTAGTAAAAAATAAAGAACTGCTGACTTTTTTGTTAACTTTTGTAATTATATTACAAGCCCCTTTGATGGTCTGGGGTGGAGCAGGCCAGGTAAGTCCAATTGAGTATCCGAAAGATTGGTATGAAGTTGATAAATTAATTGTTCAAGAGACGAATTGCGAGAGCAAGATTTTGTTTTTACCCTGGCATTTATACATGAGTTTTAATTGGATTGGTAGTATTGTTGCCAATCCTTCGGCAAAATTTTTTAAATGTCCTATGATATATGGAAAGAATATGGAATTTGGAGGAATTTTTGGCCATAGCACCGATTCAGATGAAAGAGAAGTAGAGGAATGGGTTTTTAATGTTGGCAGAACTAATTTGTTAGAGGAAAATAAATTAAATATTTCTTATATTATTTTAGCCAAAGAAATTGATTGGCAAAACTATTTGTGGCTCGGCAATCATCACAATGTAGAATTTGTTAAAGAAACAGAAAACTTAATTGTTTATAAAGTGAAAAACTATGAGGATAAATGAAAAATTCAAAACAATCTTTGAATTAGTTTTAGAGCAAATTGCTGATATCTATTTATATTTCTTAGAATTTTATGTTGTTTGTTTAATCCTCTCTTATTTTTTTGAGAGATGGAAATTATTTTTTAATTGGCCTGCTTTTCATTTGAGTGTAATTCTTTTGGGAATTTTGAGTTTGATAAGCAAACAGGGGAGGGAATTTATTTTATCTCAAAAGGAACCTTTATTTGAGTTAATTAAATTTCCTAAAAGTATCTTTACAATAATAAAGAGTATAGCTAAGAATTTAGTTTTTCTTACTGCATCAAAACTTAAACGACTAAAGAAAAGAGATTATCTAAAATTCGTGTCAATTCTCCTCATCTTGATTTATTCTCTCTCTAAAGGAATAAACCCGATTAACTTTTTCATTTTGGCTTATGCTTTGGTTTCTATTTTGTTTGTAATTGAAAGTAGAATTGCGGCCGGTATCGCTTTACTATTCTTGACTTCTTGTCCAATTTTGTTAATATTTAAAAAAGAGGCAATGGCTGAGACAATAGCAATTTATGCTTACTATTTTTTGGTGATTACGATAATAACTCAAATTAGAGAATGTTGGCAAGAGGAAAGGGCAAAAAAAGTTATCCACAGTTGAAATATTGACTTCTTTCTTTCTGGTAAGATATAATTAATTAAAGAAGCTTATTAATAGACAAGCAGACAAGACTTGTAATAAAGATTGAGTATGTTATTATTATTATAATCAATTATTTTATTATAAAGATTTTTAAAGGAGATAAAAAAATGTCAAAAGATAAGAGGATTTTTAAAAAAGATAAAAAAATATCAAAACTGATTTTTAGCCTTTTAATTATTGGTGTTTTTAGTTTAATTTTTGGTCAATCAATTTACGCTCAATTTGTTCGTGAGACTGGCGATGCCGGTTGGGGCTATGGTTATGGTTACGGTTACGGCTATGGATATGGTGTTGATGATGGAAGCTACCGAACAGGGGGTACCAATCTTGATCAATATCTTTACGGATACGGCTATGGCAATATAACAACAATCTCAACAGCAGCAATAGCCGGAGCAACAGTCCCTGTAACAGACGCAACTCCAGTGACAGCAATTACAGAAGCAGGTCAATATACAGGTGTGGTTGCATGGAACGGAAGCCCAACAACATTTGCTGCAAGCACAGTATACACAGCAACAATTACTCTTACACCAAAATCAGGTTATACATTGACAGGTGTAGCTGAAAACTTCTTTACAGTAGACGGAGCAACAGCAACAAATTCTATTAATACAGGTGTTGTAACAGCAGTATTCCCAGCGACAGCTGCAGCTGTTACCACTACCACTACAGTTCCTCCATCTGGCTCAATCGGCGGTGGCTGGGCAACCACTACACCAGTATCGCAAATGACTATTGAGGAATTAAGAGCCAGGATTCTTGAGTTAATGAGAAACATAATTGCCCTATTGCAGCAGCAATTGGCTGTAGAATATAAGGGTTGTACGATTACTTCTTTTGACCGCAATCTTAAAGTTGGAATGACAGGTAATGACGTTAAATGTTTGCAGATAATTTTGAACTCTTCTGTTGATACTAAAGTGGCTATAACCGGCGCTGGTTCTCCTGGATCAGAAACTACTTACTTTGGTCCTTTGACTAAAGCAGCAGTAATCAAGTTCCAAGAAAAATATACTTCTGAGGTTTTGACTTATTGGGGGTTGACTAAAGGAACTGGTTTTGTTGGTACAACTACTAGAAAGAAATTGAATGAGTTGTTAGGACAATAGATATAATCTTATTAATAAAATAAACAAACAAAAACCACCAGTTTAAAGCTGGTGGTTTTTTGATGCGCTGTATTGTGATATAATTTTATTAATGAAGATTATTGCAGATTTTCACATTCATTCCAAGTATTCACGGGCTACGTCCCATGATATGGATTTAGAGCATATTTTTCAGTCAGCTCATGAAAAAGGGATTACTGTTGTCGGAACAGGTGATTTTACTCATCCAGAGTGGTTCAGTGAACTAAAAAATAAATTAGAGCCTGCAGAGGATGGGTTATATAAATTAAAAAATAAAGATAATGAAGTAAGATTTGTTGTAACGGGCGAGATAAGTAATATGTACACAAGAAATGGGAGAGGCAGGAGAATTCATAGTCTTATTATCTTGTCTTCTTTGGAATCAGCAGAGAAAATAAATAATATTTTATCCTGGCAGGGAAATTTGAAATCAGATGGACGTCCTATTTTAGGCATGGACACAGAAGAACTTTTAAAAATTGTTATGGATACCGATTCAAACGCTTTATTTATTCCAGCACATGTTTGGACTCCATGGTTTGGTGTATTTGGTTCAATGTCCGGTTTTGATTCTTTAGAAGAAGCTTTTGGTGAGAATGTTAAACATATTTATGCTTTAGAGACGGGACTTTCTTCAGATCCTCCAATGAATTGGCGGCTTTCAGCATTAGATAAATATTCTTTAATTTCTAATTCTGATGCTCATTCTCCTCGTAATCTAGGCAGAGAAGTAAATGTTTTTGATACAGAATTGAGCTATTCTGTGATTAGAGACGCTATTATTAAAAAAGATAAATCAAAATTTTTGTATACAATTGAATTTTTTCCTGAAGAAGGAAAATATCATTATGACGGGCATCGTTTATGTAATGTGAGTATGTCACCAGAACAAAGGAAAAAAGTGAAAGGAATTTGCCCTAAATGCGACCGCAAACTTACAGTAGGTGTTCTCTCCAGAGTTGATGAATTAGCCGATAGAAAGGATGGTTTTGTGCCTTCTGGAGCGATTCCTTATAAGAGCCTGGTTCCTTTGAAGGAGATCATTTCTGAAGCTGTAGGCGTAGGAGTTCAAACAAAAAGAGTAAAGGAACAATATCAAGTATTAATTCAGAAATTTTCTAATGAATTTAATATTTTATTAGATGTTCCAATAGAAGAATTGAATAAATTTACTTTGCCTAAAATTGCGGAAGGTATAAAAAGAGTAAGGAATGGTAAATTAATAGTAGATCCTGGCTATGATGGCGAATTTGGTAAAGTTAAAATTTTTCAAGAAAATATAACAAAAGAT
>Ga0265594_1002884_pt1 | contig 11826 bp, 10 predicted proteins | sample saktaG_11_FD_190147 | JGI IMG/M metagenome (GOLD analysis project Ga0265594, IMG submission 190147) | Saline water microbial communities from Sakinaw Lake, British Columbia, Canada - sak_2011_5_24_80m | ecosystem: Environmental > Aquatic > Non-marine Saline and Alkaline > Saline ... | reverse complement strand
AGTACATAGTGCTATACCTCGGTCGCACCTTGTTGCCTATTTTGACACCCTTAAATATCTAGCCAAGGGGGGGCGCATCGGTAAGGCACAGGGGTTGCTGGGTGCAGTGTTATCGGTAAAGCCAGTACTTACTGTGAAGGATGGCGAGATGTCGCCTGTAACCAGGTTGCGGTCTCGAGCAGCTGGCATGGATTATCTGTACAGCTTTGTAGCTGGCTTTCCCCATATTGAGGAGCTGGCTGTAGAGCATACTACTGTGCCTGACGAAGCCGATAAGCTGGCCGAACGCCTCGGTTCGTTATTTCCTAAAGAACGTATCTACAGGTCAACAATCAGCCCGGTAGTGGGAACACATGCCGGACCTGGTGCCATGGCAGTAACCATTCTGGAGGCGGAGAAGAAATAGTTAATGACGGTTAAAATTGTTACTGATAGCGTCGCTGACTTGCCAGCTCAGGTGGTCAGTGAGCTGGGAATCACAATAGTCCCACTAAATGTACGCTTTGGAGAAGAGGTCTATCGTGATGGCGTTGACCTGACGGCTGAGCAATTCTATAACAGGCTGACACATAGCAAAATCCTGCCGGTTACTTCAGTGCCATCACCTGGGGCCTTTGCTGAGACATATGACAAACTGGCTGAAGAGACAGATGAGATTCTTGCCATTATTGTTAGTGCTAAGCTCAGCGGTACTTACGAGGTGGCGTTACAAAGTATAGGGTTGATGAAGCAGAAATGCCGCGTAGAAGTAATTGATTCTCAATGGGCTACCATGGCACAGGGATTTATAGTTATGAATGCAGCTAGGGTAGCTCAGGCTGGAGCCAGCCTTGATGAGGTGATGGAAATAGGGCAAAAGACCATTCCTCGTGTAGATTTCCTGGCTGCTTTTGATACCCTGGAATATCTCGAAAGGGGCGGGCGCATCGGCAAGGCACAGGGGTTGCTGGGTGCAGTACTGAGAGTGAATCCCCTTATAACCCTGAGAGGCGGTGTGGTTGAGCCTGCGGGCAGAACGCGCTCTCGGGCCAAGGCGATAGAGCGTTTATATGATTTTGCTGTGGGCTATTCCCATATTGAGGAAATGGCGGTAGAGGATGCGGCTTGCCCTGATGAAGCCGGGGCACTGGTTGAGCGGCTTGGTTCTAATTTCCCCAAAGAACGTATCTACCGCTCAAGGACGACGCCGGCAATCGGTACGCACACCGGTCCCGGTCTCCTGTTGGTAGCTGTATTGGGTGATAAGATTAGCTATTAAACTGAGGCAGGGGTGTTTTCTGATGGCAGTTAAGATGGCACGGGGTACAGCCAAAATAATATCAAATACGCTTCATCCCTATGTGGCTTTGTCGGTGGTGGTGGCCGTAATTGCCTATCAGCAGAGTCCTGGCTTGTGGGTCTGGGCTAAATGGACGGGGGTCGCTCTGCTATCGGCTTACCTCATCCCCGTAATATATATGCGGGTAAGGGTTGCCGTTGCCGTTCATGTTACCGAAGCTCAGGTGAACATGCATTCCTTTTTCCGTGAACAGCCCAGTGAGATGGCGATTTTAGCCTGCCTTTTTGGTATACCCAGTGCTACTGTACTGTATTTCCTGGACTGCCCCTCTGCTATTATGGCTACCCTGATTGGGGTAGCCATCGCCACGCTACTGGTTGCTCTGGTTAATAGGGTGTATCGGGCCAGCTTCCACCTTGCCCTTTTTACCAGTGCGGTGGTTCCTCTGGTTGTTATCTTCGGCCTTCCCTCACTGGCGGCAGTGCCCTTTATCTTCCTGCTGGGAGCGTCAAGGTTTTATCTCGGTGAGCATACTCCCCTGCAATTGACCACCGGCTTCTTGATTGGTCTTATGGCTAGCATCGTTGTTTTTCAAGGGTTTAGTATCTTCGGGTGAGCTTGGCTACGGAGGCAGAGGTTTGTCAATAAATGTTGAGTCTCTACGCAAGGTTCTTAAACTTGAGCACCAGAAGGGTTATGGGGATTCGGCGGTGTTTGGTGGTCTGGACAGGTTTCTTAAGAATTGGGTAAGCCAGGCAACGGAGCCGGTAGCTGACCCTCAACTTCTAAGCCGCTTCCACAAGCTTCACCTGATTGACCCCGGGTACGCCTCGTTGACTAAACAGCAGCGTAAGAAATGGGTAGAGGCTGTGCTTGAATTTCTGGCTGAGGTGGAACTCGGGAAAGAGGGGGGAGGTAAAGCTAAACTGCCCCCATTAGCTAACAAGCCATCTTCGAGACCAAGAGTGCATAAGACGGTGCTTAGCGGGTCCATTGATTCACCCATTACTATTATTAGGGGTATAAGCTCAGGCTTGGCGGCCAGGTTCGCTAAGCTGGGGGTAAAAACGGTGCGGGACCTGCTCTATTTCTTTCCCCATCGCCACCTTGACTACAGCCAGCAAAAGACTATCTCACAGCTTGCTGAGGGGGAAGAGGAGACTGTTATTGCTAATGTGTGGCAGGCTCACGAGATTAGACTGGGTGGGCGGAGGAGCACGGAGGCTATCATAGGCGATGAGACGGGTAATGTCAGGGTGGTTTGGTTTAATAATCCCTACCTGGCTAAGAAGCTGGCGACTAATATACGGATAGTTGTCAGCGGCAGGGTGAGCTTGTTCAACGGGCGACATGTGTTTGAATCTCCGGAGTGGGAGCTGGAGGATGAGGAGTTGGTTCATACCGGACGCCTGGTTCCCCTCTATTCCCTTACCCGGGGACTGCGCCCCCGCCAGGTAAGAAAAATGATGAAGGGGGTGGTAGACCAGTGGGCATGGCAGGTGGAAGACTTTTTGCCGTCGGAGCTGAGAGAACGGTGTAACCTGCTGGAGCTGTCTCAGGCGATAAGCCAGGCCCATTATCCTGAAGATGAAGCGGTAAAGGCGCAGGCAAGGATTCGTCTGGCTTTTGATGAACTCTTTCTCCTGCAACTGGGCGTGCTGAGCAAAAAGCGCGACTGGCAGGAAAGCCAGCCGGGTAATCCTCTTGATGTTAAGGCGTCGCTTCTGGAAGCGTTTCTGAAGTCTTTACCCTTTGAGCTGACCACTGCTCAGCAGAAGGTGCTTAAGGAACTGCTGGCTGATTTGCAAAAACCGCAACCGATGTCCCGGTTATTACAGGGAGAGGTAGGCAGTGGCAAGACGGTAGTGGCTACGGCTGCCCTGATTGTGGCGGCGGCTAATGGCTACCAGGGGGCTTTCATGGCGCCTACCGAGATTCTGGCCGAGCAGCATTTCACTACTATCCGTCAGCTATTATCCCGGGTGGGCGAGCCGGAGGGTGATGGCTTTCTTTATAACTATTCCGGGCTTCTGCCGCGCCCGCTTACTGTGGCGCTACTTATTGGTGATATTAATCAGGCCAAGAAGCAGGAGCTTCAACAGCGTATTGCCAGCGGGGAGATAGATATTATTATCGGGACCCATGCTCTTATTCAGAAGGATGTGGAGTTCAACCGGTTGGGGTTAGCGGTGGTGGATGAACAGCACCGATTTGGGGTTGCCCAGCGTTCAGCACTAAGGCAGAAGGGGTTTAGCCCTCATGTTCTGGTGATGACGGCGACACCCATCCCGCGCAGTCTGGCCTTGACCTTATATGGAGACCTTGACCTGTCGGTTATTGACCAGCTCCCGCCGGGGAGACAGGTGGTGAAGACGAAGTGGCTCAAGCCGGAGCAGAGGGAGAGCGCTTATGCCTTTATCCGCCGTCAGGTAGCTGATGGCCGCCAAGCCTTTATCGTCTGCCCTCTGGTTGAGGAGTCAGAGGTTATTCAGGCTAGGGCGGCGGTGGCTGAGTATGAGCGTTTATCTCAGGAGGTCTTCCCCGAAATGCGGTTAGGTTTGCTGCATGGCCGTATGTCGGCTGATGAGAAGGATAAAGTGATGCGCCGTTTCCGCTCTGGTAAGCTGGACGTTCTGGTTTCAACCCCGGTAGTGGAGGTCGGTATAGATGTACCTAATGCTACCGTGATGTTGGTGGAGAGCGCTGACCGGTTCGGTCTTTCGCAGCTGCACCAGTTTCGAGGCAGGGTAGGGCGGGGGACAGAACAGAGTTACTGCATGCTACTGGCCCAGAATCCTTCAGAGATAGGCAGAGAGCGTCTGGATACCATTGAGAAAACCCATGACGGCTTCCAGCTGGCTGAGGAGGATTTGAGGATGCGGGGCCCGGGAGAGTTCTTCGGCACCCGGCAGAGCGGCTTACCTGACCTCCGTATGGCCAAGCTCTCCGATGTGGCTCTGCTTGAACTGGCCCGCAGTGAAGCAACCAGGCTCTTTCAGGTAGACCCCGCCTTGGATAAGATTGAGCATAAACCTCTGGCTAAAGAACTGGCCAGGGTATGGCCAGCAGAAGGCGGCGAGTGGAGCTAGGAATTATGGGCGATTGATGTCAAGCTCAAGGAGGGACGAGGGTCAGCTTACCATGAGTTGAGACAGGGAATCTCGGTTGTGAGGTAGGCTATAAAATGAGGGTTTCAGAAACCTGATATTCTCACAGGAAATAAGGGTAAAGGAGAAGTTAATTATGCAGGGAAATAAAATTGACCTTAAAGAGTTATTTGTGGATAGCAGAATAAAACCACTTTTGAGTTGTTTTGCTGAGGGTCCAGGCTGGAGCATTGGGCATAAATTAAGGGATGCAGCGCAGGCCCAACGAGATATTGAGTTGGAGGAAAAGCAACCAACAACAGATAAGAATGGGCTAAAGGTAGTCTGTGGCCGTTTTCGTTTAGATAAGTTATATGTGGAAGTGTTCTATCATCTTTTTCCTGACGGAAAAACATTATCTATTGATGGACGCATTGTCAATGACCAGAAGGAACCCTTACCTTTGGTGCGTCAGCCCCGTTCTTTCCTGCAGAATATCACGGTAAGCCCGGAAACCCGTATCATCTCTACCAGCCTTTGTGGTGGCACAGCGGATAGTTCTTACCCTCCACATTCCTTCACATTGAGACGGAGCGAGTTGCTCAATTGGATGACTGGCGATAGTTCAGTAGTGTCTTTCCATGGTGGGATGAGAGGCCGCTCTACGGATAACGATATGCCTTACTTTGCCGTTCAGTTGGGGGAGAAAGGTGGGCTTTTCTTTGCTTTGGAATGGCCAGGAGACTGGGGTTGCCGTATGGAAAGGAGCGGAGAATCGGTTTGTTTTCAGATGGGAATGGAGGGAATTAATCTGACACTTTTACCAGGTGAGTCAATCCCACTGCCAGGAGCTCTAATTGGATTATATACTGGCGATTGGATCGAGGGTTGTAATGCATTAAGACAAACCATTGCTGATTACTATACGCCAAAGCTTGATGGTAAGGCTATTGTGCCACCGGTCTTTTATAATAGCTGGTGGGCTGTCGGTCTGAGATGCGATGAGGCGCGGATGAAAAAAGAGGCAGAAGCCTGCGCTCGCATTGGCGGTATTGAATATTTCACTCAAGATGCAGCTTGGTATGAAGGTTGTAAAACAAGTTTTAGTGAGGGGGTAGGTAATTGGTTTATAGATCCTAAGAAGTATCCCCATGGTCTCAAGCCGCTGGCGGATTTTGTAAGAGAAAAGAAGATGCATTTTGGGCTTTTCATTGAGCCAGAACGCGCCAGTTATGACTCATGGCTGGCAAAAGAGCATCCTGATTGGATTGTTAATGGTCCAGAACCTGATAAACGGAATTTAGTTGACTTTGGCAGACCTGAGGTGGTTAATTATTTCAGTGAAACGATGGATACTATCTTTAAGGAGAATAATGTAGAGTGGATCCGATTCGATAGTAACATTGACCCCCAACCGCATTGGCATCAGCGTGACCCGGCAGAGCGCCAGGGCATTTCCCAAATACGCCACTTTGAAGGATTGCTTAAGTTCTGGGACCACTTACTAATAGAGCACCCGACCCTCCTTATAGAAGGCTGTAGTTCAGGCGGACGGCGAATGGATCTAGCTTGTTTAAAACGCAGTCACACCTATTGGTGTAATGACCAGACTGTCCATTTTGACCTGGTGCGTTATGATTTAACCGGCGCTAATCTATTGCTTCCGGCCAACTATCTTAATCACACTGTCACTTCGAAGACTCAAGCTTCTGATGATTACGTCAACCCGGAGCTTCCGCCGTTTGCCTATCATTGCCATATGGGAGGGACCTTTGGCTTTGCTATGATAATGCAAGCCTTGAATGAGAAGGAGATTATATCAGCGAGGAAGCATATCGAAGTATTTAAGAAAATACGTCATTTGTTATTAAAGAAATATGTTCCTCTATTCGGGCAACCTGTTGCTTTGGAAGGTTGGGACGGATGGCAGTTCCATGACCCGGAGCAAGACGAAGGTGTGGTATTTATCTTCCGTTGCCTTTCTCCAGAGGTAACAGCAAAGGTGCAACTGCACTGGCTGAACAAATCAACAACTTATCAATTCTCCAATCTATATAATAAAGAAATAAAATTGTATGGTGGCAGAGAATTATCTACAGGGGTAGAGGTTTCACTGAATACAATGCGTGAGTCGCAGGTCTGGCATTATCGAAAACTGGAGGGACGGAGTCCTGGGGAGTCAAGTAAATAGATAATTACCTCTTTGAGCAGTAGCTAGGCATTATGGCGATTATTGTACACCGCCAGACAAGCTGTATTTCTCTCGTGTGCTTGTATGCTAGTCGGCAAAGTGGTAAAATTCACATTTGAAAGAGAGTAGGCAAATGTCTGTATGCCCTAATTGTGACGGCCAGGTAAGCGAAACCGCTAAATTCTGCTCTGAATGTGGTATGGAGCTTACCCCCGGAGCTTCCGGCGCGGCGTGGATTGCTGCCATGCAGGAAAGGATCAAGTATGCCAAGCAGAATGACTTGTATTACACCATTTTTGGTGTGCTGGGAGTGGTGGCGGCAATTGTGATTCCACTTATCACGCGCTTTGTCTTTAAGCTCCATATGGACACCGTAAGCTGGTTGCTTACCGGGGTTGGCATACTATTTTTCGTTGGCAGTTATGTTGGCACCTGGTACAACGGCCGGAAAGTGAAAGAGCTGATAAAGCAACTGGAGAAGGGACAGGAAGAATAGAATCGAAAACCTTGACCTGCCCCTGAAGGTGTGCTTGGGTAAGGTCGGCTCTAGGTAGCAAACTGCCTCTTCTTCTTTAGTGCGAGCGTGACCACGGCGATTAGCAGCAGGTCCAGCCCGGCGAGAATAAAGACATTGATAGCAACGTTAGACCAGCCAGCACCGCCCTGACTTATTGCGATGATTGGCTGCAAAAAGTAGTAGGTCGGGAATAACCTGCCAATCCACTGGGGAATCTGGGGGAACATGTGGATAATAGCCGGGCCAAACAGAAATATGCCTCCGGCCTTCCAGATGGCAAAAAGGGTGGTGATATCTTTCATTAAAGCCCCGCATAGCAGGCCAATTTCCGCCGCCATTGTCGCCCCGAGCGCCAGCACCAGAACCAGTAGTGCCGGCTCGGTGCCGAAGGCCTGGTTCAAAACCAGAATTACCACACCCGTAAGCAGGCTGAGAATGATACCCATGAGTCCCTTGGCGATGAAAACATCGCCGACACTCGCCGGCGTTATGACCACTGCCTCAAGAGTCCTCTTTTCCTTTTCCTCTATAACGGAGGATGCCGGCAGAAAGAGCCCGCCCAGAAACACTGCCATAAGCACGATAAGCGGAAGCACGCGCTCACTCCAGGGAATACTTGCCTCGTCACCCAGAGTAATGGTTTCAATCTCGACAGGGGCTTCTTGGCCGGCTAAATCTCTTACCAGATTGGCTATTGTCGCCCCTAAAATGATGCGATTCTTGGCCAGACTCTCCCCCCAGATATAGGTGGTGAGCTCCGTTTCTTTCCCCTGTGTAACCGAGCTGTCAAAGTCAGCCGGAAGTACCATGCCGACATCCACAGCGCCATCTTCAACCGCCTGTTTAATCTCAGAGACACTGTCGTACTCTTTGCTGGTTACCGAATCCAGTTGTTCGGTCATGGCTACCAGCCGGGAGTTGCCCTCGTCCAATACGCCCAACCTTGGTTTTTCACTGAACAGGGTGCCGAAGATTAGCGAAACTGCCAGCGAGATGATGACAGGCATAACCAGAGCCCAGACAAAAATAAGGCTTTTAGGACCGTGCCACAGATCCTTGCCCAGCAGAATACCTACATGTCTGGGGCTCATAAAGTTCTCCTCCTCAATGCCATGATACCAATCCAGGCCAGCGCCAGGTCAAATCCTACAAGCACTACCAGGTTGAGCCAGATATTACCCCACCCGGCACCAAAGTTAGCCACCCGATGTACCGTATCTACCAGATAATAAGAGGGAATGGCCTTGACCCAGCCAGTAGCAGCCCCGGGAACCATGACGCCAAATGCAGGTATGAACAAGATGATAAGAATAGGCATGCCCCAGATGAGCACTGACATAAAGCCTCTGCCCAGCGAGGCAATGATAAAGCCGACGCCGGTGACCAGGATGGCTCCAAGCAGCAAGGTGACTAAGATTATCAATGGTTCATGGTTTATGCCGCCAACGATTGCCATAAATAGTGCCGACTGGATGAAAGCCAGGCTCACGCCGGTAATCCCTTTAGCAAAAAATAACTCCTTAACCGAAACAGGGGTAACCAGCAAGGCATTGATGGTGCGCCGCTCAATCTCCTCACTAATCAGATTGGCTAGACCAAGGGTTTCCACCATAATGAGCATAATAGCCAGGAGAGGGCGCATGCGGTCTCGTGGTGGTATCTGCATGCCAGCCAGGTCCGGCCCTATAATCTCCTCCGATACCTCAATAGCCAGGGCTTGTCCCACCTGCTGGTAGGCCAGCTCTCTAATCATAACCTCGACGGCATCTTTGGTTTCCTCGGGTACATCCGAGGCAAAATATACACTGATTACAGGTTTCTGTGCGGAGACAAAGCCCTCCATTATATCAGCCGGGAGGGCAATTCCAGCTACGTAATGGCCCTCAATTACACCCTCTTTAAGCATATCCTCAGATTCAACCCTCTCAATCTCCAGACCCTCCCCCTGCATCTGCTCCAGTGCCGGGAGCATCACCGGGGCATAGAGCCCTATCTCCAGGTTCTCGTTGACTGACTTCGGCATAACAAAGTAGATAACAATATAGAAAATGAGACCGATGACAGTTACTATGGCAAAAAAGCGGTTCTTGAAGAATAGAGAGAGGTCTTTAGCCACCAAAGCCCTGATAATACGCCAGTTCATTCCTGGAGTCCCCGTCCGGTAATGCTGATGAAGATATCCTCTAGGGTAGCTTCCTCACTGTGGATAGTGACAACCTTCTCCTGGGCAAAGAGCTCATGAATGGCCTCTGGTGTCTCCGGGGTGTCCAGAATGACCTCGCGGTCCTCAAGCTTGCCGCTCTCGGTTGATACTTTAGCCTTAAGAGCTCGCTTGCCATATTGCTGTTTGAGGTTATGCGGCGTATCCAGGGCGACTATCTTACCCTGATTCATAAAGGCTACCCGGTCAGAAAGCTTGTCTGCTTCCAGCATATCGTGGGTGGTGAGAAAGACCGTAGCCCCTCGCTCACGCTCCTCAAGGATGATATTCCGGATAGACTCTGAAGATGTCGGGTCGAGCCCCGCCGTAGGTTCATCAAGGAATATGACCCGGGGTCGGTTCACCAGCGAGCGTGCTACCATAAGACGCTGTTTCATTCCCTTTGAATATGTGGCGACCCGGTCTTTCCCCCGGCCGGCCAGGTCAACCCTCACCAACAAGGCCTCGGCATCAAGTGAATGAACACCAAAGAGACGCGCGAAAAATCTCAGATTTTCTACGGCGCTCATCTGCTCATAAAGGTTAGTTACCTCAAAGCAAACGCCGATATCCCCCTGTACCTTATCAACGTTCTTGGCAACATCCATGCCCAGCAGTGTTGCCTTTCCGCCCTTAGGTTTAAGCTGTCCCGTCAGCATCTTAACGGTGGTCGTCTTGCCAGCACCATTGGGGCCAAGAAACCCCAGAATTTCACCTTCAGCCACGTTGAAACTGATACCATCCACGGCGATCAAATTGCCATAGGAGTACATCAGTCTCTCGGCAACAATCGTACCTTGAGTCATCTCACCTCCTTGATTACTGAACCTTAATCTTGCTTCTTCTTCCCTTTGTTCCCCCAGGCTCTTCCGTTTTCTCAATCGCCCTATCAAGCATACTGCTCAGTGCTAGAAGCATTTCCCTTCGCGCTGCCGACAGGTGCTTCCGGGTGGAATCAGACAGCCCTCGGAACTTTGGTGATTTGAAGCGCAGCACCACCTCCTCACCGGGATGATATTCCACCTCAAAAATACTGTCGCTCATATTTCTACCTCCTAGTCTCTTTAAAGACTTTGTCTATTTACTGCCTCCAGTTCTCCCCTGATGGAATTTGATCTTTAGCTTACCTTCTTCCAGCTTCGCCTCACTGACCGTTAAGCCACGGAGAGCGTGGGGAAGAATGACATTCCGCCTGAAATCTGCCACCTGGATGGTAAGCTCATCGCCACTCTGCATTAAAGAGACCTTTTCCTTGTTACTGAAGGGCAGGGTAAGAGTGAGAACATAATGCCTGCCTTCTTTCTGGATGTCTTGAACTTGCCCCTGGAAGAAAACAGTGGTAGGGTCACCCCCGTCATAGATTGCATTTGCCATAACCTTCAGCATGGGCATACCCACTATCTCTTGCTTCATTAGGGGAACATCCGAAATAGGTAGCGGGGCGAAATACTCGCTAATTAGCTGGTGATGTTTCTTCTGGCTATCTTTCCAGGCTTGAAAGTAATGGTCCTTAACCTCATCCGGGAAGAGACGGTTACAAACGATAAGGTCAGTAGCATAGCCATAGAGATTAAGGTAGGTAAAAGCGCGTTGGGCTTCCTTAATCACCATCTTTTCTGGATTAACCACCAGGCGCACCGATGTTTTTTGGGCATCAGTAAGCAGTGCACGTATTCTATCAAGCTCAGAGTAGAGTTCCTCGATTGAAGCAAAGACCCCGCTATCGGGAATAGGCATGTCCACTAAAGCCTTGGCTAAGGGTGATACTACACTGGCAACCTTTCGTCCAATAGGAAATAGCCTTGTCATCCACCAGTGCATCACCTCAGGAAAACTGAGCAGGCGTAATGTTTCCCCGGTGGGGGCACAATCTAAGATGGTGATATCGTATTTTCCTTCATCCTGATAGCGAATGACATAGAATAGATTGACCAGCTCCTCCATCCCGGGAAAGATGGCTATCTCCTCAGCAACCATCTCATCCATCCCCCGCCAGGCCAGCAGCGCTGAAAGATACCTCTGGATATTCCCCCATTGAGATTCTAGGGTTCGGGATAGTTCAGTTTCCTGCCCCCAAAGATTGGGGGTAATAGGCCGTGGCTCGTTGCCTAAGGGAACCTCAAAGGAATCGGAGAGGCTGTGAGCAGCGTCAGTACTGAGAACGACAGTCTTATAGCCCAGCTCTGCCGCACGCAGCGCTGTAGCTGCTGCTACACTGGTCTTTCCTACCCCACCCTTACCAGTGAATAAAATGACTCTCATCGCTCAAACTCTGAATATCCGCAAAGCCTCTATTCGTTGACACTAAAACCTAATCCAAGTATAATTTATCCATGGAAAGGGGGCAAGTAGCTCCTGTTGCGCCGAAGTGGCGGAATGGCAGACGCGCTACGTTCAGGGCGTAGTGTCCTTAAGGGCGTGGGAGTTCAAATCTCCCCTTCGGCACCACTATTAACTAGGCGCTTGTAGCTCAGTTGGATAGAGCGCAGCCCTGCGGAGGCTGAGGTCGTGGGTTCAAGACCCGCCAAGCGCGCCAGTAATGGGCGGTTAGCT
>Ga0265594_1002883_pt1 | contig 11828 bp, 12 predicted proteins | sample saktaG_11_FD_190147 | JGI IMG/M metagenome (GOLD analysis project Ga0265594, IMG submission 190147) | Saline water microbial communities from Sakinaw Lake, British Columbia, Canada - sak_2011_5_24_80m | ecosystem: Environmental > Aquatic > Non-marine Saline and Alkaline > Saline ... | reverse complement strand
GGCTTTCAGAAAACTCGCTCTTTAAAAATTAAATATTAGGAAGGAAAGATTTTACAAAGCGAATCTTATCTTTGTTATCTGTTTTGGCAGCGGTCAAGGTTATAAGAAGAGCAGTAATATGGGCGATAGTGTAGTTATTAGAGACGGCCCGGAATTCTCTGAAAAAATATTAAGCTCAAACTTATCTTTAGTAAATACAAGCTGAGAGATAATTACTTTATTGTCTATTACATTAACTTCTTTGGTTTTTATAAAATGGGTAATTCAAATAAGACAGCAGAGGGAATAAAATTAGGGTAACCCTTTACAAAGAATAATGCTAGCAAGAAGCTTAACAGATTTTATTATACTATCAAAAAGCAATGTATTACAAGGACTATTTCAAAATAACGGAGAAACAGATATTTTAAAACGATTATTATGGGTGATATAATTTTTAATCTAAATTTTATTATGTTTTGCTTTATTTGTATGTAAATAATACTTATATTAAGTTTATATTTTAAATAAAGAGATAGGAGGAATAAATCAATGAATTTTAAAGATAGAGTAGCGATTGTAACAGGTGCCGCCAGCGGAATAGGTCGTGCAACAGCAATTCAGTTAGCGAAAAAGAATGCAGATGTAATAATTGCCGATTTAAATATAGAAGAAGCTAAGGAGTTAGAAAAATTCCTAAAAGATAATTATAATGGACAATTCCAAGCGAAAAAACTTGATGTTAGTAGGAAAGATAGAGTAGATGAATTTGTTTCTGAAGTTATAGAAAAGTTTAAAAAAATTGATATTTTAGTTCATTGTGCTGGAATAGCTCATTTTGGTGAAGATTTTATAGATTTAAAAGAGGAAAGTTGGGATCGGGTAATTGATATAAACTTAAAAGGTACATTTTTGATGGGGCAAAGGGTTATGAAAGAGATGAAAAAGAATAAATATGGTAGGATCGTAAATATTGGTTCAATAGCTGGAGAAGTAGGAAGTGTTTTATCAGGAGCAAACTATGCGGCATCAAAAGGGGGCGTACATGCTTTGACGAAAACAATGGCCAAATATGGAGCGAAATATAATATCACCGCTAATTGTATAGCCCCTGGCCAAATTAATACAAGAATGGTTAGTATTTGGAATAATGAAGAGAGAAAAATATTTACGGACAAAATACCTTTGGGAAGATTTGGAGAACCTGAAGAAGCAGCCTCTGCAATATTATATTTAGCTTCTGATGAAGCATCTTTTATTACTGGAGTAGTATTAGATGTAAATGGAGGGATATTAATGGCATAGAGGGTTTTTTAGTGGGGATTAGAGCCGGTTAAATAAATATCATGTTTGTAAAGGTGTGAATTGGCACTAGAAGAAAGAGGAGAGAGGAGATTAAGAAATAGAAATTATGGAAAATAAATTTAATCCTATAAAAGATTATAATTTGTCTAAAGAGAAACTAATAAAAATGTATCAGGATATGCTAAAAATTAGATATTTTGAAAATAAAATAACTGACCTTTATTCCAAAGGGCTTATGCCTGGTTTAGCTCATCTATATATTGGGGAAGAAGCTATTGCAGTGGGAGTTTGTAATAATTTAACTGAACGTGATTTTGCTACCAGTACGCATCGTGGACATGGACACTTAATTGCTCAAGGGTGTGACCTAAAAAGAATGATGGCTGAGGTTTTAGGCAAGGAAGATGGTTACTGCAGAGGTAAAGGTGGCACCATGCATATTGCAGACTTTAGCAAAGGTATTTTAGGAGCGAATGGCATAGTCGGAGCAGGAATACCTATTGCCACTGGGTCAGGTTATTCAGCAAAAGTAAGAGGTACAGACCAGGTGACAGTAGCTTTTTTTGGTGATGCTGCCTCTAATCAAGGGACTTTTCATGAAAGTATAAATATGGCTGCTGCTTGGAAGCTACCAGTTATTTATGTCTGCGAAAACAATTTATATGGTATTTCAGTTGATATACGAAAAGTAGCTAATACAAAAGATATAGCTACTCGAGCTTTAGCCTATGATATTCCCGGAGTTGTAGTTGATGGTAATGATGTATTAGAGGTGTATATGGTTACCAAGGAAGCTGTAGAGCGAGCAAGACGGGGTGAAGGGCCTACTTTAATAGAGGGTAAAACTTATCGATGGAAGGGACACCATCTGGGGGATCCTGGCCGAGTCTATCGTTTAGAAAAAGAGACGAAGGAATGGATGGCACGTTGCCCTATAAAGACATATAAAGAGAGACTATTAAACGAAAATGTTGCTACAGATAAAGAATTAGTCATAATAGAAAAAGAAATAAAACAAATGGTAGAAGAAGCTGCTAATTTTGCGATTAAGAGCCCTTATCCCAAAGAAGAAGAGGCCTTTGAAGATCTTTTTACTGAACCGGAAGGAGTAAAGTAAAACAATGAGAAAAATAACTTATGGTCAGGCAATTTGTGAAGCTATCGATGAAGAGATGGCCAGAGATAAAAGTGTCATTTTTTTAGGAGAAGATATAGAAGTATTAGGGGGGAATTTTAGGGCTACTCCAGGGTTATACGAAAAATATGGCGGATGGAGAGTTAGGAATACACCAATTTCTGAGAATAGTTTTACTGGTTTAGGTTTAGGTGCCGCCTTAACTGGTTTACGGCCAATTGTTGAGATTATGTTCTGTGATTTTATGATGTTAGCAGGTGACCAAATAGTAAATCAAATAGCCAAAATACGTTATATGTCAGGAGGACAAGCGAGAGTTCCCTTAACTATACGTACTACATTAGGAGCAGGTCGTTCTACTGCTGCCCAACATTCTCAAAGCCTCCAGGCAATAGTTTGCCATATCCCGGGGCTAAAAGTGGTAATGCCATCTTCTGCTTCTGAGGCTAAAGGTCTATTAAAGACAGCAATCAGAGATGATAACCCTGTAGTATTTTTTGAACATAAAATGGAATACAATAAAACCTATGAAGTACCAGAAGGAGAATATATTATACCTTTTGGAGTTGCTAATATCTTAAAAGAGGGGAAAGATATTACCATTGTTGGGACTTCTAATCAAGCTCTCAAGGCCCTTCAAGCAGCAGAAGAATTAACCAAAGAAGGGATAGACGCTGAAGTAATTGATCCCAGGACTTTAGTCCCCTTGGATAAAGATACTATTATTAAATCAGTTAAAAAGACCGGCAGGTTACTCATTGTAGATGAAGGATATGAACGTTGCGGGGTAGCCGGGGAGATTGCTATGTCCATTTTAAAAGATGTCTTTTATCATCTAAATGCACCAATCGAACGCCTAACTACTGCTAATGTTCCTATACCTTTTAGTCCTGCTCTAGAATTTCCTCTTATCCCTGATGAAAAGAAGATCTATCAAAGAGTAAAAGATATGGTATTAGGATAGGGAGGTAAAAAATGGTAGAATATGTAATAATGCCTAAATTAGGATTTAATATGGAAAAAGGAACTTTATTGAGGTGGAGAAAAAAAGAAGGGGATTTTGTAAAAGAGCAAGAAGTGCTTTTTGAAATTGAAACCGATAAAACTGTTATGGAAGTAGAGGCTCAAGTCTCTGGTGTTTTAAGAAAGATATTAGTGACTGAGGGAGAAGAAGTCCCTGTAACACTACCCATTGCTATTATAGGTGATAAAGACGAAGATATTAGTAAAATGATTAACAAAGCCTGTCAAAAATTAGGAAAATCTGAAATGACAGAAGAAGAACCTAAAGAAGTTAAGAGGATCTCCCAGGAGATTGCGGAGAAAGGGCAAATAAAACCGAAAAAAGAAAAAAAAGAATTTAAAAAAATTTCTCCGGGAGCTCGAAAAAAAGCAAAAGAATTAGGAGTAGAAGTACAGTTAGTAGAAGGAAGTGGCCCTGGAAGAGTAGTAATTGAAAAAGATATATTAAATTATTTTCAATTAAAAAGAGAAACATCTAAAACCTTTATTAAAGAAAAAGATATAGAGAAAAGAATACCGTATATAGGTATGAGAAAGATAATTGGCGACCGGCTCTCTCAAAGTAAATTTACTGCTCCTCATATTTATTTTACCATATCTGTTGATATGACAAAGGCAATAAGTTTTCTGGATACCTATAACTTGGATCTTCAATTAAAGGTAACAATTAATGATCTAATAGTTTTTATAGTGGCTAAGGTTTTAAAGGAGCAACCTAATATTAATTGTTTATTAGTTGGTGAAGAAATCGTCTATCATAAAGATATTAATATTGGAGTAGCAGTAGCTATAGAAGAAGGTCTTATTGTTCCTGTAGTAAAAAATGCTGATAAAAAGAGCTTATCTACTCTATCTAAAGAGACAAAAAAGCTGATTAAATTAGCTCGGGAAAGAAAGTTAATGCCTGAGGATTATAAAGGTGGAACTTTCACTGTATCTAATCTAGGTATGTATGAAATAGAGAGCTTTACTGCTATCATCAATTTTCCTGAAGCTGCTATATTAGCAGTTGGAGGGATTAAAAGAGTTCCTGTGGTGATAGAGGAGGAAGAGGTAGAGAAAATAGAGGTTCGTTCTATAATGAAGATTACTCTTTCAGTGGATCATCGCTTAATTGATGGGGCAAAGGCAGCAAGCTTTTTAAAACAGGTAAAATACTATTTAGAATTTCCCGAACAGCTTGTCATTTAAAACTGAATCATCCTAATAAATATTTGTGTAATAATAACAAAAAAAATTATGATAAAGCATATTCATAATATTATACAAAGAAAATTGTACATATAATATTGTATGTTTATAGCAGTAAATAAATATATTTGTGAAAGAAGTAAAAAATTATGGATCTAAATTAATTAGAAATCGTGTAGAAGAAAATCTCAATGTTAATTTTTTAAAAACCAAAAGTCTTTTAGTATATATAAATGCTATTATTTCAAACTGTCGGGTTGACTATATTACTAGATAGATTTGATGGGAGACAAAAGGAGGTGATAAAAAATGTAAAAATATTATTTTCAAGTAGGGGTTTTGTAAAAGGTATTTCTCATTTAGTATTCATTATGTTGTTTTGCATTGAAAAATGAGGAATTATATTAGTTTTAAATATGTTGAAATGAAATGTAGAATAAAAATAAGGAGGTATATTATGAAAAAGTTACTAGTGTTTGCCTTAGCTATTTTGGTTGCCGGTTCATTGTGGGCCGCCGGTAGTCAGGAAGATGTAAGAGCTGCTTCGGCAGATAGTCCAATCACTATTAAACTCGGTCACGTTACATCTACTGTTGAGCCGATAGGCCAAGCTTTTGAGTTTTATGCGAAACAGGTATACGAAAGGACAGACGGCAGGGTAATTATTGAAGTGTATCCTGGCGGGGCTCTCGGCACTAATAAAGAAATGTATGAGCAAGCACGGGTTGGAGCTTCGGTTATTGCTAACGTCGATCCGGGATATTTATCCGATTATGTAGCGGACATAGGTGTAGTAAACGGACCGTATCTTGTTAAAACGCCGGAAGAGTATAATAAGATACTTGAGACGGATTGGTACAAAGGAATAGAAGATTCCCTGTATGAGCAAGGTTTTAAAGTACTTACCTTGAATATGTATTTTGGACCGAGAAATATTATTGCCGATAAACCAATACGGACTCCGGCAGATTTAGTTGGTGTGGATATAAGAACTCCACCCAATGTTATGTGGATCGAAACCTTTAAAGCTTTAGGCGCTAATCCTGTTAATCTTGCATGGTCGGAGGTTTACAGCGGACTTGCGCAGGGAGTTGTTGACGCGGCAGAAGCACCATTGGGTTCCCTTTGGGGTTCGAAATTATATGAATCCAAAAAAGTTATCTCCATGACCGGACACTTTAAGGCATTTGTTGGAATGGCAATGGGGAGGAAGTACTGGGAAACCCTTCCAGAAGACGTTCAGAAAATCCTTCTTGAAGAAGCAAAAAATGCCGGAGATAAGCTTACGGAGCTTACACTAGGCTCTATAGAGGAATACAAAGACAAATTCCGCGAGCAGGGTTGTACTATCATTGAAGATGTTGATCTAAAGGCTTTTCAGGAAAAAACAAAATCTGTTTATGAAGCTTTTCCTAATTGGACACCAGGCTTGTATGACACAATTCAAGGATTTTTAAGATAAGCCTATTATCCAAGTTCGCGGTATGGAATATTGGGTCTTATATTGCGTTCCTGATCATTACAGGCTCTTTCAAGAATCATAGAACCTTGGAAGAGCCTTATTTGAAGTAATAGGTAAGGTTTTTCCAATTACCTATCAGTAAAGCCTCTAACTTCATTTACGGAATTGCCCAAGATAAGGTCGCCATGAATTTAAAAAGCTGAGGTTTAACCTTGGCACCGTAATAATCCTATAATATCGATTGTAAATTTTTTGGAAAAACTTACCTATTACAAAATAAGATTTTGGAAAAACTAAACTATTACTATTAGAAAAAAAAGAGGATTTGGATGTGAGAGTTTTTAAATGGACATTAAACAACTTTGAAGAAATTGTTAGTGGAATTGCCATGATTGTAACGATCGCGAGCATATCTATTGGAGTGTTTAGCCGATATGTTATGCGTAATCCGGTAATGTGGAGTGAGGAAGTGGCGGGTATAGCATTTACCTGGACAGTTTTTATTGGCGCCAGTGCGGCTTTTAAGCGGAAAATGCATATAGGTATTGATTTGTTAGTGAAAAAGTTTCCTCCGAAAATACAAATGGTTCTAATTATCTTGGCAAATATAATTATCTTTGGGTTTTTTGTTTTTATGGTTGTAGTAGGAACTAATTTTGCCCTTTATTCTGTAAAACAGCCGACTCCCATACTTCGTATTCCCAATACTTATTACCTTGTGTCAGTTCCTCTTGCGTTTATGTTAATGATTATTCACCAGATACGTATGTTCCTGACAACAGTACGTACATGGTTTTCTAAGGAGTAGCTCTATGGAATTTATTTCGATGATTCTTCTTTTTATTTTCTTTGCGATCAATATTCCTGTTGCCTTTTCCATTGCTATTAGTGCATTGGTCTATTTCTTTCTTGGTCAGATTATAGGCGGGGGACCATCTTTATCAATATTTATTCAGAAAATGGTCTCCCCAACCCACTCTTTTCCTCTTTTAGCTGTTCCATTTTTTATAATCAGCGGGACAATAATGAACTACGGGGGAATTACACGGCGCCTCATGGGATTAGCGGATGCATTAACCGGACACATGGTTGGCGGATTGGCCCAAGTGAATGTCGTGTTAAGTACCCTGATGGGAGGCCTATCGGGTTCGGCAAACGCTGACGCAGCAATGGAAAGCAAAATATTAGTCCCGGAAATGATTAAGAGGGGATATGATGCTGATTTCTCAGCAGTTATCACAGCCTGCTCCTCGGTTATTACCCCAATTATACCGCCGGGAATTGGTTTGATTCTTTATGGTGTTCTCGCTAATCAATCTATAGGAAAATTGTTTATAGGTGGTATACTTCCTGGAATTCTTCTTTGTTTCGCCCTCATGTTCGTCGTGGACAGAATTTCTAGAAAGAGAAATTATAAATCTTCCAGAAATAGAAGAGCGACAAGAAGTGAATTGTGGAGTGCCTTTAAGGAGTCTCTCTGGGCCCTTATGATTCCGGTCGGTATTATTGGAGGAATCAGATTCGGTGTTATTACCCCGACCGAAGCTGGTGCTATGGCTGCAAGCTACAGTTTTATAGTAGGTTTCTTCGCGTATAAAGATTTAAAAATAAAAGATATCCCCTCGATTGTTTTAGAATCAGTATTGAGTACTGCAATTGTCATGTTAATAATCTGCGCTTCCAGTGCCTTTGGTTATTACATAGCCTGGGAAAGAATTCCTATGCAAATTGCTGATGCTATGACCTCATTTACCCAGAACCCCTATGTAATGCTAATCTTAATAAACATCCTTCTTATTATTGTTGGGATGTTTATAGAAGGGACTGCTGCCCTCATTTTATTAACACCAATTTTGGTCCCTGTTGCCAATGCGTGTGGTATAGATCTTATTCATTTTGGAATTATAATGGTACTTAACCTGACCCTTGCAGGTGTCACACCGCCAGTAGGAACAATAATGTATGCTACGTGTTCAATGATAGGTGTACCAGTATCACGGTTCAGCAAGGAAGTTATTCCATTTCTCATAGCAATGTTTGGAGTTGTATTTCTGTTAACCTATGTACCGTTTATAGTTACTTTTTTGCCTGACTTGTTAATGAAATAAATTAAGAAAAGGGGAGTGAAGATGGAAAAAATGACATCGAAAGAGAGAATATTAACGACATTGAATCATAAAGAGCCGGATAGGGTACCGATTCATGAATTCATTTATAGCAGGAAACTGTATAAAGAGGTAATTGGAAGGGTCCCGGAGTATTATAATTCTGAAGATGTATTTGATTGCGCCCATGTTTTGGGTTTAGATGCGGGGATAATGCCTATAGGCGGATTCTCAGGTATAAGGACCGATTCAGATTCAAGAGAAGAGAAGGAATATCAAGATGAATGGCATATTACCTGGCGTAAAGGTGAAGGGGTCTCCTGGCCGGGGGATGCCCCTGTCGATTATCCATTAAAAAATAAAGAAGATTGGAAAAACTATCAGATACCGGACATTTATAAGCCAGGAAGACTTAAAGAAATTGATATCGCATTAAAAAAAGGAAAAGAATACGATATGGCGGTTTTCGGTACTATCAGAGGTCCCTTTACTTTGGCGTGGATGTTGTTTGGGTATGAGAAATTCTGTATGCTTATTTATGAAGATCCGGATTTATTGGATGAGGTAATCGCAGCGGTAACCGATTTTTATCTTTCCGCAGGAAAGATGCTTGTCGAAGACAGTGGCTTAAAATAGCAAAAGAATTAGCCAAAAAATAATGAAATTCTAAGAATAAGTGAGTATGCGAGATAATCTTAATTTAAAGAGGGGGTTAATAATATGCAGAAAATGACTTCAAGGGAACGTGTAAAAACAGTATTACATGGTAAAATTCCGGACAGGGTTCCTTTAATAGAATTTTTATATAGTAAGAAGTTATATAAAGAAATAATAGGGAGGATACCGGAATATTATAGTAGTGAAGATGTAGTAGATTGCGCTTATGAATTAGGAATTGATATAGCACCTATACCGATCGGAGGCTTTTCTGGGGTGAGAAATGATGCAATAGAAAAAAATGAATATATAGATGAATGGGGTATCACTTGGCGTAAGCCCCAAGGAGATACTTCCTTTGGTAGTGATGTACCCGTAAAATATCCTTTGAAAAACCGTGAAGACTGGAATAATTATTTATTTCCTGATATTAATAAAAATAAAGAAAATCGATTAAAAGAAATAAAAGTAGCTTTAAAAAAGGCCAAAGAAAATAATATTGCCGTATTTGGAACCATAAGGGGTCCCTTCACTCCCACCTGGTTTTTATTTGGTTTTACCAATTTTTCTTATCTTTTATACGAAGATCCTCAATTAATAGATGAAATTATGGAAGCTGCTACAAATTTCTATGTTCAGGGAGGGAAGATGATGGCTGAAGAAGGGGTAGATGCAATTTTATTTGCAGATGATTATGGAGCAACTAATGCTCCTCTGATTTCTCCTGATAGTTTTAAAAAACACGTGATACCCCAGTTAAATAGGATGATTAAGGAATTAAAAGTTACAGGCATTCCGGTAATAATGCATAGTGATGGAAATATAAATAAACTTTTACCGGATATAGTTAAAACCGGAATTAGTGGATATCATCCCATGGAGCGTAACGCGGGCATGAGAATTGAGGAATTAAAAAAATATTATGGTAATAAAATAACATTAATTGGTAATGTAGATAATAAAACGGTATTAGTTAATGGAAGTAAAGAAGATGTAATTGCTCAAACTAGAGAATGTTTAGAGATAGCTGCTCCTGGGGGAAGATACATTTTAGGAAGTGATCACAGTGTCCATGATGATATGCCTAATGAAAATATATTTGCAATGATTGAAGCTGGTAAAAAATACGGGAAATATTCAAAATGAAATACAAAATAAATATTATTTACCTTAAAGCAGTCAAAACAATTAGAACAGCTAGGCAAACTATACTGAAACTACTGGAAGGTGGTGAAGAAAATGTCATGATATGAATGTAACTTGCTAAATTTATAATAAACTAAATTAATTTTGGATGAATTTAGCAAAAAACATGCGTAAATATTTTAGACGCAGATTTTGGGTAACATATTATTTCAACTTTTAATTAGGGGTTATTTTATAAAAATTTCAATTTTACATTGCCAAATCTTTAGTTATTATACGTTTTTTTAGAATAATACTTTCTCATATATTATTTTGGTATGGGAATTGCATAATTATATTAACGACTGGTATATTAAGTTAATCAATCATACTGGAGGGAGATGTATGATAGAATATAAAAAAGATATTAAAACGGTTATTAGAAGATATGAATCTTTTTGGAATAAAGATAAACTGGACCGCATTCCCATTCGCATTCGTTTTCCGGTAGGAAGTTTACAAGCTCATGAGTCTTATTATGAACCCAAAGCTAAACTTAATAAATCAGAACGTTGGGAAGATATTGTTGTAGATCCTCAAAAATATTTTGCATACTGGGATAGACAATTAAAAGCCAGAGTCCACCTTATGGATGATAGTATACCGACCGCTCCAGTTGATCTGGGGCCAGCATTGATGTGTGGCATCATGGGAGCCGAGATTTTTTTTAGTAGTGGAACAAGCTGGAGCAAAGACCCTTTGCAGGATTGGGCTGATTTGAACAAGTATAATGTTAATATGGATAATAGATGGTTAAGGAAAGTTGTTGAAACAACAAAGTATTTTATTGAAAAAAGTGATAATAAATTTGCTGTTGGATTGCCAAATTTAATGGGACCTGCAGATATTATAACCTGTCTTCGTGGAGCCACTCGGGTTCTCCTGGATTTTTATGAATACCCTGAAGAGATCCATAAATTATTGAATAAGAGTGTGGAGTCTTATATTAAAGTTATGGATATATTGTTAGATATTATACCGAGGTATTATGGAGGCACCGGTGAGGCTTATATGATGTGGACGCCAGGCAGGGGAAATTGGTTGTCTTGTGATCTGAGCACTATGATTTCACCAGAACATTATCGAGAATATATTTATGAATATGATCAGCAGATAGTCAATTATTTAGATAATTGCTGGATGCATGTTCATTCAGGTGGAGCCAGGATGATAGAAGAATTCAAAAAATTAGATGGTTTAAAGGGTATACAAATTGTAAATGATGAACCGGCCGGTCCTACAATTAAAGAGTTATTACCAATAATGAAAAAAGTACAGGAAAAATATCCTTTAATATTAAGGAAGTATACTATTGTTGAAATTAAAGAGGTTTTGCCTGAGCTATCACCTGGGGGACTTTTTATTGACACTCAGTGCGGCTCGTTCCAGGAGGCAGAAAATATTCTTGAAGAATGGGATTTTTTAACGAGAAAGATGTAATAATTGATTTATGTTGATTAAAGTCTTCGGTGAAACGTGTTTTATAATTAAACAGGTAAACAAATTATAAAACACATTATATAACCAAGAATCTGCGTGAGCCTTTAGAAAACAGGCTTAACCCATTGATATATAAGGGGCACGAGGAATTCAACTTTTCACCAAAAAGGTGAAGCAAATAACCCGTTGCCTCACATAAAAATATAAAGGGGTAATGACAATGTCAAAAACACCTTTTGGTAATGACCCGGCAAAAATAGAAAAATACAAAGGCTTCTGGAATAGAGATGAAACAGATCGTCCACTGGTAGGATTCACCTTTAGGGGATTTTTCCCACTGGAAGAA
>Ga0265594_1002882_pt1 | contig 11829 bp, 14 predicted proteins | sample saktaG_11_FD_190147 | JGI IMG/M metagenome (GOLD analysis project Ga0265594, IMG submission 190147) | Saline water microbial communities from Sakinaw Lake, British Columbia, Canada - sak_2011_5_24_80m | ecosystem: Environmental > Aquatic > Non-marine Saline and Alkaline > Saline ... | reverse complement strand
GTTTTTTGAACTGCTTGACGGCGTAAATATGCCCGGGGTGAATAATGTCAAAAACTCCTTTTTTTATTAAAACTTTTTTGTTCTGTCTTTTTGCCTGTTCAATGATTTTTTTTAATCTTTGTTTGCCGGAAATAATCATAAAAAAGGATATATCTTTTTAAGATATTTTTTAACGTCTTTGGGGTTGATGATTCCGGCTTCGCAAATGATTCCTTTAATGTATCTGGCCGGAACAGTATCAAAAGCGAAATTGATGATTTTTAAACTCTTGGGAGCGTTCGGCCAAAGTTCTTTTGGCGAACGTTTCTCAATTTTAATCCATGAACGAGGGTGATATTTTAATAAAGTAGCGGCGATATAAACGGGTTTTTTTTCGTGATGGGCCGTCAGGGCAATAGTAAAACTGCCTATTTTATTAATCACCGAACCGTCACTAAGAACCGCGTCGGCGCCCAAAATGATTTTATCCATCATTAAGTCCCTGCCGGAATAATTGGAAATCAAAAAACCCGCTGAAGAGTCGGCGACCATAGTGGTCGGTATTCCCGCTTTAATCAATTTTTTAGAGGTAATTCTGCCCTGGAAAAGAGGTCTTGTTTCCGTATTATAAACCCTGAATTCTTTTTTATTCTTCCTGGCTTTGATCAAAATCTGTTCCACTAACCAAGAATGGCAATGGGTTAAGACATTATCATTATTTTTTATTGACTTTTGCCCGTGTCTGACGATTAAATCGGCCGCATCAGCCATCATTATTAGAAAATCATCAGCCGCCTTTTTAAGACAATTTTTTACCCGAATCACATTCTTTGACCTATCCTTGTCTATTTGGGAAAATATGAAGTTGACTCCGTTCCGGGCCATGGGTTCGGTAGGACGGGCGTCAAGCAGATAATCCGCGGCTTTTTTAAAATTTTTTTTCCAAACGGAAACATTATCCGTTTTTATCCTGTTGCCGTATCTGTTTAAATTATGAATTATTGCCTTGGCTACGGCAGTGGCTCCCTGAATCTTCAGGGTCCTGATGTCTTGAAAGGCCTGTTTTATTGATTTATCCATATTGATATAATAACATTTTTCTAAAAAAAGAAAATCCCATCTTGAAAAGGTCTAAAAAGGTGTTAAGATAAAAGCATGGCAAAAAAAGACAAAAAACATTCGCTTCATCGACAACTCGTTGAAAAGACGAGAAAAAAAAATCAAGAAACTTCCATTCAAAAAATCGTCAATCATTATTTTTACACCAAAGGATTATCTTTGGAAGAAATTAAAAAAAACGCCAAAAAAAGAAAGATAGTTTATTCCCGTTACACCCGTCCGGCCAAACAACTTTTAGACCTGGCCGGCTCGGTAAAAAAAGCAAAAGCGGCTGTCAGCCGGGTGGCTGAATGGGCCAAGTCAAGGAACCTTGATTACGCCATAGAAACCGTCTTTAAGAAATGGCTGGAATTAGACCGTCTAAAACCCAAAGAAATAGTGAAAAAACCGTTTTTCCAAGATAGCCCCATGGTCTGGAGTCAGACAAAGAATAAATGGTACGTAATCAGCGACGACGGCGAATGGCGGGAATTTGCCGGAGATGAAAAAGAAATAGACTGGCGGATTAATAAAAAGTTATGAACCAAGAATCTTATAAAATCATATTCTTCGGCACTCCGGAATTTGCTTCTTCCGTTTTAAGAAAATTGTCCGGCACGGAATTTAAACCCCTGGCGGTTGTCACGGCTCCGGACAAACCCGTAGGAAGAAAAAGAATCTTAACTCCCCCGCCGGTAAAAATTCTGGCTCAGGGTCTCCACATTCCAATCCTCCAAACGAATTCGTTGAGAAAACCGGAAATGACGCAAAAGATAATTTTCCTATCCCCTGATTTATTCGTCATTGCCGCTTACGGTTTAGTTTTACCTCCGGAGATTCTTAAGATTCCCAAGTTCGGTTCTCTTAATATTCATCCTTCTCTCTTGCCAAAATATCGCGGCGCTTCCCCTATTCAAGCTGCCATCCTCGCCGATGACAAGAAAACCGGTGTAACCATTATGCTGATGGATGAAGAAATAGACCACGGACCAATTCTGGCGCGGGGAAAAATAAGGATTGACAAGGAGACTGCTCCTGTTTTATCTCAAAAATTAGCTCAATCAGGGGCGGATTTGTTGATTAAAATTCTGCCAAAATGGTTTAAAGGAAAAATCAAGCCCCAACCTCAGAAACATAAAAAAGCCAGTTTTACCCGGCAAATAAGAAAAGAAAACGGAAAAATCAACTGGTCAAAACCGGCTCGACACATAGAACGAATGTCCATGGCTTACCAACCCTGGCCGGGCATTTATACTTTCTTCAACGGTAAAGTCTTAAAAATCTTGGAAGTTGAAGTGTTAAAAATTAAACACAAACACACGCCGGGAAAAGTGTTTTTGACTCGCAACAAGGAATTGTCCGTCGCCTGCGGAAAAAATGCCCTCATTTTAAAACAAGTCCAATTGGAAAGCAAAAATCCCCTTTTGGGGAAATCTTTTTTAAACGGCCATTCTCAAATAATCGGCGCTGTTTTATAATTCCTAAGGGTGAGTCAAATGAAAAAATTTATTTTTCATTTGTGAACCCTGACAGAATTTCAGAATTTTTTCAATTCTATACACGGTACGGTAATCCCAAATAAGATAATTTATTTTAGTTATTTATTTTAAATGGACTCTGAATAATATCCAAATTCATCCTGCATTATTAGTCAGTGCAAAGTATTTCAGCAACCTTTCCGTCTTTCACATAAGCATTGCAACCGTAAGTAAGTAGCCAAGAAGTGCATCTGCCATTAGTTTCAATGATTTCTTTTTGCTCCGTAACTCTGTCTTGCTCATCTGTGGTAAGTTCAATGAGACAAGCACCCTCGCACTCATTTTGGTTGCTGCAGGTTTTGCCAGCATCTGAAGTCGGCAGATTGCATTGTTCTTTTATTGTCAAACCAAAGCGACCCCATTCTCCTTTCTGCACCTCGCAGGTTTCTTTATCTTGGGGAATATTATCACGGCTGGCTGGTTGATTTGTTATACCGCAACCTTCTTCCCAAACCCTCAAACATTTCTGTTTGGCTTCGCACCAAGTATAGCCAGCCATTAAAAGACACCCGTGTTCATCTTTTTCGCCCCCTATTGGCTCTTCTGGCGTCCACCAATACTGATAAGCTAAAATTCCTCCAACTACTAAAACAGCTAAAACTATAATAATAGTTAGTGCTATTGGAGTAGATACTCCCCCCTTGGGATTAATCATAATATTTTTAAATTATTGTTAATTATTAATTAATTTTTAGACCTTTATTTTATTTTTTCGTCTCTTTATGTACTGTGTGTTTTTTGCACCATTTGCAAGCGATGTCACGCCCAGTGACATCGCTTTAATTCAGCATAATCTCCCACCAAACCCATATTTTGCGTTTTTAAAAAATATCCTCGACACAGGTTTGGTGGGGTCTGGATCTGTAAACCCCTCACTCAAAAATTATTAATGCTCAACTTTTTTGTAAGTTCTGGGGTCGGAAAAAAGATATTCTTAAATAAAAGGTCTGTAATAAAACCAACTTTATGCTTCGCATTAAAAAAAGCATAATTTCTGAGTAAGAGGTAAACAAAATTTTATTTGTTGCCTTCAATGTCAATCGGCTCAGACGGCTCTTCCGGAGTAAGAGTTTCCGCCTCTTTTACCGGTTCAGAAGATACCGCCGGTAAATTTTTTTCTTCTGCTCTAAAAGAGAAGATAACGAAAATCAGGCCGATAACGGCGATAGCAAGGCAAAGCCAGGAATTAAGAACGTTAAATAAACCCAGAACAACGGCAACGATCAATAAAATGATCCCGATAATTAATTTAACAGATTTTCCTTTCATATTTTTGAAGATTAAATCCTGATTAAATTTATTATATATTATATAAATATATTATATAACTTTCATTGTTAAAAAACAATTAAACCCCGTTAGAAATAGGACGTGGACGAAATTAGTCGCATTCTAAGGCGCTATTATTAAATAAAAAGAAGAATATAAAAGTGATATTTTTAACTTTATACGCGTCCGCGATTTCTAGGGGTTTATTTTTTTCCGTGAAAAATTATCTTTTTTTTGTGGCTGTCGGGAAATTCCGTTTCAATTTTTTCCAGAACAAATCTGGCAAAAATTGACAAATCTTCGGCCCAGCGCGAATAACCGGAACACTGGCGGGAAATTCCTTCTAAAATTATTTGGCATACTTTCAAGGACTGGAAAGACAGCTCTGCCGCGACATCCGTTTCCTGTTTTTGAAATCTCTTAAAAATTCCGTCTTTTTCTTTTTTAAAACTCTGTTGAATGATCAGGGCCTGATACAATTTATTTTCAAAAAAAGTATGATACCAATTTAATTCCTCAATTTCCTTTTTAAGCCCGGCTAAACTCTCTTGCAATTCATCGTCTTCTTTCGAAAGAATGCTGTCCATCAGGGTACGGACCCTTAGAACAAAACAGTGTCCCAATCTCCAAAGGGGAAATTCTTCCGATCGCGGTCCCTGCTCAAAACCGGTTCTTATTATTTTTATTCTGACTTTTTTTAAATCCAGCCCTTGGTCCTTAATGTCTTTTTTAATGGTTTCTATCAAACGGCCATACGTCTTCTTTATGTCGGCAAAAATGACTGTTGGATCGTCGGGGTCTTCTCCCCGGAAAACATGTTTAAGGCGGTCATTAAAAGCCTGTTGGAAAATTTGGCAACGGTCAGTCAGAGAACATCTTTCGCACCAACGGTCGCAAAAAATAAAAGGCATTTGTCGGTAAAGGCAAGTTAAATAATCCCCTTCTTTTTGTTTTCTCTTCATTTCCGTCATTGTTTTATTTTAACAAAAACCTCAAAATTGACAACCTTATTACCGCGGCTACACCTTGTAATTTTGGACAAAACTCTTTATATCTTCGGGAATAGGCACCTCTTTCTTGGGACTGATGCCGGGATAACGCCAGGCAGTGATAATGTTCTTTTTCCGGCCCGATAACTGGTACATCAGCCAGATTTCCGTTGGTCTTTTTGTTTCAGCCGGCTGCATTAAGGCAATTGTTTCCCTGACAATGCCTTTTTCCCGGCGTTTAGGATTTTTCAACAAGCGTTTCAAACGCGATTCTGAAAGCCCGTATTGACGCATTTTGGCGACCGCGTGCCGGGTCCAAATTATTTCTTCGCTGTTCCTCGGCGGTTTAAAGTACATTTAATTAACAATTAAAAATACCATTGGCTTTTTGCCCGTCCGGTTAAGGATAAAATCGCTCAAACTGGTCTGGATTTTCATTTTGTGTTTCCGGCCGTGCTTTTTAATCAATCGAGTGATCTTGTTCTTTATTTCCTTTACCAATTCCCCGTCCAAAAATACCCCTAGAGGAATAACTTCAATTCTTCTTTGGCAGGCGCTTATTAAACAAATTCCTGATTCGGCCATCTGCTCCCTGGTTTTCAGCGTTTCCCGGTTCAAGGCCTTTATTTTTTTACCTTCAACGACAAACAGCAAATCGGTCGATTTCCTTTTTAATACTCTGGCTTGACAATCCTGATCTATTTCCAACGTCTGATTGTTATAAAGCATAAAACAGTGGTCTTTTTTAATTCCCAGACTTTTGGCTAATTCAATGTGTTCCGCCTGCATGTAAGATCGTCCCTCTACGGGAATAAAGAATTTTGGCCTAACCAGTTTAATCATCTCTTTTAATTCTTCCTGAAAAGCGTGTCCTGAACTGTGAACGCCGGCGCCGATTACCGCCCGGTAAATAATTCGCGCTCCCTGGTTAACCAAACCGTCCATCATTTGATGAATGGCCAACTCACTCCCGGGAACGGCTGAAGAAGAAAAGACCACTGTGTCCCCTTTTTTTATCTTCACCAGCCAATGCTTGTTTTCCGAGATTCTCACCATTGACGAACCTTCTACTCCCTGGGATCCGCCGGCCAAAATAACTAACTTGTTATCCGGATAATTATTAATTTCTTTCGGTTCAATAAGAAGATTGGGATTAATGTTTAAATACCCGAGGTCTTGAGTAATAGCTACGCTTTTTCTTATAGACATGCCCACTAAAGCCACTTTCCTGTTGTATTTCTGGCTGACTTGAATAATCTGCTGGATTCTACTGATCAAGCTGGCAAAGGTGGTAAAAATCACCCTAGCCGGGGCTTGTCTGACAATCTGGTCAATGACTTTCCCCACTTCTTTTTCCGGAACCGAATGGCCGGGCAAGGCGGCATTAGTGCTGTCTGATAAAAGCGCTAAAACTCCTTTTCCTGCCAAGGCCTTTATTTTCTCCCTTTCCAAAGGTCTTTGGTCAACGGGATTGTCGTCTATTTTGAAATCTCCGGTATGCACAATCGTTCCCAATGGCGTTTCTATGGCAAAACCCACGCTGTCGGGAATATTATGAACCACGTAAAAGGGAGTGATTTTAAAGACCCCTATAGAGAAATTTTTGTTCTGTTGAATGGCGTTTAATTTGGATTTATATCCTAGACCGACGTCTGTCAAGCGGTCTTGGATAAAGCCCAAAGTCAAGGGCGTGGCAAAAATCGGAGGATCGTTTATTTTATTTAATAAATAAGGAATTGCTCCGATGTGATCCAAATGTCCATGGGTAATAAGTAAACCTTTTATTTTTCCTTTGTTTTGCTCTAAATAAGTTATGTCGGGTAAAACGTAATCTACACCGTGCAAATCCGGTCCGGGGAAATCAAAACCAAGATCAATTACAATGATGTCCGACCCGTATTCTATGGCGGTGCAGTTTCTCCCGACTTCTTCTACTCCCCCTAAGGGAATTATTTTTAATTTTTTCATAAATATTCAATTATTCTTCTATTCTTCCGGATAAAGCGACGGTTTTCTTTTGATTATCTTGTAAACGTTTTCCAAAAAATCCCCTCCGGCATATCCAATAATCAGAGAAAAAACGGCGTCCTGATGAAAAGCGTAAGCTATCACCAATCCCACCAGACCCGAAAGAAACATCATCACAAAAAAGTAAATCACGTCAAACTTGACGTCTTTGTAGGAAAACTGGTTTTTGATGAAACCGACCAGACCCCTGATTACGCCGCCGCAAAATCCGGTAATTAAAATTAACCACTCCATCTCTCACCCTTCAGCGATGCATTTTTAATACATCGATCAATTATTTTTTATTTGTTTATACGACCTATTCCCTTTTCCCTTTAACAACCTGCTTTCTTAAAATGCGAAGCATTATCGCTGAAGGGTGAGGGATTAAAATTTTATTTCAAAACTTTGAAAATTTTTCGTTAATTTTCGTTTTTCAACCTTGATTTCTTCCACTTTTGCAAAAATCGTCCCGCAACGGACCCATTCTAAAAATTTCTCTATGTCTTCCTTGTCTCCGGCGACCGCAACCTCCACTGAACCGTCGTCCAGGTTCCTGACCCATCCTTTCAAATCTAATTCCTCCGCCGTTTTTTGAACTGCGTAACGGAAACCGACGCCCTGCACCCGGCCAAAAATTTTCGCATTTATCCGTTCCTTCATTCTCACTTTATCTCATAACTCAGAGTGACGTTGACCGTAATTTTGGTCTCCCCGGCTTCAATTTGAGCTCCTCCTCCAGCCATGCTCTTTTCTTCCATATCTAAGTTGTAAAGGCGCGGAACTGGTGAATAATCTGTATCAAAAACTGAAACATTGATTAATTTACCCAGATCTAAACCTGAAATTTTAGCAATGGCTTCTGCTTTTTCCCTGGCTTTATTAATGGCAATGTCCCTGGCTTGGGCCCGGGCTTCGTCTTCGTCTTCCAGAATAAAGTTAAGGCTGTCAACCTGGTTGGCACCGGCTGAAGTGGCCTTGTCAATAATTTGGTTTAGTTTCTCAAAATCATTCGTCTTAACCGTGATGCTGGCGCTTGCCTCATAGCCAACTAAAAACCTTTTGCCGCTGTTCCTTTCCCATTCATAACGAGGGCTGATGCTATAACGGGTAGTTTTAATCTTTTCTTCTTTTACCCCCAATTCCTTCAAGTTCTTAATCATCTCACTGTTCACTTTGTTTACTGCTTCCTGGACATAAGCTACTGTTTTGCCTTCCTTTTCTATCCCCAAAGTGATTTCCGCCGTGTCCGGTTGAATATAAACCTCTCCCTGAGCATCTACTTGAAAAGGATCCTCCTTGGGAATGGTCACTGACCTCAAGGACCAGGTCAAGCTGCTGCCGTACTTTAAAATCCCCATTGTCGCCAAAAAGATAACCAAGATGATGATTACCGGCTTTAAAAGCCTTTTTATGGTTTTTCTCATAAATTTTATTTGATCATTATTATTTATTAGGTTTCATTCTTAATTTACGCTTATACTAATTTTTGTCAACTTTTTTCAATTAACCAGCCCGGGTTATGTTCGGTTCTTTACCATAAAAAGGCACTGCTAATCTTTGCTTTTTGTTTTTCAACAATTCTTTAAGGCCTTTTTCAAATAAATCCCAATTATCGCCTGCTTCCGGCGTCAAATTAATCCCGATAACGGGAATCTTTAAAACCCAGGCCAAAGTATTGGAAACTGAGAGGGCCGCCCGAATGCCGGAAAAAGATCCGGGCCCGTTCACCACCACTATCCCTTTCAGTGCTTTCAGAGTTTTCTCTTGTTTTTTCAAAAAAGCATCAATACTCAAAAGTATCTTTTCTTTCCTGCTTTGAGGATTAAAAAAATTAAGCCAAAAAATCTTCCGGCCCTGCTTAAAGCCCAGAGTCATCTTCTTTTGCCCTGTGTTGTTTATAAACAGATACATATTAAAGTAAATGCAAAATGCAAATCTCAAAATGCAAAATTATTTTTTTCCGCCAGAGGCGGATCCGCCTTTGGCGGACAATATGAGTTAATACTCAAGAAGTTTACTTTACTCCTTGTTATTTATTTAGTATATATTATAATATAAACTGTTAATTTAACAATGATTATGACTGAAGAAATAAAAATAAGCCAATTTTGTTTTTCTAATCCCAGAGAGTCAAACAATTACGCCCAGGTTTACCTGGCTGAACCCGAAAAAAAGTTTTTGGAAAAATTCGGCCGCTTGGGTATTTTAATCAACCTGGGTTTCAAGGAAAAACTGAAGAAACAAACTCTGATCTGGGCGAAAAAATGGAGCCAAAATTTAATTGATTTAACCAAAAACGATTTCTACAACCCTTTGAGAACCGCGGGGGAAATTGAAAAAGATTTTGAAGAGTCTCTGCAAAAAATCAATAATTGGTTACAGCAGGAAAGATCCGGACAGCCGGAAATCTTTGAAAGGGCTTTGGTTGATTTTGACGTTGACATCGTCCTGCTGAAAGACGATAATGTTTACTTCAGTCAAACCGGAGATATAAGAACTTGTGTTCTCCAGGATGACAAGCTGGTTAACCTAGTTGAAGAAAAAAATAAATCGGCGAAATTCTCAAACATCGTCAGTGGAAAATTAGAAAATGACAGTCTTCTCTTTTTTACCACTAAAAATCTTTTTGATTATTTTTCTTCCCAAAAAATAATCCAAATCTTTAAGAAGTCGCCTGTTTCAAAAATTGAACCAGAAATTAAAAAATTTTTAAGTGAAGAAATCGGAAGAATCAGTCTCCTAGGACTGGTCTTTTCCAAAAGAAAGGAATTGCCAGAAGTCGCTGAAGTTAAAGAGAAGCCGGAAATAAAAGAAGAACTCAAACTTAATCCGTCAGTCAGTAAGAAAGTCGCTTCATCGGCGGACCGCCGAAGAGGCGAAAAACAAAAACCCGAACCGGCGAAACCGTTGATTGAAATGAAACCGGCAAAAAAAGAAAGATTCCAAAAGATAAAACCGGGACCGCCTGATCTGCCGATTATGAAAACCAGCCGTCTGACCTATTCCAGAAAATCTCTGTTAATCGTCCTCATTATCCTAGCAACGCTTTTTTCTTTAAGTCTCGTAACTCTGGGCCGGCAACAAAGAAAAAACCGCCTGGAACAGGAATATGCCCGGACTTTGGAAGAATTAAGGGCTAAACAGGACGAACTGTCATTGGCTTTGATTTATCAGGATTCCGTTAAAATCAAAGGTTTGTCAAATGAAATCAAGAATCTCTTGAGTCAATTGCCGCAAAAAACTGAAGAGCAAAAACAAAATTACAGTTTTTTTCAGGACAAATATGCGCAACAAATGAATAAATTTTATCGACTGATTACTTTGGATAACCTGTCCCCTCTGGTTGATTTGTCCGAAACCTACAAGGACGTCCAAACCGGCGGCCTGGCCAACGTCGGCAACGATTTCTATGTCTTTGATCAGACGAACAACCATATTTACCTGTTTAACGTTGAAACTAAAAAACTTGAACTTGTGAATCAGACTTCCACCAATGTCGGCCGTTTGACAAAGCTTTCTCTTTTGGACAACGACACTTTAATCGGGATTGATCAAAACCAGGAATTAGCAAGCTTTAATACGATTGACAAAAAACTCCTGCCTTTAAAACTTATCAGAGAAACGCCTCAAAAAATTCAGGATTTTTACGTTTACGGCCGACGTCTTTATACCCTTGAACCGCTGAAAAACCAAATATACAAGCATCAAAAGACCATTGACGGCTTCGGAACTGAACAATCCTGGCTTCAGGACCAAACCGACATTACCGACGCTCTGGCCTTTACAATTGACGGTTCTGTTTACGTCCTAAAAAAAACAGGCGAAATTTCAAAATTTTACCAGGGAAAAGCGGTTGAATTTAATTTAGACGACATCCAACCCGTCCTTTCTTTGTCTTATCCGAACGTAAGGATAAAAATGTTCACCAATGACGAATTAAACTATCTTTATCTCTTAGACGGTCCGGGCAAAAGGCTTATTATCTTAAGCAAACAAGGAAAACTCATTAAACAATTCACCAGCTCCTTATTTGAAGATTTAAAGGATTTTGTCGTCAGCCGCAAAGAAAACAAAGTTTGGCTCCTTTGCGGTCCGAAAATCTTTGAGATTCAGACGGAATAATCCTGTCTATTATAAAAATACTTGAAAACAATATACGCGCTTCTGCCGCGTATATTGTTTAAAAAATACAATTACGTCCTATTTCAAGGTCACTTTTGCTCCCGCCGCTTCCAAAGATTTCCTCATTTTTTCCGCTTCTTCCTTTTCCACATTTTCTTTCACGATTTTCGGCGCGGCGTCGACCAGGTCCTTAGTTTCTTTCAATCCCAACTGGATAAACTCCCTCAAGGCCTTAATCACCCCTATCTTATTCTCTCCGGAAGCGGTCAATTCCACGTCAAAAACGTTCTTCTCTTCGGCAGCCGCGCCCGGTTCCCCTCCGGACGCCGGAGCAACAGCCGCCACAGCCACCGGAGCTTGGGCGGAAACGCCGAATTTTTCTTCCAAAACCTTGACCAGTTCGGCTAAATCCATTACGCTCATCTTTTCAATCTCTTCAATCAAACTTTTGAATTTCTTGGGAACTTCGACTTCTTGTTTTTTATCTTTTTCTTCTGTCATAATGTTAAAAATTAAAATTATTTTTTAATACTTGATAAAACGTAAACCAGATTTTTTAGATTTCCTTTCAGAGCATAGACAAAACCGTTTATCGGCCCTTTCATCGTCCCGACCACCCGGGCAATCAATTCCTGTTTACCCGGCAACTTGGCTAAAATTTCCACTGTTTCGGAATTGATAAAATTTCTTTCAACAATCCCTCCCTGAATCTTTAATTGTCCGTGTTCCTTGGCAAATTTAATCACCATTTTAGCCGGCTCCGTGTCCGATTCAAAACCGAAAACCAAACCCACTCCCCCGCTGATCTTATCCAAATCAATGTT
>Ga0265594_1002879_pt1 | contig 11834 bp, 10 predicted proteins | sample saktaG_11_FD_190147 | JGI IMG/M metagenome (GOLD analysis project Ga0265594, IMG submission 190147) | Saline water microbial communities from Sakinaw Lake, British Columbia, Canada - sak_2011_5_24_80m | ecosystem: Environmental > Aquatic > Non-marine Saline and Alkaline > Saline ... | reverse complement strand
CTGTCCTCAGTTTTCAACGATTCTCCATTAGATCCCAAACAATTAATAGATAAACTTAGTTTTGTATCGGGCAAATCAATTAATATTAAAAAGGATCTATTAATCCTTGATGAAATACAGGCAATCCCGAGAGCAATAACCGCACTGAAGTATTTTAGCCAGCATATGAACGACTTGGCAGTTGCGGCTGCCGGTTCTAATCTGGGTGTTGCACATAGTGATGAACCTTTTCCAGTCGGAAAAGTTGAAATTCTTCACATGTATCCAATGAATTTTGAGGAATTCCTTTCAGGAACGGGCGAAGAAACGGCTTTGTCGTTTTTGAAAAATTTTGAGGGAGAAAAGACCGATGATATCTATCACAGGCGTCTTTTTGATTTGCTGAAAAGATATTTTGTTACCGGAGGGATGCCGGAAGTCATCTGCCAATATATGGCTAAAAAAGATGAACCGCTTAAAGCATTCAGAGCTGCTCGGCAGCTCCAGAAGCAACTCCTTTTTCATTATGAAAGCGATTTTTCAAAGTATGCAGGAAGCACCAACTCCCGTCATATTGAACGCGTTTTCAGGGCAATACCTCTTCAACTGTCAAGCACACAGGATAAGAAGTCAAAAAAATTTAAATTTAAAGATATTGTTTCCAAAGGCTACAGAAGCTACGAAGATCTGGCAGATCCAATAGAGTGGTTAATCAAGGCAGGACTTGCCTTAAGAGTGAATACCAATTTACACCCGTCGACACCTCTTATGGCTGGAGCAAAGGAAAACAGCTTTAAACTCTTTTTATTTGACATCGGTTTACTTGGCGCCATTATAAACCTGAATCCGGAAAATATTATGCGCTATGATTATGGCTCCTATAAGGGCTATTTTGCTGAAAATTTTGTGTTCCAGGAATTGCATTCGTATGAGTTGGATAAAATTGTCACATGGTCCGGCAGAACTTCTGAAATCGAATTTGTGCTTGAAATTAACGGCAACATCATTCCTGTGGAGGTAAAAGCCGGATTTAATACCAAAGCCAAAAGCCTGCAGGCATTTATAGATAAATACAGTCCGGTTTACTCTGTAAAATTTACAGGAAATAAATTTGGCTGTGATGAGCAAAAAAGAATATTCAATTATCCGCTGTATATGATCTCAAAATTCCCGGAGCTTTCAATTAAAAGCGTATTGTATGAATAATTGACGCCGATTATGCATTCCCACGCAGGAGCGTTGGAATGAGGAGAAAAGAGATTAAATCGAAGGCTGCTAAGGACATCCCTTCAGGTGCCACAGAATAAGCCGGGAATACACAACCCATTTGTCCCTGATCTCCTTGTTCATGCCGGCCGTCAGGATGCTTCCCACAGATGTCAGAAGCCAGTTTACGGTCAGTCGAACAAAAACAACAAGAGAAACGGAAACATTATAAGAACGCCCCTTCCATTTATTAAAAAATTTGTATCTGGAACGATAAAACTCTATCCGGGAACGAACATTTTTCCCAACGCTTTGACCCTGCAGATGATAAATCAAGGCTGAGGGTATATGGCAGATCTTCCAGCCGGCCGCACGCATCTGGCAGGCCCAGTCTGTTTCTTCAAAGAAGAAAAAATACCGTTCATCAAACATCCCCACTTCGTCAATAGCCTTTTTGCGTACAAGAAGACAGGCGCCGATAACCGACTCAACTTCAAGAGGCTCTTTGTGATTATATCGCTTGCTCGGAAATCTTCGTGGAAACAGATACTCAAGAAGCGATGTATTGGCAAGAAGGCTCAAAATAGTGGGAAAATTTGCTATTGAATTCTGTTTGCTTCCATCCCGGTTTAAGAGCTGTCCGCCTGCCATGGCCGTGTCATCGTGATTTTCCATAAAGGCAAACAGTTCATTGACGGCATTCCCGGTCAGGACAGTATCGGTATTGAGTAAGAGTGCATAGCGTCCCTTCATGACAGCAAACGCCTGATTGTTGGCCGCTGCAAAACCCCGGTTTTCACTATTTGTTATTATCCTGACATCGGGAAACTCCTCCCTCAGCATGGCAACACTGTCGTCACGCGAGGCATTGTCCACCACAATGATCTCAAACGTTATATTTCGGACTGTCTTATAAATGGATTCCAGGCAGTCACGCAGAAGATCCCTTGTATTCCAGTTGATTATGATGATGGTGATATCCATGCGGCAGCGCTTCCCTAACGGCCCCGGCCTGATGACTTAGTCTGTTTGTGCAGATCGCTCAACTTGGCGTATTTAAAAAACTTGTTTATCGAATCCGCAACAGAAAGGATAAGTCCCTGGGGTCCATCAAGGATGCCAAGCTTCAAAAAGTAATTCTGAAAAAACGTCAAATCTGCTCGAAATATGGCTGACCAGATTGTTGCCTTCCTGCCTTCATCAAATGCCTCCTGAGCGCCCAGTGTTGAATAATGATCGATTTTGATCAGAATCCTGCTCAGATTGCTTTCCGTAAAATGTTCTATAGGAACATCCAGCGCTTCCACATGGCCATTGACTTCCACCGATTCATGAACCGTTGCCGAAGTCATTCGACCGAGGTCTTTCTGAAAAAGCCTGACTATCCGGTCTCCTCCCCAGAGGTGTTTAATCCAGCGGCCCTGGAACCAGTTCTTTCGGGGAAAACTGTAACCGGCCACATCATCTGATCCCTTCGACACGATATCTCCGATAGCCATGGCGGTTTCAAAAGGAATGCGCTCGTCGGCATCAAGAACAAGTACCCATCGGTGTTTACATTTATCGATGGCAAACTGCTTCTGTGAACCAAAACCCCGCCACTCCTCGATAAACACATCGCATCCGAAGTCGGATGCAATCTTTACCGTATCATCTGTACTACCGGAATCCACCACGACGATTTGATCAGCAAATTTGATGCTCCCGAGGCAATCGGGCATGTTCTCTGCTTCATTCTTTGTGATGATTGCCACTGAAAGAGGTATCTTTTCACCCATTGTTAGAAAGAATCCTTTAGATTAAAAATGTATGTTACCGCAGATACATAGCACAGTTGCAAGCCAATTAAAATAATGAATTTCCTGTGTGAATCTGATATAAGGGCTATCTTCGCGGGATGAGTGAGGGAAGAGGACAAGCAGGACTTATATAGTAAGGATAATTATCATGGTTTTGCTCATTACAGGAGGGGCTGGGTACATAGGTTCCATTTGTGTTGAAGAACTTCTACGGCAGGGACACGAAGTGATCGTCGTGGACAATCTCCAGGAAGGACACCGGGAAGCAGTACCCACAGAATCAACCTTCTACGAAGGTAATTTTGGTGATCGAGCCCTGCTGGAAGCGATTTTAAGCAGGCATGCTATTGATGGGGTTATCCATTTTGCGGCCGATACCAGGGTAGAATCATCCATGATTGATCCGGGTCAGTTTTTCAATAACAATGTGGCAAATGGGATTATTCTTCTGGATGTCATGCGTGAGTTCGGCTGTAACCGCATGATTTTCTCCTCTACCGCCGCTATCTATGGCGAACCGCAATATAATCCGGTTGACGAAAATCATCCCAAGATGCCGGTTAATCCTTATGGGGAATCCAAGCGGATGTTCGAAAAGATACTGGACTGGTACCACAGAGCCCACGGCCTCAAGTTCAACGCCCTGCGTTACTTCAATGCGGCCGGGGCAAGCGATATACTGGGTGATGCAAAGCGGAATGTCAGTCTTCTTATTCCGGTAGCTATCCAGGTCCTACTCGGGCAGAGGGAAAGACTGCAAATATTTGGCAACGATTACCCGACAAAAGACGGCACCTGTATTCGGGACTATATACATGTACTGGACCTGGCAGGGGCCCACATCCAGGCACTGAAAAATCTGGACAAGCACCCCGATGGCAAGTACAACCTCGGCAATGGACAGGGGTTTTCTAATCTGGAAGTGGTCAAAACCATGAAAATTGTCACAGGGGAAAAAGTCCCTTTCGAATTTGCCCCCCGAAGACCGGGAGATCCGGCAACACTGGTGGCATCCTCGGAACTGGCCCACAAGGAGCTTGGCTGGTATCCACAATTCACAAAACTGGAAGAAATTATCTCCTCAGCCTGGGAATGGCATAGAAATCATCCCGATGGATATAAATAAAACCTCCTTAAAAAGAAACTCAAAACTCCCCTTTTTTAAAGGGGGATACAGGAAAATTATTTACAAATAACATGGATATGGACACAATTACAGAGCCCACACTACAATTGAATGAGCAAAACACAAGAGAGCAAATTTTCAAGATCCTAAACCTGAGTGTCCCCGTACTAATGGGGATATTCATATTTTTAAACCCATTTCCACACACAACGGCCATCAAGGAAATATGTTTTTACTCATCGTCTTTTATTGTTCTTCTTTTAATCTATTTCAAAAAAATCGACTTTTCCTTCAAGTCACCACTTACCCTTCCTTTTGCGCTTTTTGTTATCTGGGTATTTATTGGCCTTTTCTTCGCACTCGATAAGGGAAACAGCATCCATGATTTCCGCACACATCTTCTGAAATACGTGGTGCTTTATTACATTTTAATTAATTTTTTTAATTCCAGAAAACGGCTTATTGGCCTTTCGTGGGTTTTAATCATCTCCGCTACTATATTTTCAATAGGAGAAATATATTATTTTTATTTCATACTGGGCAACAGTTTCTCTGCAAAGCTTGTGACGGGACTCCCCGAAATACCAGTCAACTGGATCGGTTATATTACTGTATCTGCCGCAATCTTTTCTCTACATTATATAATTACAGCAAGTAAATTATATGTAAAAGCAATTTCATTTATACCCTTATTCCTACTATGTACTCTAAGCATTTTAACACAGGCACGCAGCATCATATTGGCCTTGTTCTTGGCAGTCATTATATTATGTTTCAAAAATAAAAAGATCCTGGTTGCCTGCCTGGGAATAATATTAATCGTCACCTATATAAGCCCCGTCAAAAACCGTTTTATTCATGCCGATCTGATTACCGGCTTACGACTTGATATAAATTATATGACGTTTGAAATTATAAAGGATTTTCCGATAATCGGTATAGGTTTTGGAATGGAGACTTATAGAAATGGAAATGTTATAAATTTGGACATATTTAATAAAAGAGTTCCCCCCCAATACAGACAAGACTTTATCCACAACGATCCCCATTCAATGCCATTAAGTATCGCAGTGCGGACCGGCCTGATCGGGTTTGCATTATTCCTCTATATATTATTTACGTCTTTTAAGATTTGCTGGAACTGTATCAGGCATGGGACAGACGATTTTATTACAAGATGGGGCAGGTGTGTTGCATCTGTATTTGTGGCAGTTATTGTCATAGGAATTTTTGAACCGTTTTTCAGTCATGTGCCAGAAGTTGTTTTTTATACAATATTCGCAATGATGACCATTTTATGGCACCTTAACAAAGCTGATTCATTCTGAAAATAAAGAACGAGTAAATATGAATTTAAAATATATTGGTTTTATTTGTGATTATTTAAATTTCAAAAAATTATCAAGGAAATCAAATCGGCGCTTTGGTTTTCGATGGAAAGACCGTTATCCATGCCTGAACGAAAAAATACCTTCACATGATATTGAACCGCACTATACTTACCACCCTGCATGGGCTGCTCGCATACTCGCTCAAGTTAACCCCGAAATTCACATAGATATTTCTTCATCTTTGTCTTTCTGTACTATTGTTTCTGCATTTGTTCCAGTGAAGTTTTATGAGTATCGGGCAGCAAATCTCAATCTTGACAATTTGTCTTCTGAATCGGCTGATTTGCTAAATCTGCCATTTGAAGATGAAAGCATTGAGTCGCTCTCATGTATGCACGTTGTAGAACATATAGGATTGGGGCGTTATGGCGACATACTTGACCCGGATGGGGACTTGAAAGCTATTTCTGAACTGAAGCGAGTGTTGGCAGTTGGGGGATCGTTGATATTTGTGGTGCCTATAGGCAAACCTAAAATATTGTTCAATGCCCATCGGATATATTCTTATGACCAGATTGCAGATTATTTTGCAGAACTTGAACTGAAAGAATTTAGCTTGATTACAGAGGACAATGAAAAAGGCGGTTTGCTCCGCCACGCAACAAAGGAAATGGCTGACCAAGAGGTATATGGATGCGGGTGCTTTTGGTTCAAGAAAGAAGGACGTTCTTGGGAACCATACAAATGACTGAAATACTAAAAAGAATAGCCGTAGTAATTCCTAAGTACGGCCTGGTAGGTGGTGCGGAGAAGGTCGTTTTGGAATTAACGGAACGTATTGCTTTTGACAAACGATATGACCTTCACGTTTTTGCCAATAAGTGGGTCTCCCATTCTGATCGGATTACCTTTCACAAAGTTCCTGTAATCATTTTTCCAAAGTTCCTGACCTCGATCAGTTTCGCATATTTTGCCGGACTTAAAATATCAAAGATGAATTTTGATCTGATTCATTCCCACGACAGAATATTCGATGCCGACATATTTACAATGCATGGCATCCCTCATCGGGTCTGGGTTCACGATATCCGGAAGAAACATATGAGCCTCTTCGACTACGGCACAAGCTGGGTCGAAAAAAGCCTGGCTAATAACAAAAGGTGCAAGAGATTTCTTTCAGTATCAAATTTGACGAAGGAAATTTTCCTCCAGGAATACAGCGTCGCTCCTGAGAGAGTCGAGGTTATCCATCCGGGTGTTGATATTGAAAATTTCCAGAAGCTTGACCGGCAGTGCTGCCGCCGGGAAATAAGGGAACAATTTGGTATCGATCCTTCTGACATTGTGATTTTATTCGTTTCCATGAACTTCGAAATCAAAGGGCTCGATTATGTTATGGCTGCTCTGGGAAACGCAAAGGCATCTTATCCTTCTCACAATTTCAAACTGCTTGTCGTCGGCAAGGGAGATTATAAAAAATACGGCGCTCTTGCACAAAAGGCCGGCATGAAAGACGATATTATATTTGCCGGGGTCCAGAAAGAAAATCTCGAGAACATCTATCTGGCAAGTGACATTTTTATGATGCTTTCGAGATTCGATACTTTCGGCATTACAGCGCTTGAGGCTATGGCAGCATCCCTGCCTGTAATAATCAGCAGTAACGTAGGAGCGAAGGACCTGGTCAGGGAGGGAATCAACGGATTCGTAATCGAGAATACGAACAATGCTGATAAGATCAGCGACAAGGTCGGCTTCATGCTGAGTGAGGAAAACAGAATAAGAATGGCAAAAGAATCCTATAATACGGCGCTCAATAATAGCTGGGATGCTGTAGCAAAAAGGGTGGAGAACATTTACGAAGAAATGTTGCAAACATAAATCGTTTGCCGCTAAGACATGCCTGGATATGAGATATTTCAACCTTATAAAAAATCTATCGAACTGGTGGCTATATTTGGCAATCAAGTTTGGTATTTATAATGCTGACCCTATCTTGTTTAGAACGAGAAAGGGACTGCTTGTTGAAGTTCCCCAAAGACTCCTTCAAACATTTAAAGAAATCTTCATGGACGAATGTTATATGGATGGACTTGAATTACATGTTCCTGACAATTCAACCGTTATAGATATCGGCGCCAACATAGGTTTTTTTACACTTTTTGCAGCTTCCCGTTTTAATTGTTCAAAGATATTGGCTTATGAGCCAATACCTTCTAACTTTAAGCAATTGGCGCGAAATCAGGGGTTGAATGCAGATTGCAGTATAGAGTTTTTTCAAAAAGCCGTTGCCGGGCATTCAGGCACTGTTGAGATAATGTTTAATCCTGATGATAGCTTTACAACAAGTGCCACAATTTTTCAAAAACCCCCCAAAAACAATCAGGTTATTCGGGTGCCTTCGATAACGCTTCCCGATATATTTCGTGAACACAGTATAGAAATGTGCGACCTGTTAAAAATGGATTGTGAGGGCGCCGAGTATGATATCATTTATAGTTGCCCATCAGATTGCCTGTCCCGGATTACTCAAATGGCAATGGAGGTTCACGGCGGGGCTGAACCCAGGCAGAACATTGAGTCCCTGGAGGCATACCTTAATGAGCAAGGGTTCACCACCCGTCGTCGACCTGTGGGTATGTTGTGGGCATGGAAGAGATAACAAAACCTTTATTTTATCCATGGCTTTAAAATTACTTATAGAAATGTTGTGTGATAATAATTTGATTTAGTATATGGAAAATACAGCGAAGTTTAAAAGAGAACAACCGGATCTGTCTGTTATAATTGTATCCTATAATACTGCAGACCTGATAGGAAATTGCCTCAAATCTGTTTTTGCAGCGAGTAATATTACCAGAGAAGTATTTGTGATTGATAACGACTCATCAGATGGAAGCTCCGATTTTATAAAAGATAATTTCCCATCGGTCCATCTTATAGCCAATACGGAAAACAGGGGATTTGCCGCAGCCAATAACCAGGTGTTACCACGGTGTAAAGGGAAATATGTTTTTTTCCTCAATCCGGATACCGAAGTAATGTCAGATACTTTCAGCGAAGCCATATCGTTTATGGATGCAAATCCACGTATAGGCCTTGCCGGCACAAAAATTATTAATCCTGACGGAACATTGCAGTGGTCGGTATCATACAAATATCCCGGTCAGAAATATACAACAAACGAATTATCGGAACTGCCAGGCAACATAGCCTGTGTTCTCGGTGCGAGTATGATTGGACGTTCGGAACTTATCAAAAAAATTGGGGGATTTGACGAAGATTTTTTTCTATATGGTGAGGATCAGGATATGTGTCTCAGAATCAGGAAATTCGGTTACGAAATAGATTATATAGCTTCTGCAGTCGTTGTTCATCTTGGCGGACAAAGTGAAAAAAATTCGTTATCATCAGAAGTATGGAAAAAGAAAATACATGCTGAATATATTTTTTATAGAAAACATTATCTTCCAAAAACTATTAAGAGGATCAGCATGGCTAATATTATAAAAGCTTGGTGGAGAATAATAACACTAAAGCTTTTTATCCCCTTAGCAAAAGACAAAACAATAGCGAGAGAAAAACTTGGTAAATACCAGGTAATTCATCATACTGTAAAGAAATATCATTCATCAGAACAACAGTAAGAAAAAAGATGGAACATGCCCCCTCAAAATGCATCCTGTGCAATAGTTCAAATCGAACCATTTTAATTCAGCAGGGAGATTGGACTATTTACAAATGCGTTGATTGCGGACTAGGTTTTCTCGATCCTCGACCTGACCAAAGAGAATTGGGCCAGCTGTACCAGAACAGCTATTTTAATAGTCAATATGACCATGGGCTAAAAGTAGACTCCCCTGAAATGAAGCGGCGTATTTCACAAGAGGATCACAGAGTCAAATTTTTTCGAAAATATAAAAAGACTGGTCGAGTTATAGATATTGGATGCGGCAGGGGATATTTTCTTCATGCGTGTAGAATATTCGGATACGATGTTGAAGGTGTGGATATTTCTGATGATGCAGCTTCCTACGTGATTAATGAGCTGAAAATCCCTGTCAAGATAGGTTCAATTGAAAAAATCGATTTTGAAAATGACTCTATTGATGTGATTACTATGTGGCACTTTTTAGAACATACTACAAATCCGAGAGATTATCTGAAGAAAATAAGGGGCTGGTTAAAGACTGATGGTCTTTTGGTTATTGATGTTCCTAATTACGAAGGAACAGATGCACAAAAAACATGGTCTGAATGGCAGGGATGGCAATTGCCTTATCACCTTTATCACTTTACGCCACAGACATTAGATTCCATGTTGGCAATGCATGGATTTAGAATCATCAGAACAAAAGATTATCACTCAGAGTATATCAAAGAGAGACTTAAACGGATTCCTGTAATCAGCTTATTTGCCAGATTAATAGCTAAATATTATTCTGGTACGAGTTTTGCTGTTGTCGCACAAAAAAATATACCTTAATATTTGGAGAATTCTATGAAAAAAGCAGATTATTTTAATGATTTGATTTCTAGCCAGACATTTCGATTCGAAAATCTTACCTTAAATGGAATAGATAATACGCCAATCCTCAAAATCAATGTACCCGAAATGATTGAGCAGGAAACCTGTCTGTTTCATCGGGATGTTGCCTCAGGTGATGATTATTTTAAATTATTGCACAATGAGATCAAGCGGAGGATATCGGACCATGAAGCAATGCCTATCGTTCGTTTTGCCGATGGTGAATATGCCTTCTATCAAAATAGCCTGCACTGCAATGGTCTTTACCAACAGGCAGAATCTGTGGAAGCCATAAAAAAAGCGATGCCATTGCATATTGAAGCACTGAAAATTCTGGCTAAGTCGGGCAAGTTTGCCTCTTTGATTTATCCCGGAAATATCCGCCAGGAAAAGAAAGGAGTATTTTCTTTTTTTCGTAAATCAAAGGGAGATGACTCCGCTTTAAAATTTATTGAATTTTTGTTTAATCATAATATTGAATTAACGAATAAAAACTATATCCCCTTTTACATAGTTTATGCATATCTTACGTCGACTGATTTTGGTAATCTTGTAAACGGGAAAAAGATCTGCATTGTCAATTCTGAATGTAATATGGATGCATGTAGACAATGGTTTGCCCAATTTTCAAGTTATCCGGATATCGTGTTTACTGAAATTCCCGATTCCTATGTAGCAACGCGCTGGGAATCTATGAAAGAAAATTTTTTGAGTCAAGTACCTTCCGATGTAGATCTCTGTCTTGTAGGTGCTGGGGTTGGCTCTATTTTAGTCTGTATCGATGTGGCCAAAAGATTTTCTATACCAGCTATTGACGCGGGACATGTATTGAATATGATGAACGGAAGGGAAGATAAATCGAATGGGCCCAGATTGTACACTATCCACAAAGAAACAATAGATTAAAATGAACGATCCTCTTAAAAAGTATAGAAAACAATTCCGAGCTTGGAAAAGCAAAAAAAGACTTAACCGTGAACTGAATCATTACAATGCAATGTTCGAATCACGTCACCTTTCCCTGCCTGATGATGAGGCTATTCAGAAGACCATGAAACGCAAGTTTCCCAATCTGAAACCCAAGGGGAAAGGTAATTTAAACATTATAGCAATTTACCATCATTATAACTGGGAGAATGAATCTCTGAGGCCTTCACTCGAAAAGTTCGGTCAGGTTCGTCATTACGACTGGTTTGAAAATTTCAATCATCAAAGAAAAGACTGGCACAGATCCACAAAGGCAAAAATGAATAAAGACCTTGTCAGTCAAGTAAAGCAGTGGATTCAAAATGATTCAACTGATGTCATCTTTACCTATCTGTCAGGTGAACTTATATCTCCGGAAGCGATGCGGAAATCGAGTTCATTTGACGTACCAATGATCAATCTTGCCTTAAACGACAAAGAATCATTCATCGGCAAAATTAAGAATGGCCAAGCAACAGGCATGCGGGACATCTGCCGCTACTTTGACCTTTGCTGGACCAGCACGGAAGACGCTCTGGAAAAGTACTGTGTTGAAGGAGCTCAGCCTATCTATCTTCCCGAAGGCGCAAACCCTGAAATTCATAAGCCATACGATGTTGAAAAGTCTATTGACGTATCTTTCGTCGGGCAATGTTATGGAAACCGACCAGCCATTATTCAGGCGCTGAAGAATCATGGCATTCATGTGGAAGCCTTTGGATATGGCTGGCCAAACGGCCCTTTATCAACGGACGATATGGTTCGTATGTATTCGAAAAGCAAAATTAATCTCGGTTTTGGCGAGGTGGCGGGGCACCATGACACTTTCTGCCTCAAGGGCAGGGATTTTGAGATCTCTATGAGCGGTGGGCTTTATCTGACGGAGTATTCCCCTGAGC
>Ga0265594_1002878_pt1 | contig 11835 bp, 8 predicted proteins | sample saktaG_11_FD_190147 | JGI IMG/M metagenome (GOLD analysis project Ga0265594, IMG submission 190147) | Saline water microbial communities from Sakinaw Lake, British Columbia, Canada - sak_2011_5_24_80m | ecosystem: Environmental > Aquatic > Non-marine Saline and Alkaline > Saline ... | reverse complement strand
ATTTTGATTTATTTAAGAATGGCAGACTAAATTTGGAAGCTTCGTATTTAAGTGGGGGGGAGCAGCACCAATTGGCATTAGCAATGGTGATGATACGAAAACCTAACCTCTTGATTTTGGATGAGCCGTCAGCGGGATTGTCTCCAGGAAATGTAAAAAGGCTATACGAAATTTTAAAAAAGCTTAAAAAAAATTGTAATATAGGTATTTTATTAATTGAGCAAAATGTAAAATTCGCATCAATATTTAGTAATAGAATTACGTTATTACGACAGGGTGAGGTCGTGAAAACAAATATAAGTTTAGAAGAAATTGAAAATAAATATTTTGAAAATAATAATTAAACATGGAGGTATAAAATGAAAAAAGTATTGTCAATTTTTTTGATTACATTAATAACATTTTCTCTTTTTACTATTGGAGGCTGTGGAAAAAAACAAAATGATGTCATTAAGATTGGGGCAATATTACCATTGACAGGCCCAGCATCCGATATTGGTGAATGGCAAAAGAGAGGTATCATGACTGCTGAAAAAGAAATAAAAGAGATGGGGGGAATTAATGGGAAAAAAGTAGAAATTATTTACGAAGATAGCAAAGGACAGCCTAAAGAAGCAATATCAACTTTTAATAAGCTTGTTGAAGTAGAAAAAGCAAAAGTAATTATTTCTTCTCTTAGTTCGGTTAGTAATGCGATAATACCTCTTACTGTAAAAGCAGAGGTTCCAACAATGCTAATAGCAGTATCTTATCCAGGGATAACTAAAAAGAGTGAATGGGTTTTTAGAGATCATCCAGGAAGCGATGATGAGGCATTAGCGATGGCTCATTTTATGTATCATTATTCAAAAATAAACAATATTGTAGTAATATATTGTAATGATGATTTTGGAATTGGTGGATATGAAGCCTTTGAAAGGACCTTCGAAGACTTTGGGGGAAACATAATATGGGCAGAAGCATATGAACTGAACGAGATGGATTTTCGAAGTATAATTACTAAAGTAAGGAGTTTTGATCCAGAAGGAGTTTATGTTATTGGATATGTTAAGGCTTCTGTAATACTTGTAAAGCAACTTAGAGAAATGGGTTATAAAAAGTTTCTAGCCGCTCCTATGGCAATGTCCATTCCTACTTTTATTCAGCTTGCTGGCGGAGCCTTAGAAGGTGCATATTTTACAAGTACTAAATTTGATGCAAGGTCAGATGATATGATAACCAAACGTTTTTCAGAAAGATTCCGAAGTATGTTTGATAGTGAACCTAATGTATTTTCTGCTCTTTCTTATGATGGACTAATGATGATAGCAGAAGTAATAAAAAACAAAGGGCATAATAAAAACAAGATTAAAGAAGGTATTTTAGAATTAGATAATTTCTCTGGTGTAATGGGAAATCTGAGTGTTACAGAAAATAGAAATATTAAATTTCCTTTAAGAATCGTAAGATTAGAAAATGGGAAACTCACAAGTGTGGAATAATTGCTAGTATAATAAGGTTTTATGTTTATAAAAAATTATTTAATAATTTTAAGCATAATTTAAATATTCAGCATTTGAATGTAAAATTTGATTTAGGAAGAAATGGAAAATCATTTTAAAAAAGGGGATAATTTACTGTCAATATTGGAAATTCATAGCGAAATAATTGAAGCTATAGAATTGTCAAAATAGAAAGAATAAATTTCAAGTAAAACTTTTTAACAAGGAGATAGTTTATATTAGACAAGTTTAGAGATAATGAAAAAAAAAACGAGATTTTAGAAAGAGTAGAAAAATTTAAGAGGAAATCAAAAGGCTCTCTAGGAATTTTTCAGCGATTTGAAGAAGGTTGCCCTCTACGATTAAGAGTAAATGTGTATAAAGGATGTGAGTTTAACTGTAAATTCTGCTATATTAATCAGGTGTCAAGACCTAATCGGAATATACTTAGATATTTGTCACATGACATTGAATTAGCTAAGGCTTTGGGTCTTCAATATCTCCCAGTAATGGTGTCTTGTAGCACCGACCCATTTCAGCCTTTAGAATCACAATTTCAGCATACTCAAAGGGTATTGCATGAATTGGTAAAAAATGGTTTTAAACTTATCGTGATGACTCAAAATCCAGCTCCTCTTTTGAGAGATGTATATATCAATAGTCTTTTACAAGTTCCTTCTGTTGTTGAAATCACAGTCCCATCACTTAATTCAGGTCCAAAGGCTAAAGGTATTTTTAATACATTATCTCCGCCAGTTGAAGAAAGATTTGAAAAAATAAAATTATTAAATAAAAAAGGGGTTTCAGTTAGATTAAGATTAGATCCTATTATACCAAGATTATACGAGAATGGTCCAGGACAATCAGAGGAAGAAATATGGGAGATCATAAAAATTGCTTCTGGAATTGGAGTTGAAATGGTTATATCGAATGTTATGGTATTGACACCTGATATAAATATGTTTACATGGCGACAACTTGGTTCATATTATATTGCTAATGGGATATGGAAAACTGATGGACCAGAATTAAGAACTTATAAATTAGTTCTACAATCTAATATACAAGAAGCGTTACTTAAGCCTGTATATCAAGCATGCAAAGAATTCTCTATCCCTTTCTGTCCATGTAATTCTGGTATTAATTTTAATAATGCAGTTTCTTGTGTACTAAAAAAGAAGGAAGAAAATGAATAGAAAATTAAAAAGAAGTCAAGAGATATTAAATAAGTTAATAAAAGAATACCTTGCTTCTCAAAAATATGTATCTGATTATTATAATGAACAAAAAAATTTAATAATTAGATTTTTTGAATATTACAGGGCATATTTTGCTGATTTGTCTCAAATATTTCTTGGTATAGAATTTTATAAAGCAGTGGAACAAGAAAAAATTGAAGAATTTTTTAAGGAAGAGAAAAATATTATTAATTCCGCTTCTTCTCCAATAAAAAGATTATTACAAAGTTATGATTTAGATTCTGATAAGAGTCCTTATCCAGTTTTATATTGGATATTTGAACCTTTATGTTATTTAATAGAAAATTTATCAGATGATGAAGACAAAAATAAATCAAAGAGAGTTATATGGAGTGCATTTAATTTTTGGGATTCTTTTTTAAAACAACCTTATGCAGTACAATTTTTAAACCCAAGTTATTTTGATAAAATAAACAAAGATAATGAATTTTTTTACAAGATTGTGAGAAATTGGATGTTAAAACCAGTGGCAAAGAATAATATACTAACTCTTACTGATCTTCTGTTTGCCGAAAAAGTTCCAAGAAAGATAATTGTGATCCAAAATGATAGAATTCCCAACTTCAGACAATTACATGGTAAGGTAGAACAAATATATCTTGAAGGATATTCTAATCTCATAGAAAACTTATCTGTTCAAAAAGATAAGATAAAAGAAAAAATTTTAAAAAATGATTCTGAAATAGATGAAATATTGATCAATTATCTGAATAGTATAAATATAAAAGAAAAGGAACAAGTATCCAAGAATTTTGAAAAACCATTGCATAATATTAATATAAAAAAAAATAGTGAGGAACTTATAAAAGTTATCAATCTATTTTTAATTTTCGATTTAATAACTCCTGGGGGATGGCAGTTTATTATGATTTATCCTCCTTTATTATCAGTAGATACAGCAGTAGGAGGAGCCTTTTTTGTATCTAGAAGAACATTAGGTTTTCCAATGGCTTTATTTTTGCAACAAACACTTACAGAAGTTTTTGGCAATATTGAGTCCGTAATATATCGGGTTAGATTTTTAAAGGAAGCATTAAAATCTGCCATTGCCGCAATCATGTCCCGAAACGGCTCCCACAACATTGGTAGTCATATTATATCTGCAGTCAGCAATAGTTACAACGACCTTCCTGATGATCAGATTTTATTTGAGTATATCCAGCAACGAATGGATTTTGTTGCAACCATCTCTACTGAATTTCCAGAATGGACTTACCCTGTATGGTTCATCGGTGATTTAATGAGAAGGTTTTATATGCAGCGACATTTATTAAGCTATATTGGGCAATCGGAGGGCTTGTCTGCCTACGAATTTCGAACAAAACTTACAAATGTTAACAAGATGCCGAGCAATAATCAAACAGGTAAAATATTCGTTAAGATTAATAGAAAAGGATTTAGTGAATTTATTATTCCGAACGAAAACAAAAATGTCAGTGAATTGAAAGATTTTCAGGTTGCTATTCCTGGCGGCATAATCGGGCAGCAGGCATTTTACACCATACTTGAAAATATAATTCGCAACAGCGCAAAGCATAATTGGTCGAGTCTAAGTGACTCAGAAAAAAAAGAGAGAGAAAATCTCGAAATAACGATAGAAATAGATGAAAACAAAAAGAGACAAGATATTATTTTTAGAATTTGGGATAACGCATCAGATGTATTTAAAGGCACGTCTACCGATCAAAAAAAATATCAGGCATCCCAGCCAATACCAGATGAAGTGCAATTAGAAAATAAAAACATAGAAGCATTTCCACTTCACCAACAGATAAATAAAAAATTAGGAGAGTCTTTTATTGATAAAGAAAGCGGTAAGTTAGTCAAAGCGAATTGGGGCCTGGCTGAAATGAAGATATCAGCTGGTTTTCTAAATATGAAAAGTGTTGCTAAAATTGGAAGCGATGATGTAGATGAAATTTTATATAATGCCAAGAAATCAACTGGAATCATTCGAGCAATTAGGAAAAGAGAGAGAAGAGAAGGAAAAGAAGATATCTGGCATTTAGGTTATGAATTTGCAATTAAGAAACCAAAAGAATTTTTAATTATTGATTATAGCATACCTGGCGATATTGAATCGTATCTGGAAAATAGCATAAATTTTTATCGAGAAAAAAATTTAAAGAGCCATGATTATGAGTTTGTTATTATTTATGATGATATAAATAATGAGAATGATTTCATAGTAGAATTGATTAAGAATATTGATAATTTGAATGGAGAAATAGAGAAGTATCCATTCAGATTATTTTTGGTAACAAATAGAGCTTATATATTTGAAAAATCTCAATTTTTACAGAAAAGAATTTGTTTCCTAAAGCCAAAAATATTTATCGAAAAAATTAAAGAGCCTAAACAATTTAAAATCTGGGTTTATACGGAATGGGTTAAACATTTAAAAACTATAACGGGAAATGCTAATAAATCTATCAACATGCTTATAAATATTTTCGGCGAAAGAAGCCATAGTCAGGATGCTTCATTGGTAAAACTACTTTTTGAAAATTATAAAGAAAGGATTATTGAAAAAAACCTGGGTCATGAAATAGACAATGAAATTAAAAATGCTTTGAAATCTGTAATTGTGAAAGATTTTGATGAGGAAAGAAAACCTTATAAAGACGTTGAAAACTTAATAAGTGAGTGGATATCAAATTCGGAAAAATATATAAAAAAGTCGATAGATGATTGTACATTTGAAAAATTAGAAGAAAGATTAAAGGACAAAGCTGAAGATTATTATTATCTTTTAAAGAATATATACACAAAGTATGAAGAAGATATTGAAACCTTGCCACAGGAATATGTGGTTAAACAAAGTGAAAATCGAAAAACTTTAAAATGGAAGATCAATGAGGAAACACGAGATGAATTAAAACTATTTTTAACAGATACAGGGAAAGACAAGAGAATTAAAACAGAGGATAAAGATAATAAGATTATTATTTTTTCTTATAATCGACACAGCAAATTGAAACCGAGAAATGATTTAAAATATAATGAAGCTTTGAGCGGTGCACAATTTTATTTCTCTTTATTGCTTAATAATCAGCGAGATAATTACCTGAAAGAAAAGATTATTTTACAATTAATTGAGAACTCTTTGCTTCGTATCCTGATTATTGATGAAAGAGTTTCCAACTATCAAGAGAAACATGCTGTTGAAGGAACATTCGAACACATAGGAATTTCGGTTCCTTATCAAATAAAAGGTGATCAAATTTTTGATTTAACTGATCAAAAGGTCGATCTTACTAATATTCCCAATAATAAATATGATGCACTTATTATTCATCAGGGTATGTTGGATAAAATAATTAAGAATAAAAGTGAAAAATTAATTGATGATTTCATTAAAGAATTAAAAAAAGCAATTCCTTTTGTTTTAGTAACATCTGGAAGAGGAGAGCCTGATAACATTCCAGAAAATGCAAAATTTCTTGCTTTTTCTAATATTGAATCCTTTATATTAAAAGAATACCCAGAAAAATTTTTCCTGACCCAGATGTTAATGAAGGTTGTATCAAGAGAGGGTAAAAATAATGATTAATATATGCATCTCTAGAATAGAAGGTAAATCTGATTATGATAATTTCGGTAATTCATCGAAATTTAAAGAAGGAATTTTACGGGAGAGACCTAATGTAATTCATTATAGATATTTTTACAGAAAACAAGATAATGTTACTACACTAATAATAAAAGGTATAGATTTTGAAATATGGGATGATGGAAATGCTTTTATTCGCTTTTTTAAAAATAACAATCAGAGCATATCAAAAGATAACGGAGTATCTGAACTTACATGGTTGTTGGATGTTTTTAAAAAAATTATAAATAAAATTGATAGCAATCTTTGGGGGAAAAATAAAAATGAGAATAAAGTGAATTTATTTATTCACTGGGGTGGTGAAGGAAGATATGAGGCGACGAACCGATTATTTAAAACTGCCACAAAGTTAGAAAGTTTTCCATTTGATGTTATTACCTGGTCAACACAGGATGAAATAAAATTAAGTGTTGAGCATTTATTTAATCTGGACGATAGTGAAGAGATTATCAAATGCACCGAAGAACTATTAAAATCTTATGAAGCATTAGATACTAAAAAAAAAATAATTGAAATTAAACAAAAAACAATATCTAAATGGCTTCCGCTTGCTATCGATCTTCAAGGATTAAGCAATATTAAAGACGAAATTAGACTCAATTATATAAAAGATATTTATTCTCAGCGAGATAAAAATTACCACAAACAGCTATTAGTTAATTTCTGGAATATGATTACAGGGTTTGATAAAAAATTTATGGGTGTAAAACAACAAACTAACTATTCAAGACATTTAAAAAAGTTGTTATCTGATTACAATGTTAAAGGAATTGATTTTACCGAATATTTTTCTAATTCCAATAAAAATGGAGCAATTGATATCTTATTAACTTCCTCACTTGATGATCCTGACAAAAACTCTCCCCTTGTTCAATTGATGATTTTATTAGACAATTATAATACTTCTGATTTGGAAGAATTTCCAGATGAGTTATCAAAGTTTTTAAATGAAAACGATGATTTTTATTTTCCAAAATGGCTGCATAAATTAGAACAACAATTCACTAAATTATCTAATGATATTGCATTAAATAGGTTGAAAAAGAAAAATTGAATTTTGTTTATTATTTTGAAAATAAAGAAATAGAATCAGCGCTTGTCAGGTTTTTAAACTATGTTTTAAAAATTGTTATTATAAATAAGGAGCGAAAACAAAGTTTAAAATCAGTTATTTTTATTGATGAAAATTTCAACATTAATGATAAGTTCTTAGTTTCATTAAGTAATTATTATAATCCTCATATTATAGTTTTCGGATATATAAACACTTCTTTTAATAATTACATCAACATTTTAGACTTTTCTAATTTAAAAAGAAATTTACAGCGAGCATTATACGATACTGGAAGCAATTCTTTACCTCTTTTATATGTAAAAGAAATCGGTTCAAAAATAAATCTATTCTTCAAAGGCCACGGCGAAGCTTCACTTTTCAGTAGCTTAAATTGGACAATATACTACTTGAGCAATGGTCCGGTTTTATTTAAAGAAAATAAATTAAGCTGGGAAGAATACACAGATGTTTACCTGAAGCCTGGTCTTAAATATTGGTATATTTTTATAAAAAGATTTGAGACATACAATATCTATTTAAAAGTAACCGGTTTTAAGCAGGAAGTGGAGTTGGTAAAAGAACTTGCCGATAATTTTCAAGTATTTTCAGATACATTAAAAAATTCGACTGAAGCAAAGATTAAAGAAACTAATGAGGAGGAAATTAAAAAAAATATTGACTATCTGAAACAAATTGATTATATTTTTACGAATATTGATAACAAGATAAAAAAAGTGAGTTTAGTCTAAAAAGTCCATAATCTCGCAAAGCCGCTAAGACGCAAAGATATATTATACTACATTTCAATACTTTGCGTCTTTGCGTCTTTGCGTGGAATTTGATATTTGTAGTTTTTAGACTGGACTCACAAGTTTTTAAAAATTAAAAGGGGCTGATATTATATGAATTTTTTTATGTTAACAACGGGATGTAACATTTTTTCCAGCCTTGAACGTTATCTATCCTATACTCATCATTTTCGCCTGCAACGAATAAAGTTCTATCCGAGTGATAGTCATTCAACATTCATTGCCGAATTTAACCGAATTGTAGAAGAATTAGAAAAAAAAACCAATAAGCTTCGCAATACGGTTGTTTTTATTGATCCGCAAATATTGCACGTAGGTAATTCTTCTTCATCCTACTTGCTGGATGAACTCGACCCGCTGAATAGCTCAAAAGGCCCGGCTCAACTGTTATCAATGCTTATTTTAGCAACACCGGAAATTCATTGGGTTTTTCTCCCGGGAATAAATTTGTATGGGAAGAATAAAGTCCTTAAAAATAAATATTTTTATACCTTTGATATAGATAAACTATCCAATTTTATCAGGAATACGATTGATTTTACTAATACAGGTTTGATCTCTTTATTTGATTCCTGTAACCTTAGAAATTCCATTAGAGAAAAAATTATTGAGAAAGAGAAAGGTGTTCCGGTTAGAAATGAGTGTGCAGCAGCTATTGATGAAGAAATTTCTTATGCTTTATTAAATGCTTATACTGCTTACCGGTTTGGATACCGTGTATGGACAGTTACTACTTTTGAAGTTATGAAACATATTTTTCAAAATAACAATAGCAATTTAAAACTGGACTGTGATATAAAATTAGTTTTTGAAGATCTGTATCTTAATTTTCCAGATAGAAATGATGAACATTTATCAGACATTGAAGACAGGGATGACAAATTTGAAGGATTAGCTAATGTTAATGAACGTATTCTTGTTACAGTAGGGCATAAAATTGGTAGTGATAATAAAAACAAATGGCAAAAAAACCTTAGCTATTTAAAGTTTACTTTTCCAGGTCGCTCAAAAGTTTTGTATAAACCTTTATCGGGAATTTTTGATTTATGGAAAAAAGCGGGTAAATGGAATTGGTATAAAAACACACCAAAATTACAAGGGGATTTTACTTGGCCTCCTAAGAAAATTACCAAATTGAGTGATGAAGGATCCGGTCATAGTACACCGGGAAGACTATTACTAATCGTACAATCTTTACTTAAACGGTCAGAGAATATTTTACGGAAGGCTAATTCCGTTGAGGATACAATTCAAGCAGCTACACTGGCTCTTGAAGCAAAAGAACTTTTAGCTTGTAAAACACCAACAACCGCCATGAAAGCACTTTCTCTTCAGCATCAGGCAGAAGTAGAAACCGAGTGCATGTTTTATGGTGTTGAATATGATTTTGATGTTAAGAGCCGGATTAAAGATATTAAAAAAGAAGTTAAGGCAATCAGCACCTGGTTTCATCGTTCGGCAAAGAGACGCTCTCAGCTAAATGCCGAAATCAGCATTTTAAATGAACTTGCTCAAAGATACAGGAATTATAGTCAATTTGATGAAGAAAATGTTTGTATTAACGAAAGCAGGAAATTAACCAATGCACTATGGGTAAACCGAAACCCATTAAGATGGTTAATATGGCCCTTTAGAGCATACATTAATTTTTTGCTTAAGTCCCTGAATCGATTTATTTTTGTAATGATGCTCTGGGTATTTTTATTCGGATTATTATACTGGTTTATTGCTGCAAAGCAGGGTGCTGATGTGGAATTTATTGATAGTATTATTGTTTCAGCAAAAACATTTTTAGCTTTTCAGCCACCAGATTTAGAATTTTGGGTACATCCACCAAGATTAGAATTTACCCCTATTCGCCTTATATATTTTATTTTTCCTGCTGTTTTAGGATTTATTCATTTAGGGGTTTTTATTTCACACTTAACTATGATATTAATGAGAAAAACCGGAGGTTAATATGATGAATTTTATTATTGATTGTTTTATCGAAGAAATATTTTCTTTTGTTTTATTGTGGGCTATTAGTATTATAAGCTTCATTTTTGTAGTTGGATTAGTAACTTTAATAATATATTGGATAGATATTAAACAAAGAGAGAACAAATTGTTACAGCTTTACTCGAATGAAGAAAATAAACAAAAAAGAGAACAAATTGAAAAATCAATAAATAGAGCTACTGATTCGGAAAATTTGTTTATCATTGGGCGATACTTAACAATTATTATTGCCGGCTTTTTATTTCTTATTATTGTAATTGTAATTGTGTTGGTATCAATTGTTAAATTAAGTTATGTTTTTTAAAATTTTTCTTAAAAATTTAACCTGAATAATTCACGGATTATTATTAAACGCTGACAGGTTCTACGAACGCTGTCAGGTTTCAAAAAACCTGTCAGCGTCTGTACATACGCATACCTTCGGGAAAAGACCTGACAGCGTTGGTATAATAAAAGTTTATGAATAGGTCAGGTTAAGTATGTATAATAAAAATGCTAATTTATTCAATGTGAGTTAGCATTTTTTATTGGGTGGATTTAAAACTACTTTTTCAAAACTATCCTGAATGTCGTTCCCTGGTCAATGACAGAGGACTTTACAAAAATTTTACCACGGTGACAATTATCAATGATTCTTTCTGACAAGGAAAGCCCTAGTCCCCACCCTCTTTTCTTGCTTGTAAATCCGGGGTTAAAGACGGTTTTGTGTTTTGATTTTGGAATACCTTTACCCGTGTCGGTAAAATCAATAATAATATATTTATTCTCTTCAATAATATCAATTGTAAGAGTTCCTATACCATTCATTGCATCAACGGCATTTTTGCAAAGGTTTTCAATTACCCATTCAAAAAGGTTATAATTTACCGGTGCAAAAATTTCTTTGTCTTCCGGAACGGTTATTAAATATTTTACTTTTTTTGATGTTCGGGATTTGATGTATTCAACGGAATTATAAATGATTTTAATGATATTTTGATTTTCCGGTTTTGCCGGTGAACCGATCTTTGAAAAACGTTCGGTAATGTTTTCAAGCCTGTTTATATCTTTTTCTATTTCCGTGATCTCCTCGTCTTTATATCCTTTTAATTTAAGTAGTTCAATCCAGGCTATCATTGATGATAATGGTGTGCCGAGTTGATGTGCGGTTTCTTTTGACATTCCCACCCAAACCTGATTTTGCTCTGATTTTCTGGCAGCACTGAACAGAAAATATGCAATCAACAGAAAAAGCCCTATAACCCCGAATTGAATAAAGGGATAATATCTGATTTGTGTTAGTAAGTATGAGTCTTTGTAAAAAATGTATGTTTTGCCCTGATCAGGTAATTCAAAAATTATTGGATCGTTTTCATAAGACATTGATGAAATTGTATTTTCAACAAACAGTGAATCCAACATTTTTTTATCATCAATATTACCATAAGTAATAATGTTTTTTTGGGTGCTGTCGGTTACAATTACCGGAACAGAAGCGGAGTTTTCAACTATTTCCGAAAAAAAGGAATCGATAAGATCATCAAGAACATTGCGTAATTCACTGAAAAGCAGGGATTCCTTATAATAAAGGTAAAAATTTTTATTGGCATAATAATGTATTGTTATAGGAGGATAAACC
>Ga0265594_1002877_pt1 | contig 11837 bp, 15 predicted proteins | sample saktaG_11_FD_190147 | JGI IMG/M metagenome (GOLD analysis project Ga0265594, IMG submission 190147) | Saline water microbial communities from Sakinaw Lake, British Columbia, Canada - sak_2011_5_24_80m | ecosystem: Environmental > Aquatic > Non-marine Saline and Alkaline > Saline ... | reverse complement strand
CTGATCTTTCAGGAACCCTTTTTAAATTATAAAATATAATCTAAACCGCCTTGATGGTTGAATATGCTGCGCGCCGTGGACGACGTTAGAACCTGTTCAATAGGTGGCTTAATTTTAAAATTGCGTAGTTCTCAGATGATTTTAAGTTCTATTCTGGAAATAAAAAGCTCACGGCATTACCGACGACAAGACCCACTACAACGGCTATGCCCGCTATAAAAAACATTCTCAACCCGGCCTTCCATAATTTTTGCCTTGTAAATCTGGCAATTATGCAACCGAGTAAAAACAATGAAAATAGTGTAATTCCTATGGAAAAAAATATCGCTGATGGAATGGGAAAAACTAAATAAGACAGAACAGGAATAAATCCTCCAACTATATAAGAAAAGAACATAAAGATTCCGGATTGCAAAGGTTTTTCTAACTCTTTTTTGATACCGAGTTCCCTATAGGCCATTTCTTGAAGAAATAAATTTTTCTTCTTTGAGGCCTCTAGAGCCATTTCTTTTGCCAGTGCTGAAGACCATCCATCCTTAACATATAAAGTAATTAATTCTTCTATTTCTCGGCCAGTATCCTTTTTGAGCTCGCTTTTTTCTTCTTCTAATTTACGCTTATTAAGATCAATAACTGATTTAGTGGAAAAATAAGAACCAATTCCCATGGATGTAGCCTCGACTGCCACTATTACAAAGCCGGACAAAATAACAAAGAAATGATTATTGCTCCCGATTGCAATTCCTGTTAAGGCACCAAGTGTTGAAACCATACCGTCTTGGGCCCCAAAAACCAGCTCACGAATATTGGATAAAAAACTTGATTTTTGGTGATGGATAAATTTTGGATTTCTTTTCATAATTTTATAGATATTGTTTCATTCTACCAAAAAACCGCCTTTATGGCGATTTTTCGAACCTACTGGATGACCACGCCTGAGGTTATTATCCCTCATTGATAAAGTATATCTTTTCAGGGAATTGAAAACATAGAGAAAATATTGAATCTTCTTTAATTATTACCCCCTTTCCGCCATTTAATTGCTTTTAATAAAGGGGTGTAAATATCATCGTCTCTGTCTATCTCTAATGGATTAGAGTCTTTGGGGTTAAATTCTTCAAATTTGATGAAATTAATATCTTCTATAATCGCAATTGGAGTTTGTTCGTTGCCTTCGCCCATAATAAAAACAGCTGAGGCGGATAAAGAATCTGCTATATTAGATTGAGAAATTTTCATTTCTCTGCCGAATATATCTTTAGTTCCCCGATAATCTTTTACAGGGTAAAAGCCATAATAGGCTATTGAAATTCCTGTAGTTCCTCTCCTTGAGGGAGTGCAATGACTATCAGCGATAATTATCCCAAGATTGTTTAAGTGGTAATTTTCCTTAATAAAATCATAAATTTGTTTCGCTGCCTGGAATGGATTCTTGGGCCATAGAATAAAGTATCCATTGCCATTGCTTTCATCAATACCTGCCGTTGGAATTAAAACATTATCTTTAACAGTTAACATAACATAACCTTGGGGCACTTTATCTCTATCAAGATAAAGGTCAGCCTCTTTTTTAATTAAGTCATCTTTATTTTCAATTGAATTAATCTTCAGGCATCGCCCCTGCCAAATAGAAACAATTTTGGAAGCTATAACTATTATTGATTTCTCCTTTAAATTTACATCTGAAAAACTCTCTTTAATAAAAGGGAATAAGTCATCTTTAGGAGGTAAAAATGGCCTGGTTTTGATTGTCTGAACGAGCATAAGGGTTAATATCTATTAAAAATCAAGACCCTTTTATTTTACCTAAAAAGGCCGTATTTAGAGATAAAAAATAGACAGATTTTAAGCGTAAGATCTAAAGAATTTTGTGGAAATAAGATAATTTTTGTTAACTAAGGGCTTTAAGATATTAACCTTTTCAATATTGGTTAGCTTATCCAGCGCTGTATTTATTACCAAATAACTTACCCAAATTCCTACAGTAAAGAAAACACGTTCAATAAAGACTACAGGAATTAAAGCTAACCAAATTTGAGGAGTCAAACCAAAAGCGTAAAGAAAGATTGTTGAGCCAATAGCGTGGGCAGTAAAAGTGGCGCCTAAGCTATTTAAAATTAATCTTTTCTTACCAAATGTAGCGATTAAAGGAATTAGCCAAATCATAGAATAAAGCCAAGCCTTTTGGCCAATAGGATGAACTAAAAATAAAATAATACAAACAGGGAAAATTATAGCCATCTTTCTTCCTTTCATTCCGAAGTAAACCGCCGCCAGCATCATCGGCAGAAAACGCATAACAGTCAAGAAATCTAAAGTTTGTCGAGCAACAATTACATTAGCTCCCCTAACGATAAAAGCTGAAAGGGCACCGAAAAGTGGCCCTAAAAATATCCCGCCGAGAGGAGCAATGAGTTCAAAAAGAGTAAAACTCTGTTCTGAACCGATAATCCTGGAAATGGGAACTTGGAAAGCGATTAAGCTTAGACCGCTGAAGATTATTAAGAATAAAACTTTCTGCTTAGTCATTTTTATATTGTTTAATGCTTAAAAATTTGTTCTTGTCATATTATAGATTACAACTTTCTGAAAGGCAATTCGCCCAAATCTGAAGGAAAAGATTATTAATAAAGCTGCTTAATACTATCTACAAGTTCGGGGAATTCTTCTTGCATAAAATGCCCTTTTTCCTTAAAAATAACCTTTTCAGCTTTCGGCAAAGCCTTGGCATATTTATCAACATCAACAAATGGCACTATGGGATCATCTTGGCTGTGATAAAAGTATATTTGACCTCCTTGATTCTCAAATTTTTCCAAAGAGTTTGGTAAAACAAAATCAGCTAAGGAATAATCAGCATCTTTTTCATCGTAAGGAGGTGCAATTAAATACGTGGCTCTTATCTTTTCGGGGAAATCATTTTCTGATAGATATTTCACAAGGAATATCCCTCCAAGAGAATGACCGATTAACACAATGTTATCTTCTAAGTAAGGGAGGATTTTCTCAAACCAAATTTTCCATTCCTTATATTTGACGTTCTGTTTATTGGGCATAGTCGGTCTGATAACTTCAAAATCGCTACCAAGGTCCTTTTCCAAAGAGAATCTCCACCTTTTATCTCTTCCTTTCTCTTCCTCTAAATCAAATTTAGCATTTCTTAAATCCTCAAGATACATTTCGTAACTTTCATATGATTCACCTCCATGGATAAGTAAAACTTGTTTCTTCATAAATGTTATACTTAAATTCTAGCAAAAACTCACAAAAATTTCTAACCGTCCACGACGGCTAGCTGATTTTGAGTTCAAAAATGACGTGCTGACAACCTCGGTCTGGTACCAAGGTTTTAAGGGGAAATTTAGACTGTTTTAGGCTCCCCCGTTGACCCGTCTCGGTCGGAGCTATTTCTTATGTAATTTTTGGTAAAGCATTCTCGGGTAACCCATTTCTTTTCTAACTTCGTATTCTACACCGAGACTATTTAAAAAATCTGAACACGCCTTTCTGGTTTTATTTATGGTACCAAAATTCTTTTTTGCTTCCACTTCCATAAAATTTCCCAAACCCTTAATGGCATCCATAGTTACTTCGAAATCGCCACAGATAAAATATTTGCGAGTTTTAATAACTGTTACTTTTGGGATTAACCCTATCTTTTTAAAAACCGCTTCAACAATTTCTGGTTTTTCTACTAATGTTTCATATTCATCTGTTGCGTTTAGCCAGCCATTCTTTTTAAAGCGCAAAAAAGAATAATTTAAATAATTTCTATCTTTTTCATATCTTACCCGAAGATATTCTACAGGCATTTTTTTTGCAAAAAAATTCCTTTGTGGTGTAACGAAGTAGATATCTTTCTGCTGGCGAACTTTAACAAACTTCCCTACTTTTTGAAGCTTTTTCTCAACATCTTTCGGATTTTTTATTTCGGCTTGAATTTCAACTTCAACATTTTTCATAAAGTTATTTATTAAAAAATCATATGTCTCGGTCTCGCTCGATACTGCGCTGACTCGTGCTGCGGGGCTTGGACGATGTTAGAACCTGTTTTTTTTACAGATTCATTAGAAAATCCTTTATCTTTTTTCTTAATCTTGCTTTTGGGCTTTCGGCTGGATAACCAAGGGTAATTACAAAGGGAACAACATAATTATTGGGGATACCCAAAACTTTTTTTATTCTGTTTTCTCCGAAATTAAGCTATTGAGTATTTTTTTGACAAGTTCAATGCTGTCCCAATCGAATATGGAAATCTGTATTATATTTTTATTTAATTTTTTGAGATTCCCTGCCACTTCGTTGGCGGTGTTCTCTGAAACTGCGTCTTTTTTGCTTATAAAAAGATATTCCGGCTTTTCCAGAAGCAGTTTATTGTATATCTCTAGCTCGCTGCGCACCGTTTTATAATCCGAGACGGGATCTGTCGAATCTGCGGCTACAAAATGAAATATAATCTTTGTGCGTTCTATATGCCGTAAAAATTTAATACCGAGGCCCTTGCCTTCAGATGCACCCTCAATAAGCCCGGGAAGATCGGCAAGTATTAAATCATAATACGCGCCTAAATTCGGCTCCAAGGTCGTGAACGGATAATTTGCCACTTTGCTTTTGGCGTTGGTCAATTCATTAAGCAAACTTGATTTCCCGACATTGGGCAGTCCTACAAATCCCACATCGGCAATCAATTTTAATTCAAAACGGATTTCAAGAAATTCCCCCGGCTCTCCGTATCCAAATTCTTTCGGAGTTGTATTTATTGACGAACGAAAATGGAAATTCCCTTTTCCTCCCGCTCCGCCGCGAGTGATTACCGCCTGCTGACCGATTTTAGTTATTTCAATATTTTCGCCTGTTTCTAAGTTATGCACCACGGTTCCAACGGGAACTGCCAAAATTAAATCACTCGCGTCTTCGCCGTCGCAAAATTGCGGACGGCCGTCCTGTCCATTTTCAGTTTTAAATTCTTTTTTAAAGCGGAATTTATTTAACGCGCTCAAATCGGAAATGCCCTCAACATAAACACTGCCTCCTTTGCCGCCGCTGCCTCCAGCCGGACCCAGGGACATCAAGTTTTTATTAAACGCCACTGCTCCTTTTCCGCCAGTCCCTGCCGTCACCCGTATTTTTACATCATCAATAAGCATATTGTCAGTATAAACTATTTTGATCCGCATTAAAATCAAATCCCGCTTGAAGCGGGACTTAATTTTCATTTATTTGATCTTACTGAATTAATTATTAAATGCGGGAGACATTTGTTGCATTAGGCCCTTTTGGAGAATCAGCTTTTTCAAAAGACACCTTATCGCCCACTTTTAACTCTTCGTAGGTTACCCCTTTCAACTCATTCTTGTGAAAAAATAATTCTTTTTCTTCGCCATCAACGGTAATAAATCCAAATCCCTTATCTGTAAGATTTTTAATTATTCCTTCCATATTATAGTTAAATATGAATTAACTTAATTAATGTTTTAAGGTTTTATCCTAAAGTTTAGTTCCCCAGATAAACTCGACTAAATTTTCATCAGGCAACTATCTTTATGTAAACAATGTTAACATTTAAAAATCGATCAGTCAACCTAGAAAAATTAAAGTTTGAGATTCTGTTCTCTAGATAAGACTCGCAAAAAACCGCCGAGAAGGCGATTTTACTGGCCACTTTTGTTTTCCTCCTCCTTATTTTCTTCTGCTGATTTTTTACCAAATCCTTCAAAAGCTCTTAGAACTTCCAGAGGTACCGCAAAAACAATCGTATTTGACTGGTCAGAACTTATATCATTAATTGATTGAAGCGTTCTTAAATGAAGAGCTCCTTTAGCTTCCGATAAAGTTCGGGCAGCTTTGGTCATATTATTAGCGGCAATTACTTCTCCTTCAGCCTTAATAATCATTGCTCTTTTTTCTCTTTCCGCTTCAGCCTGCTTGCCAATTACCCGCTTCATTTCTTCTGGTAAAACGATATCTTTTAGTTCAACGTTTAAAACCTTGATACCCCACGGGTCGGTCGCATCGTCAATAATTTTTCTAATGTTTTCAGAAACTCTGTCTCGCTGGGAAAGTAGTTCGTCTAAATCAACTTGGCCGACAACGTTTCTCATCGTTGTCTGCGCCAATTGAGAAATGGCATAATAGAAATTTTCCACTTCCAGAATCGCCTTGTTTGCCTCGGCCACTTTATAATAAATAACCGCGTTGACGCTGACCGAAATATTGTCTTTGGTAATCGCTTCTTGATTCGGCACATCAACCGCTTTTACTCTTAAATCTACCTTCTGGTAAGATTGAACAATCGGAAAAACCAATCGCCAGCCCGGCTTCATTAAACCGATATATTTACCCAGCATAAACTTAACTCCCTTCTGATACTGATTAATCTGTTTGATTGAAATTAGAATAATAAATAATATTATTCCTAAAATTGTGTAAATTGTTATTGACATGTTTTTGAAGACTAATGATTAATTATCTTTTGGACTCTTTTATATTATCATAACAGAAATTTCAGGGCAACAACTTTCAAACATCTCTACCAAAAAACCGCCTTCTCGGCGATTTTTAATGCCTTTCGGTCTCTCGAACCGCGCTCAAGGTAGCTGGCATCCTCGGTCTAGTACCCGGGTTTTAAGGGAAAAATCAGACGGTTTTTGAGGATGTCTCATTTTGTGCCAAAGGCGACAGTAGGGAGTTCTATCAAAAGAAAAGTGGTGCGAGAGTATTTTCTCACACCACTTACAACTTAAAAAACGAACTACATAAACTTGCTTCTCAGCACTTCGTTGGAATGAGGGCTCAGCAACCCTAATGGAATATCCAATAAGGTGAATGCACCATTGTGCCCTTTTTCCTTCATTCGAAAAGCTGCTCTGGCGCAAGCAACGAGAACACTGGCCGTGAACTCCGGATTGCTTTCCAGCTGGCATTGGTATTCAAGAATCTGCTTGTTGTTGTCGCCGGTCATTCCTGAGGTCATTACGAAACCGCCGTGAGGATAAGCAGAATGGTTTTTCTCCATCTCTTTCTTGTTGATAAATACCACTTCGGTGTCATACTCGTCAAAGTACTTGGGCATCTCAATAATTTCTCTTTTTATTTTTTCTTCATCTGCTTCCTCTTCAGCCACAACGTAAACCAGGCGTTTGTGCATTTCTCTTTTGGAAAAATCCGGTGTTTCGCCGGCTCTTACCCGCTGAATCATTTCTTCAACCGGAATAGTGTACTGCCTAGCATCCAATACCCCTTCAACCTTCCTGACAGCATCAGAGTGTCCCTGGCTAACTCCTTTTCCCCAAAAGGTATAAGATTTGTTTCCTGGTAAAAAGGCATCGCCGAGTATTCTTTCCATGGAAAAAATTCCGGGATCCCAGCCAGTAGAAATTATACAGACATTTCCCTCTTTTTTGGCGATGGCATTCATCTTCTGGAAATATGCGGGAATGTCTGCATGGGTATCAAAGCCGTCCACAGTGCTAAAATATTCAGCAAATTCCGGGCCCTGAATAGGGACATCTTTCTTGGAGCCGCCACAAAGGATCATCACGTTAATTTGGTTTCTCAAAGGCAGTAAAAATGCCTTGTCGTTATGAAATACAGGGACATCACTTACTTGCGCTTTGACTTGTTCTGGCCTTCTGGTAAAAATAGCCAGCAACTTCATGTCTTTATTCTTTTCTACAGCCTTTTTGGTGCCTCGACCCATGTTGCCGTATCCCACAATACCGATGTTAATCATTTTAAACACCTCCTATGATTTTTTCTATGGTTTCCCTTTTTCTGATCAATTGCAATATACCATCTGGTTTAACTAAAACTTCTGGCGGTCTTGGTCTCATATTGTAGTTAGAAGACATAGAATAGCCATAAGCGCCGGCAGCCCCTATTAGAATAAGATCACCTTCTCTGGCCTGGCGAATTCTTCGGTCTTCAGCGAATTTATCGCCGTTCTCGCAAATATCGCCAACCACATCCACCTTTTGCATTCTGCCTTCGGGATTAGAGATATTATGAACCGGATGAAAGGAACCGTACATTGCCGGCCTTATCAAGTGGTTAAATCCGCTGTCAACACCGACAAACACTCGACCGTTAGGATTCTTTTTTACCGTATTAACCCTGGTCAACAAAAATCCAGCTTCAGCGATTAGGTATCGCCCCGGTTCAATAATTAAAGTTAAGTTCCTTCCGTATTTTCGGCAGAACTCACTAAAATCTTCAGACATTCTTCGGCCGAGTTTCTTTATAGCCAAAGGCTTCTCTTTGGGCCCATAAGGAACACCCAAACCTCCTCCGAAATCAACAAACGTCAAATCAGGAAAGCTTGGTGCCACTCTTAGAAGAACTTGCATGGCAGTGAGAAATTTCTCGACCTCCAGGATTTGGGAGCCAATGTGTTGGTGAATGCCGATAATCTTCAGCTTGTAACTTTCGGCTATTCTTTTTATTTCGTCCACCTCAGAATACCAGATGCCAAATTTTGACTTTGGCCCGCCAGTAATGCAATGGTCATGGTGACCTGCTCCAACGTCAGGATTTATCCTCACACATACTTTCTGCTCAGGGTATTTTTTGCCAAACTTCTCTAAACGAGAAAGGGAATCGATATTCAATAAAATCCCCTTCTCTACAGCAAAGTCCATTTCCTCATCGGTCATATTGTTACCGGTAAAGAGAATGTCATTTGGCAAAAATCCTGTTTTTAGGGCAAGAGTGATTTCTCCAGGCGAAACTGCGTCAATCCCTATTCCCCTTTTTCTGAAGATTTCCAGGATATGGGAATTAGAGTTTGCTTTTACCGCATAAAGTATTCTTTTTGGCTGATAACCTATGTTATCTTGCAGATTGCGCAACTGGCGCTGGAGATAGTTTTTTTCATAGGCATAAACCGGTGTTCCAAACTTCTTTGCTATCTTTTCAAAAATCTCCTGTTTTATCACCTTGATTACCTCCTTTTTTCCTTATAAAATTTGAAAGGTGCATTCCTTCTTTATTTTTTAATTATACACAAAAATAAAAAAAGTCAAGTTTCCCTCTTTATATTGGACGACAGTAATTAAAAACCCAAGAGAAACTCTCGGGTAAAATATTGTCTCTCTTGAACAAAATCCGAACTTTTTTCAAAAAATAGTCGAGACACCCTAGTCATCCGACTTAGCATCTGTTGGCTGCCCGACCCGAACTTTATTATAACCCTGGAAAATCTCCTTGAAGACGGGCCGTATATGGCCTCTTTGAAGGAGAAGCTGGAAACTATCGAAAGACTGTCTTCTGCCGGTTCCCTCTCTCGTTAAGTTATATTAAGGCGGTTTTAGACAGAGAGTCAAGACACTATTATAACTTCATTTATCTTTGAAGGATTTATCAACCACAAAGGTCTGCTTTCAGTATAGCAGGGGTTGTTGGTTTGAAAAAAGATTGCAGCAGCTACTTGCCGGAATCAGGGTTATCTGGCTGCTTTTTCTTTTCCCGCTTTATTTGATCCAGAGCCAGCTGATAAAACAGTTCGGCAATGCGCCTTGTCCCCTCTTCGACCAATTCGTCGATAGCCTGGTCGTCCATCTTCGGGTATTCTCTTTCAAAATCACGATCTGGTTGGTGGTTCTGTTTATTCTCCATTCCTTAAATGTTAAAAGACTGGAATGATCGTAACAAGGATGAGAAAATAGTATAAAAGTGCAAGTGGTGGGGAAAACTGAAAAAAGCCCGGCGATGGGCTTATTTGTTGTTTGACACTATCCACAGAAAGAGGGATATATTTGATTATTTAGAAGATAGCATTTCTATCTCCCAGGCAAACCTGATGAGTCATGTCCCATAATAAATACCTGATAGCATAATAATTGTCAGAAGATGGTCCTTCAATTATTAACTTTTCTATATTCTTCCTAAATAGATTTTTAGACCTATCATTCGCTTCGCCCGCAGTATGACCTTTTAATAAGGATATTGGAATATAATTTGATGGCTTTAAAAACAATTCTGCTGTTTTGTCTTCAAGTGGTTTTCTTACGGTTGTTGGATCGAAAAATAATATGAAATCTTCTTTATATCCTAAATAAACTTCTACTCCATGCAATATAGAAATTTCCCCTAATATTCTTGCGGATCTGCAAGAACGGGCATAAATAATTTTATCCTTAATGACTTCCTTATTTCTTTCATCTAAGATAATCTCATTATCATGCCCTTGGACGGAAACATCACTACCATGTCCATTTAAAATAATCAGTCTAGGACATACTTTTTTTAAAGTTCCAATAACTCTTTTTCTATTGGCCTTGCCTCGATGAAGGTCTATTACATTTACACCTTTTTCCTTTGCTTTAATGATAATTATTTCACTCCATCTTGAAAGGTAATAAGTTGCGACGTCATGTTCTGGTCTCGTAATGAGTAATGATCCCCCCATATACCCTAATTTTCTTTATCATCTTGGCCTGAAACCAATACTTCTCTCAATAACGTACCTTCTTTCAATGCCCTTAGAAAGGAAAGTTCTATTTCCACAATTTTATGACCAATTTCGTCCTCTTGTTTTACACGTTCAATAAGCTCATTTTTTGTAAATTCTCCTACTGATCCGATGGAAATTTTTTTATCAGAAGGAAGAACATCGAGTCGCTCAATAACAAGATCTTTTAAATCTTCTGAGATTCCTTCATTTTGTTGGTTTTTTTCTTCTGTCATTTAAATTATGTTTAGTTCCTTCAGTTTTTCTAATATTTTCTCGCTTCTTGATGTATTGTTTTTCACCTCGAAATAAGCAACCTCCCATGTAATGGGTTGCTTTTTACCCTCTTCCTCTAAAACAAGAATTATCTCTTTTCGAGTATTCAAAGGAAGATTTGCATATGCGCTGAGAAACATTTCTCTAAGATTGGCCCCTGCATTCATATTTTACTTCTTCCGATAATTTTTCCCAAAATAAAGACTTATTCTCTTTAATTTATTATCTATTTTTAGGATATCTTGTTCCTTTAGTGAAGTCAAGTAAACAAAAAGTCCATTATTGGGGCTTTCTATTATTGGGAGTTATCCACACAACCCCCTTGACTATTAATGTGAGTGGGTTTATAGTGAAAATGTGCTTGTGGGCGAAAGCCCCGTTCAGCTAAGGATTTCCTAAGCTGAAGGCAAGCACGACAAAAATACCGCCATATGGTGGTATTTTTGTTTTATTTCTATTCGTTGTCTTCAATCCCATCACTATAGAGCTTTTGCCCTCCTCCGAGTTTAGAGAATGGCATGACACTCCAGAAAGTAATATTGCCGTCTCCAACTCTTCTCAGTACCACCCTGATCTTAATTTGCTTTTCGCCAACAATGGCAACAAAACCATAATATTCGGTTGATTTCATCGGTCTAAGGTTGTCCTTTGATTTCTTGCCCACAGCCGTTAGACCTTTTCTATACTCCTGAAGCGTTCCCGAATATTTGATAACAAAAATAGCCAAGGGCAATAAGTTAAATTTGAGAAGCTGTTCTTTTTTATTCCTTTCTCGTCGTGCTGAAAATTGTAGATGATGAAAACCGTCAGAATTGAAAATTACTTGGGTCTTTAAGAAAGGGTTATAGAGATTTTTCTGAGCATTATACAGAGCGCGGGCCTTCTCTCTCTTGCTTCTAAAATATACGGCATCGAATTCCATTCTTTTAAATTCATGGTAGACCATTTTTTTATAGACCGCAAGATATAGAAAAACAATGACAGAGACATATTCACTATGAATAAACCGAATCTATAATAAATCGGCAGTAAAGGTTATTTCATCGAAGCCTTCAATTCCTCGATCAATTGGGAAGGAAAATAATGCATGAGAATACTAAGCTCTTTAATTTCG
>Ga0265594_1002876_pt1 | contig 11838 bp, 12 predicted proteins | sample saktaG_11_FD_190147 | JGI IMG/M metagenome (GOLD analysis project Ga0265594, IMG submission 190147) | Saline water microbial communities from Sakinaw Lake, British Columbia, Canada - sak_2011_5_24_80m | ecosystem: Environmental > Aquatic > Non-marine Saline and Alkaline > Saline ... | reverse complement strand
AATATCGTCTATTGATAATAAAACATCATTAATCTTATATACACATCCTGTTGGCACTCCTACATCCCCGTCAAAATTTGTTGTTGGTCCAACATTAGCATAAGCTGCAAAAATACTTGGTGATACACTTAAAAATATAAGTGAAATTACCATTAAAAATATTGTTAGTTTCTTCATTTTCTTTTCACCACCTTTCGTAGTCAGTATTTTATTTAGTTTTCTCATCGAGCATCATCTCCTTAATCTTTTGGTTTTACCATAATAGTTATCTCGTAATCATTTCCGTCAATAAATGTATTACGATAAGGGAAAGTATCTTCACATATATTCAGTTCTCCTATTACTTGCACAATACTATTTTTTAATTCAAATACTTTATCATTTATTCCATCTATTAATATTACTTTTAAATGAGTAATAACTTTTGCAGGTTCTTCTTCTGCCACAGGCACTACAGGTTTATCAGGTTCTACTTTCTCTTGAGCTCCCGCAATTATAAAAGCCATACAAATAATCAACACAAATACTAAAACCTTTTTCATATTTACCTCCTTTCTTTTAAAATGTTCCAAAATATCTAACTTTTAAATCTATCATCTGTCCTTGCCAATTTCTAATCGCCATTCTCTTTAATCCAAGGGGATAGCTTTCATGCCCGATATCGACAGAATTGTCAAAATTATAAAGTAAAGAATTATTACTAAAAAAAGCATATTTTCCATTATAAGGGAATACACAAACTGCATGGCCACCCTTTGTTTTTTTTAAATCTTTTAAATAATATCCAGTATAACAAATAAATCTTACTTCATCCATTTTCTGTATTCTAACTAAAACATCGATGGCAAATCTAGCCATATCTTCACAATCACCGGCGCCCCGGATAAGAGTTTCTTCCGGAGTCTGCCAGTAGTCTTTTATATCAGATACATATTTAAGATTTAATTTCATATAATTATGTAATTTGGTTATTGTATCTAAATTATTAACTACATCTAAATATTCTTTAGTTGGTATAAAACTTTGCCATTTATCTTTTAGAAAAAAACACATAATATAACTCCTGATTTTTATGAATACGCTAAATACCAGATTGTCGTTTCTTCGTATGCTACAATCGTAGAACAATCTACCGTCCCATAAGTAGCATTTATTTTCCCGCTTAATTCGCTTGTTTTATCCTCATCATTCACTTTCTTTTTATAAACGTCCCCTATTGCTGTAATCTCTTTAGGTAATCCTAATATATCACCTATGCCCACTTCTACCATGTCATCAGCAGATACACTATCGGGAATAGTTATTTTAGTTATAGTATCTAAAGCCTTTACTCCAATTGCTGTGCTTCCTGGAATTATTGCTATAATATCCGAATCAGCAGCACCCCTAACCAATCCTTCTATAGTTATATCACCGCTTGGAGAAGATACATTTGTCGTTGTTATAGTAGCTACCCTGCCATAATCAGGATTTGTTATTCCTGTTGTAATTTCCTGTTCAGCTCCATTTCCTGTAATTGCCGCATGAATATGATCAGTATCTGCAGCTTTCAAATCCTGAAAATGTGCCATCTGAACCTTTTTTGAAGCTATTACTGTATATAATTCTGTCCATGATCCGGCACTAACGCATATATATATTTTTTCTGTATCGAAAGCAAAGAATCTCCAACCCACTTCAGGTGAAGCAGATTTGGCTGCGTCTATCCCGAACATATTCACGCCGTAAAAAACCCTCTTATCACTAACGACCGTCGCTTCTCCGGAAACTACGGTAAAATCAGCCAGATAAACTGCATTAGCAGATACGCTACCTGTCGTAGAACCTAAATCTCCGGAAGTATCTATATATAATTTATAGTCATCATCATCTAAAGCCGAAACATCATATTGTATAGCCGAACCGTGATATACTCTTATCGAATTAATATAAGCGACTAATTTCTCTATGTCTAAAAGGCTTGCATCTTCGCCATTAATAGAAACTTCACCGCAACCATCAGGATCATAGACAAGGCAATTTTGACCAACCTCTGTAAATTCAACACTAATAGAACTTGCAGGGTTTTGGACTTCAACCGTAAATTCGCAAGCTTTAACCCCACTTATTCCGGATGTCGGTATTCTTAGCCTTAAATAAACAGTTCTATAAGTATTAGAAGGAATATCACCGCATTCAAGGGGTTTATTTAAACCAATCGGTTGGAATTCAGTCATGGCGTCATCGACTATACCTTCACCATCGCCACCGGTGCCATTTGATTTTGCTTCTACCCAATGCCTTTTTACCCACTCCTCAGTAAACCCACCGCCGGAATCTCGAACATTGAATTTTACGTTAGTGGCGGTTATCCGTCCTTCGACAGCTTGGTCATTCCAGACTCTTATTTCTATACCAACAGAATCTGGTAAAAAAGCACCTGCATTTCCGCTGCTAAAGTCATGGGTAGTTTTTTCAACATCGTCTGTATCAGTTATTATAATTTTTGGTTCCATTTAATCACCCGTCTTTAAATTGTATAGATTATAGTCAGTTTTGGTGGGGAAATTGGATCATCATATGCTGCATATATAGATTGCGCGACATAAGAAGTTCCAGACCCGGCAGGAATACTTGCAATATCCTTTGAACTTCTTAATATTAATTTAGTATATCCACCTTTATTTATCCATGCTCTACCGTTAATATTTAGAGTTATATCATTATAGATCCCATCTGTTATATCTACTGTATTTATACTTCCACCATTATTATGATAATTTAAATAATTAAAATCAGAATTTATCATAGGATTGTTGGGATAATTCGGTTGGCCATTCTGAATGATTACATCAAAATTAGTTGATGTCATTCTGCCCATCCATAATTTAAGAATTGCATTTGTAATAATTGCATTAATGGGTATAATCGAAGTATCTAATATTAATATCCCCCTGAATATATGATGATAATAATGATATGTTGGATGTGGTTCATATGGTCCAAATTTAGAATATATTTGTCCAACTAATATATAATCATTGAATATTTCAAAAGCCTCCCCTTCTGGATATATTAAATCACTACCATCAATTGAATTGTGGACGGTATTATAATCAGCGTCAACTGCTGCCATAAAACCGCTTGGGATTATTACGCTTGGGGTTATGTCTACAGTTATCGTTCGCAACCCTCCACCACTTCCGCTAAAATTTACAATCTCGGTTTTTGGTGTTTGTGCTATATTCTTACTATCCCCCATTATCCTTGGGGATTCTTTTTGATTATCTTCATATCCTATCAATACACCGTCTCCAACGGCAAGACTCATTCCATAGGAATTGGTCGGTACATCATGAAAACTCTTTTCTGATTCATTTATCTTCACATTGTATGTGCCATCTTCATTATCTGCGGTTACTATTCCAGTTGTTATCGGTTTTTTATCATTTTGTTCTTTTATATAATTTTTTCTTATGATATCTATATATTTTTTCAATCTTCTACTTTGGCCTCGGTATAAGACATACCAGCCGCCACTCCTTTACAATGTACGATAGTCTTTACATCTAATTTCCCGTTTCTATCATTTCTTGCCTGATGTTTTATATCATTCACGAAATATCTTTCATCTATATCAAGTAAGGCATTTTGTAAAGATATAGTTTGCCCTACTATCATTAATGGATTTAGATTCACTTCTATATCTATTTCTCCAATAGAAGAACAATGCGACAATTTTATTTTTTCTTTGGCGATCATACTGCATTGATATTCATTTTCAGCTAATGGTTTATTATATTTTTCTTTTTGTTCTCCATATTTTAACTGGCTATTTTCGTCTATAATTCGGATAGATTTATTATTATAAACTGTCTCTGAGGTCATATTGACTGCATTACCCTGGATAACAATATTGATAGTACCCCCTAAAAATACACCATTATCTCTATATTGATGTACATTAATACATGCTTTCTGATTACCTAAAATGTTAGAATTCTTATAGATTATACCTCCAGTGGCATTTGCATAACAATTATAAATATCAAAGGCTATCTTCTTTGTCTTTATCCCAATTATTATACTTCTATAAGTTCTGCCACCACCAGCTGCTATAATATATATTTCCCAATTTCCGTTTTCTTCTTCCCAATCCTCTACTTTTTCATCATCTGCAAATGTTTTATTTATATTAAATACTATATCTTCTTCGGTTTCATAATGTTTCCTTGTGGAAGCATATCTTCGGCCTATTACTATAACATCATTGGCTACATCATCGGCATTCTTATCGTAATTCAATACCCTATATTCCGAAGCGGTATAATACCAATCTGCATAAAGATATAAATCTTCATCAATTTTTGGTATCAATCTTTCTAAAACCATGATTGCATTTTCATTAAAGCGAATATGGTATAATTCTGTTTCGGCAAGTTTTGATATTATATTAATAGCTTCCTGGTAATCAAAGCTAACCTTTCTTGTTATGCCTGGCATGCGTGGTATTTCTACATTGGTTATATCTGCAAGGGAAGCAACATAGGCAATAACCTTTTCCCTTGGCCATGTCGGTAAATTATTATTATAATCTTCTGTATTCGGTTGGTAATAATATGGTGTTTGTGATACATACCCCATTGCAACATATATATCATAAGCAGATACCTCAATATTTTTCCTTAATTTTTTCCCGTAATCAAGTCCCTTAATCGATGTTATCATGGTCTTTCCTTCGGTATGTAGATCTGCTATTAAACCCTTAAATAATTGATATGCCTGCCCATTTATATAAGCCGTAATAATCACTTCATTATTGATTAATAAATTAGTATCGTTTCTGGGATTAACTTCTTCTCCCGCTAATTTAAAATCAAAAGATGATATTTTATCAATCTCATGTGCAATGCTCATTTGGTTACAGAAATAATCGCTATAGTCTACGCCATTTATGGTTACTGCAAACCTAACATTTTGCACTAAAGATTTTACAATATCAATTAGGGTTGTAATCACTTCGAAATCTATATCCATAATATAGCCACGCATATTAGCATTAGCATTTACTTCAAAGTCCATATCCATAGATTTAAAATTATAGACTTCAAGATCCTCGTCTTTTTCATTTATTCTAAATTCTATTGGCATTCTAAATAGCATAATCCGCTTCCTCTGCTTGCATGGTAAATTCACAAGCCCCTCTCGGTAATGGTTTTTTTGTTTGAGAAATTAACCTGATAATATATTTAGGTATATATTTTGTTATAATATTCCCGGTGCCATCCGCCGGTATTGAGCCAAAAGTCATCTTTGATGTCGTAGAATTTATATAGACATTCCCTGCTGTCGGGTTTATAAGTGCTGTTATTGTTACAATCTGGGATACTGTATCGACTGTTACTTCTGGGACCGGAGATGTTTGCCCTAAATATCTGTTTAACGTCCATTGGTTTGTTGAACCGTCCCCATTCAATAATTCATATATATATTCATAATCGATTAAATATAGATTAGAATCTTTCTTAAATTTAATATCGAGTGCTTGCCATTTTAAGGTACTTATTCCAGGAATAGTAAATAAATGTTTAATGTCTCTTTTTTGGTTTTCCCCATTTAATATTCCTGTCGATATTAATTTATTATTAAAAGTAGTGGCATAAGTCTCTAATTTTTCTTCTACTCTTTTATAATTGATTGATTTTCTTACCTGTAAACTATCGATTAATAGATATCTGCTTGCCATAATTTATCCTTTACTACTCACGAATCTTTTAAATTCAAACATTTCCTCATCTTTTACTTTATTTATTGCACTCAAAATATCTTCTTCGCTTGCTCCACCTGATATATTGTATTCGTTGTTTGGCTGAAAAATAAAAGACTGCGTTGTATTTCCTGTTTCCATTCCAAGTATGCTTGGCATAATATTTCTAACATTCCAGCCACCACTGTAACCATCCCTTACGGTTGGCATATTTTTCATAATATTTTGATATTCTGAAAAACCGTATTGGTATAATTCTATCTGATCGTTCATTTCCTTTTTTAAATTATCTATTTGTCTTTGATAAAATTTTTCCAATGCATCATAATTTACTGCTCCCAGTTCACCCGCTAAAAAACTTTTTTCCATATTTGCCATTATTTCTTTTACATCGGCTATTTTAGGCATGAATTTCATTTTTGTATTTACCATAGCAGCTGCCAAGGATTCTTTTGTAAATTGGCCCATCTGTATAGAAGCATTCTTTATTTTTCCGCCTAACATTTCCCAGCTATCCGATATTGCGGAAGTTGCTTCTAGTACTTCTTCCATCTTTTTTTTATCTTCTTCGAGCTCGTTGGCTATGTTTTCTAGTGGCTTTGTATCAAGCCTCTCTTTCTGTTCTTCTTTAAATTTATTATATGCTTCGGTAGTTGTCGTTAACTGGTTTTCTACTTCAGCAATAGATTGTTGTAAATCACTATAAGCGTCTGTCCCCTCTTGATGTTCTAAAAGTTTACTATTTAATAACACTAATTTTTCATTTATTTTACTTATCGTATCTTCATAATATTTAGCGTCTTTATCAGCTTCTTGATAAGATGTTTTTAATAACTTTAATTCCCTATCAACCTTATCTATTCCGGTAATTTCTTTGTCGGCAAGTTCGATTAATTGTTCTTTTTTCCCTATGACTCCCAATAAGGCTTCGGCAAGGTCATTATATTCTTCAGTACCTTTCTTTACCAATTTTAATTCTTCCGTGTAATTTTCTATCAAGCTACTATATAAATCAATCAATGCATCCCTGTATTGGTCTGTCTTTTCCCTCGACTTATCCGATGTTTGGTATACTATCTCAAGATCCTGTATTTCCTGATTAATTTGCTGACTGAATTGGTCAAGTATTACAATCTGCTGTTGTTTAATCTCCATTTCTTCTATAGCTTTTTGTATGGCTATATCTTGAGCAGATGTTTCACCGGCAAGGGTCATTATTATTGATTCTCTTCTTGCCTGTAATAATTTTTCCCTTATTTCTAACTGTTGAATTGATGAAGTATTCTCGGTGATTTTTATAATTAAATCACTTTCAGCTTTTTGATATTCAGCCGTGCCTTTAATGAGTTCTTGGTTTGTCTGTAATGCTTTTTTTGATTGTTCTAATTCTTCACGTCTATTTTCAAGCCATAAGTTTTCTACTATTATTCTTTCTTCATTGGCTTCTATCGAATCTAATTCGGTTTGCAATTCTTTTTCTCTAACTATATTAATTTCACTCTCTACTATAGCAAGATTCGCCATAGTTGTACCCATATTATCCCATTGGGAACTTAACCCGGGAATCATAACTTCTAATGATTTTTGAGCCGTTATTAGTTTTAATGTTTCATCATCAGTCAGCCCTATTTTTGTTCCTAATTCTTCAATGGTTGCTGCATATTCTTTAATGGCTCCCCTTTGTTCGGCAAATATATTGACCATTTCTCTTAAACTTTCCACATTTTGGAAGATATCAGGGAACATATCAGCAACGGTAAATTGAATATCTTCCCCTATACCAACTAAGGCATAATTAACATCATGGGCAACTTGGTGAATAAAACCTAAAATATCATCTCCTAATGGCTTTAATTTCGCCATTACAGTATTTCTTAATATAGCTAATTGATTTTCAGTAGTATCTACCATAGTTTTGAAGGCTTTTTCGGTAGCACCTGTAGAATTTTCTATCTCTATCAAAGTTCTATTGAAGTTTTCGCCTTCATTAGTCATAACTGCAAGTAATCCGATAAGCCCCCGGACATTAGGGAATAATTCCATTAATTTTTGTTTTTGGCCTTCGGTTGCTTCTGACATTTGTTTTAGCATGTATTCAAGACCTTTTGATTTTAATGTAGCTATATCAAATTCAATCCCCATTTCTTTAGCTGCTTTGGCTGCTTCAGCACCTTCTTTACTTGCACGAAGCAAGGCAGTAACAAATCCTCTTATGCCAGTAGAAACAATATGGGGTTGTATTTTCTTTACGGCTTCTGCATAAAAAGCACCGAGATCGTTAAAGCTCATCCCAGCTTCAGCGGCAAGTCCGGTAACCATAGAGAGAGTTGGGCCCAACTCTTCCATTTTTACTTTACCGAGCCTTACTATTGTAAATAATTTAGCGGAAATATCAGCAGCAGTTCCGGCAGATTCACCGTAGGCATTCATTACATAGGTCAGGGAATCGGCAGCGGTAAAGGTATCGGTTACAGAGGCCGTAGCAAGTTCGGAAGAAGTCTTTAATATGTCCATAGCTTCTGCTCCATCATAGCCAGCAGAAACGATTTGATATAATGCTTTCGTTAATTTTTGGGCACTATCGGGGACGGTCTTTGACATATCAACAATTTCTTGAGAGATCCCTTTGAAGTCATTTTGAACAGCCTTACTTATAGTCTGGACTTCCTTCATCGCAGTTTCGAATTCTCTAGAGAAATTGTAGGCTTGTTTAGATATTTTTGCAAAGACAAGAGCAGATCCTATGGCGAGCCCTGCGAAAACGTCCATACGTGTTATGGATTTAGAAAGACCAGCTAAGATACCTTTGGCCTGAGTAGAACCAGCTAAGAGTCCCGCATTATTTATGCCAGTTTTCCAATAAAGTGAATCTGATCCACTTACATTTAAAGCCATGTTATTTTACTCCGATTAAATTTTTACTTGCATTTTCTTGATTAAAAATATCCCATCTTAGAGGTAAGCGTCCTTTATTTAATTTAATTCCCTGATTCAAATAATCCCCTGCTTTTTTGTATTCCTTTTTTTCAAATTCATATAAAGCCAACCAATTGAGAATTTCAGGTAGCACAATTCTTGTATTATTGACTAATAGACTCTCATATAAAGAACCCTTCGTTTCACATATATTTAGTGCGGTTTCAAAATACTCTTTAGCCTTTTCGTTATCCTTGCCAGTCCAGTAATTACCGAGCATTAAATATAATGCTGGGATTCTACTCGAATAATGGCAGGCTTCCCTTTCTACCCTTTCCGCATTTTTGATGTCATCAAGGGCTAAATATGACCCTACCATATTAACAAATACTTCAAGGAAGGCATTCCAGCCCTCATTATAATCCTGCTTTCTCATTATTTTTATCCATATTTCGCCATACTTAATTGTATTTTCTAAGTCCTGAACAACATAATAAGTCTTAATAAGATGTGTTAAGTTATGTAGATTATCCGGATGTTCTTTATATTCTTTTTGGAGCATTGGGAGACTTCTTTCGCTTTTCTTTTTTAATAGATTTTCACCCTTCTCTCCCTGGAAAAGATAGCCATAATGATTCAATATTATATGGGGAGCAAAAAGATATGGAGCTTTACATTTTGGTTTATTATGCACGGACTGCTCATAGCAAAACTCACTATCATTTTTAAATAGCCGGGGCTGTAACATTTCCGCATATTGCTGCAAATCCCGGCTATAATAGTTATATAATTTCATAAAGACTGTCGGCTCTTTATATTTAGGATTCAATATTATATCTTCTAAAGAGTATAAACACTCCTGTTTCAGTTCCTCGTCTGCATCAATAATAAGAATCTTATCCCCTGTAGCCTTTTTAATGCCATAATTACGGGCTTTACTAAAATCCCAGGGAATAAATTCTTTTTCGTATACTTTATCGGTAAACTTTCTGGCTACTTGAACCGTTCTATCAGTTGACCCAGTATCAAGAATTATTAATTCCGTTAGTGGCTCTAATGTTTTGTCATCTTTCATCATAATAATAGGCAAAAATGAGTCTAAACAGCGTTGTAAGTTGGCTTCCTCATTCTTGCAAATTATAGCAATTGATAATTTAAATTTATTCAATTATTTCTCCTTTAAACAGCTTATTGGATTAATTCCCCATGTACCTTCTATATCTGCTTTATAGGGTGCGGTTTCACAAATAACTCTCGCCTTTATTTCTTTTATTCCCTCTCCATAATCAATCTCAATATAAACATCTTTGCAAGCGTCGCCTACAATTTTGATATCGGTTATTTTCCATTTCTTTAAATCTTTTTTCCAAAACCAACTTTCTAACCACTTAACATTATTCCAGTGGTTACTTCTCCAGGTTAATTGTGTGTATCTCGCCATTTTAGCCCAATTTTTTTTCTTCCAATTAGCTAAAAATTTCACTACTACCTTTTTTATTTCTCTATTCATAAATCCCCCTTTTATTTTCAAAATAATCCTTTTATTTCATTTATATCTTTTATCTCTAAATCTTTCGCCTTTTTCTTTTTGTCATCTCCGGGTTTATAACTGGGAATACTAGTCATCAGCATTACCAGATTTGTATAACTATAATTCCAAAGAATATCCCTCATAGACATTTCAGGAAAATAGTGCATTGCTCCACCAATTACTCTCCACGGATTTAGGTTTCCTTCTTCGCCAGCAGATTCATTCCCTTCAGGCTGGCCAAAGACGCCAAAAAAGGGGAAACATCCATTTGTTGAACAACGAGTGTCATCAGTTTCAACCCCTCCTTTGTCGTTAAGTTTTCGTTCAGGAATTTAATCAAGTCCTTAGGTGGTTCTTTTTCGCTATTAACAATCCCATAGGCAATCATCTTAACTAATTTGTCTTTATTCTTGACTATATTTTTTGCCCCTAAATCTAATATATTAACTTCTTTTTCCCCTGTCTTCATAACCCCTATTAATTCCTCAGTGTCTAAATCTAATAAGATTTTGCTAATCTTTAATAATGTCCCCATCTTAATAGGGTAGATAATAAATTTTCTTTCTGTGGGGATTAGATTCAATTTATGAAATATATTTTTCTTCTGGACTGTAATAGTGAAATCTACCCCTTTTTCTAAAATAGAATTTATGGCGTCTTGCTTAATTTCTTTATCAGGTTTAGCCTCTATTTTCTCTTTAACTTTCCCTAAAACTTTGGCTTTTACTTTATTCTTTGTTGGCATTTTTGCCTCCTTTTTAAAATTTACACCCGCCCTAAAATATTTCGATATCAGGACGGGCAATAAAATTATGTTATCCTACTACTTGCGTAATTACCATTGGAGAAATATCAATTGAGGAAGCAGGCATCAATATATCACAAGAGAATGTAATTTGACCCGATTCGGTTTTAGCGAATCGCAAATCTCCTCCACTTTTAACGGATGCCCTAGGAATTGCTATCTTCAGATATTTTCCATTAATACTCTTAGATATTGCTTCTATACACCTTTCCTGTATAACCAAGGAAGTTACAGGAGCACTCCATACAGTTGTGGCCGCATGTCCACCAAAAGCCTCTAACAACATAATAGTACCCATATCCCTTGTAGCAAATTCAACGGTTTTTTTACTTGTACCTAAAATCTGGATATCAGGAATATCGGATTCCTCTACGTACAAATCAGTCATTCCGGGTACTTCGAAAATAAGATGGGCACTATCGGGAACAATAGCATTTACAGTTACTATAGAAGCTCCGGTCCCCATAGCCTTAGTTGCGGTTATATCTCCAATCTTAATACTTGTGAGTCCTACTAATCTAACATTACTCATTATTTATTCACCTCTTTTAATTTATTTACTTTTCTATTAAACAATTTATACGCAGGTTTACATACGACATTGAAATTTGTTCAGTATCCTGTAATAACATTTGATTTGTAATAGTAAAAATGTAGTAATTGTTTGTGTTATTATAGGCTTCTATTACGGCTACTACAGCATTTACAATTGCACGTAAGTTTGTAATATCAGGCGTGCCATTAGCAAAGTTCTTGCAAAAGCAATTGACCATAAAGACAGCGTCATTCATTACTTCTTCACCAACAAAATTGCTTAAAGGAATAATTACTATATCTTGT
>Ga0265594_1002875_pt1 | contig 11839 bp, 24 predicted proteins | sample saktaG_11_FD_190147 | JGI IMG/M metagenome (GOLD analysis project Ga0265594, IMG submission 190147) | Saline water microbial communities from Sakinaw Lake, British Columbia, Canada - sak_2011_5_24_80m | ecosystem: Environmental > Aquatic > Non-marine Saline and Alkaline > Saline ... | reverse complement strand
GGATGCAAGAAAATCAATACAATTAATGGAAATTATTGTATGATTTTCTGTATCCACCGTCTGAAGACGGTGGTTTTAGAAAATGAAAAAAAATAAAATTTACAGAAAGATATGAAAAGAAATTTAAGGAGAGATACTTGTGATAAAAATTGGGTTCTGCTCGGTTCCGGGATCGGGAAAATCTACTCTTGCTAGAGCTTTAGCAGAAAAATGTAGAAGATTAGATAGCAAATTAAAAAATGTAGAACTTGTTCAAGAATATGTTAGACAATATATTTCTAAATATGGAATACCTGAAAATGTTTGGGAACAAATAAGAATTTTTAATAAACAATTAAGTTGGGAAAATTCAGCAATAAACGATAAGACTGAATTATTAATAACAGATAGTCCAATATTTCTTCAATTTGCATATGCAACAGAATTAGTTGATTGGAATGATAAGAAGAGTGCTCTCGCATATAGAGATTTGTTTAAAATGCTCTGCGAGGTTAACTCTCCACCAAGATATGATATTTTATTTTATTTAAAACCAAGGAAAGAAATTATAGATGATGGAATTAGAGCGAAATCTCATATTTCAGATGAAACTTGGCAAAAAAATATGGATATGAAATTAAAGATTATTTTTAATGATATGTTTAAATCTAAAAAAATTATAGAATTAAATGATAATTTGAGTATTGAAGAATATGTAGAAGTAGCAATTAAAGTAATTAATTATACAATTGAATTTAATAATAATAGAAGTAATTAATCTTTCAAATCTTTAACATATTGCTCTTCTGTTTCTACCATCCATTCTGCTCCACAACTAGTTTCAGCAGGATGATCTATATTGATAGTTTCTTCGTCTTTTTCTTTTCCAACTATAATAAACCTTTGTTTTAATTCTTTTTTGTAAGATGAACAAAAACAATGTTTTTTGATATATTTCCATGCTTCATCTTCGGATTTGAATCCTTTAATTACTGCTGCATTGAGTACATGTCTTCTCTTTGCTGTGTTCTTTAAGCACGTTGCCACAATTACAAATTGTATTATTCATTTTTTTTCTCCAAAAAGAATTTTTTTATACCAGTTTTTCCATTTCGTATGTATTTTTTCTTTTCTTTAGGTGTCATTTTTGCCCATAATTTTTTTATTACTTTTCTGGCTTTTCTTTGTTCTTTTTTTTTGTTAGCTGCTAATTTTTTTTTTTTTTTTTTTTTTTTTTTTTTTTTTGTTTGCTGCTTTTTTTTTTTTTTTTCTTTTTTTCTTGTAATTTTTTTAGTTTTTCCACTGAATTAGATATGAAGTTTTTCACAATTTTTTCTCCTTTTCTTTATTATACGATTTCTAAAGATTCTTGTCAATGTTTTTTTTTCTCGTATATGAATTTATGGGAATCAATCCAAAAAAAGGAGAAGTAAAATGAGAAAATTGGTTCTAGTTTTAATGTTGGTTGTGTTTTGTAGTGGTTGCATCACTAATCCTCAAGTTTTAAAGTTAAAGGAATATGAAATTAGAATTAGCGAAGGTCGAGACAAAGCTTTTGTTGAAGCTCTTGAAATGACCAGAAATGAACGAGTTGATATTGAAAGGCAGTTTATTAGAAAACAAACAGAAAATAATCAATTGATAACTGTTTATGTTGATTTGTCTAATGTTCCTCCAGAAGAAGCAAAAAAGAAAATAGTAATGTCTATAGAGGATATGATAAAAATTCAATTTGAAGAAGAGGTTATATTAAGAAAAAGAGTAGAAGAAATTAATTCTACATATATGGATTTTTATGAGGGAATTAGAGGACAAGATGAAAAAATAAAAACTATTAGAGAATCTATTAAAGAGATACAAGGTATTCAACAAGAGACATATATGAGTATTGCTAAAATGTTTGGAAGTGCTCTTGCAGCAGTAGGTTTAAGTTTAACAATTCAGTAAAAAGGAGAGGATCATGAAAAAATCTTTAGAAATTAATTTACCTGATATTGGAAAAGTTGAAATTCTATTAACAGAAGAACAGTTTGAAAAAGCAGTAGCAGATGGAAAAAGCAAATATGTTTCTGTTGAAAAAGCCAAAGATTCTATCGTTAAAGAAAACTTGTCTTTCTATGATAGAATGAAAGACATTGACGGAAGTAGAACAACAGAAGATGTTAAAGATGGTTTTGTTAACAATGAAAAAAGATGGGATGAATTATTTCCAGATATTTCATATGAAGACATTAGTAACACTGTAGAAGAAGCTAGAAAAATAGAAGAGACAAAAAGGCGTAATGCACGAATAGCTTGCTCTCTTATTGAAATAGCTTTTGCTACATATATGGGAAAAGCCGCTCCAACTGCAATGGACAAAATTAAAGAAAAAGTTTCTGAATAATTGGCGGTTTGAAAACTTGACAGATTGTTGTAGTTGTAGTAAAATACATTTATCTTGGTTGAAAGGAAATGGAAAAATGTATGTTTTAAGTTCTTTAAAAAAATATGTTGGAATTGAATTTCATTACAAAGAGAAAATGGTCAAAGAGGTTAATTTAAAAACAACAGAATGTAAGATATATTGTACTAACATTGAAACGAAAGAAGAAAAACCTACTTGGAAAAAAATAAAAAAAGGGAATGTAGTTGGATTAGGTTCTGTTTCCTGTGATTCTAGAGACTCTTTTTGCAAGAAAAATGGAAGATTAAAATCTCTTTCAAGAGCAGTTTTTTCAGCCAGAAAAGATCTTAATGAAAAAGAAAGAGGATTAATTTGGGCAGAATATAGGAAAATGGATTTTAGTTTGCCAAAAAGCAAAAGAAGAGAACTTGCTAAGTTTTTAAGACACCTGATTGACTATAACGAAGTTGTTTTAAGCGAAGAAATAGATTTTGAATTAGAAGACGATTTTGTAAAAGAAAGAGAAGATCGTTTTAAAGAAATTTTAGAAGATTATTACAAAAAAATAAGTGATCAAATTTAAAAAACGAAGAATATTGTTTTATACAATATATTAATTTTATGTTCAAAGGAAAAATAATGTTAAAAAAAAATAAAACTGTAATTAATTTATTTTGCAAAGAAAAAGAAAAGAAAGAATTAAAAAGAATACTTTTTTTAAGAAGTTTTCGTATGGTCAAAAAGTAATGTTAATTCAAGCAATTAAAAAAGCTAAAAAATCTAATTGCAAATACAAAATTGTTGCAATTGGTTTAAACAGAAAAGGAGACATTGTTGGCTTTAGCACTAATGTTCCAAGATTTAAGAGATTTGGTGGTTTCTTGTACCTTCAATGCTTTCTAAGATTAATTCTCATTTAAAAGAGAAGAAATTTGTAGAAAGTATTTTACCAGTATCAGAATGGATATTAGAAACAGCAAGCTTTGATATTCATAAGATTACGAGTCCAACTGTAAAAGGAAAAGGTTATTGTAAAGGTGTTTTAAAGGATTATTATAATGTAAAGCAATATGTTTTGCATCGAAACAATCACAAATGTCAAAAATGTAAAAAAGGTAATTTAAAATTACATGTTCATCATATTGTTTTTCGTTCTGAAGGAGGAACAAATGAACCAAGTAATCTTATTTGTTTATGTGATGAATGTCATGATAAATTACACAAAGGATTGTTCGTAATTAAAGGAAGTAAATCTAAGACTAAATATGCAACTGAGATGAATATATTAAGATCTTAATTAAAAAAGAGATTTGGTAATTTTAAAGAAACATTTGGTTATATTACAAAGTATACAAGAGAACAGATATTGAAATTAGAAAAATCTCATATTAATGATGCAATTAGTATTGCTTGTAATGAACAAGAAATAATTTATTCTAATGTTTCATTTTATAAGAATTCAATTAGTAAAGGTGATTATCAACAAACCAAAGGAATTCGTAGTGAAAAAACCATTCCAACAGGAAAATTATTTGGATTTAGAAAGTTTGATAAAGTAAGATATGATAATGAATTGTATTTTATAAAGGGAAGAATGAGTAGTGGATATGCAATTTTATGTGATATATTTGGTTTAAAACAAAGTTTAAAACCCATACCCAAATTTAATAAAATGGAAAGAATGAATACAAGAAAATTAATACAATTAGTGGAAGTTATTGTATGATTTTTTGTATCTACCGTTTGAAGATGGTGGTTTTAGAAAATGGAAAAAATAAAAATAAATTTCATAGGAGGAGAGTAAAATGTGGAATATAATTGGTCCAAAAAAACAAGGTTATAAAGATTATTTTAAAGGTTGTGAAAAAACAGATAATCCTTATAAAAAAAGAACTCCTTCTAAAACGCTTTGGGATAGAGGATTCGATGATGCACTTTTATCTAGCTTAGAAACAAAAGAAGAATTCAAAAAAAGAATGCAAAAATAATGTTTAAAATTTTGGCATCTAGAGACGGAGTAGAGTGGATCCCTGGCAACGAATTTAGTTCATTATCTGAACAGTTTCATATAGAAGTTAATAGAGTTTTAAATTACGGATATTACCTAAGAGTTCTTAATGAAAATGGAGAAATAGAAATTGATACTGCTGAATGTTTGTTTAAAAAAAGAAAGGGAAACAAAATTCAATTCTTTTTTAGAAATGTCGATGTTAAACAAAGCGTTAAAGTAAAGTTTGTAGGAGGAATAGAAGTTACACCTTCTTTTTGGCATATTGACAAATACGAAAAATATCATAAAATTTATACTCATGAATGTTTTCCAAAACAAGTTGAAAAATTTGTAAAAAAAGGTATGAGTGAATTTAACAATATCAGAGTTGGTAAAAGTTTTTTATCAAATGTCCTTATAAGGGAATATGATGTTCCTGATTTTTATCCTTATAAAGTGGGAACTTCTTATTTATTTGATATTTCAGGACTTGTAGTTAATGTTTTAATAAAGTATTATCATAATCATAAGATTTTTCCTGGTGAAGAAAAATTTCCTTTATGTCTTATCGAGTCAGATGGACAAGGAAAACACAGAAGATATAAAACTATTATTTGCGATGAAAACAGCTCTTTTTATGAGGAAGAATTAAAAGTATTAAACAAAGATGGAATTTTAGATTTAAATCATTTTGTACAAAAAGATACAATTCTTTTAGATAAAATAACTATGGAAATGTGCGAAAAATCTGAGTTTTCAGGAGATGTAGTTAAAGTTTGGGAAGAAGTAATGGAAAAGGAATTTGGTAAAATGTCAGTATTTGCAAAACCAACAACAAAACCATTAAGAGGATTTTTAAAGTGAAGAACATAGAAGAACTAACAATAGAAGAACTTATAAAAGATAATAATAAAAAAGAATTAATAATAAAAATATTAATTGAACAAAAAAAAGAAGTAGAAAAAAAAGTTTTTACTTTAACAGAAACTATAAACAATTTATCTAAAAAATATACAAAATTGTCTAAATTAACAAACAGGAGAAATTGATGCCAAAACTTGTTAATATTAAAAAAAATGATTATGATATAAAAATAACAAGACCAACTAATTGGTCTAATCCTTGGTCTTCTGGTGATTATAATGATGCTCCATTAGTTGCTGAAAACAAAAAAGAAGCTTTAGAGAATTATAGAAAGTGGTTATGTGGCGAGGATTTTTTAGATTTGTTTCAAGAAAAAAGATCTTGGATTTTGAGTCAAATGTGCCATTTAAAAGATTTAACTTTAGGATGTATTTGTAAAATAGAAAAAAATAAAGAAGAATATCAATGTCATGGACAAATTTTAATTGATTTAATTGAAGGTAAATTAATCCCTGGTAATGTTAAAAAGATAGAACCAGTAAAAATTGTATCTGTAAAAAAAGTAAAAATAAAGCCGTTATTTTAAGGAAAAAAATTCAAAAAAAGTTCTTGACAAAGAAAAAGAATTTGTGATATCTTTTTTCTAAGATGAAGAGAGAAAAATGAAAAAAGTAAAAAATGAAAAATTGTTTGTAAAAATATATAAAGAGACTTCTTTAAATGATGAACTATTTGAACCATCAGATTTGGGAAGATTACAATTTTACGAACATCAATCATTTGGAAAAATACCTGAAGAACCAGATTCGTATTATTCGATTTTAGTATCTGGGAAAAATAGTTTTGATTTTTTAACAAAAGAATATTTAGATTTATACAGAACTTCATATTTTAATTTATATAAGATTGGGATTCTTTCATTATATGAATTAAAAAATCTTATTCCTAAAAACGATTTTGAAAAAGTAAATATAACTTTAAAAAATGGTAAAAAAATGTATGAAGAAATTGAAGATCAATGGTGGGGCTTATATAGCCTTTGGCTTGATTGGGAAGGGAAAAGGTGGATTCTTCCCTATCTTTTAAATTGGTGGAAAAAAGAAACTGGATATAATTTACCATTGTGGATAAAAAAAGAAAAAATTCAGGAGGAACAAAGCCATTATTTTAATAAAAAAAATCAAAAAAAGTCCTTGATAAGCAAAAACAATTGTGGTAGACTCATTTATTGAGTTGAAAGAATACTCAAAAAATATGAAAAATAGGAGAAAAAAATGAATGCTCTTGAATTGGTAAAAGAATATTTTCCAGATAAAGATGACGAATTTCTTGAAAATGTTCTTTGGACTTTAACTGGATTTCCTTGTTTCTGGAAAAATAAAGAAAAGACAGTAGAAGAGAACCTTCGTGAATCTCTTCAAGAAGTTGTAAATTTGTATGTGGAAGGAAAAGATCCTTTTATTGAACAAGAAAAATATATGCGAAAAGAAAACAAGAAAAATATGTTAAAAATAAAAGAAGAAGAAAAAGAATATAATGAAATGATTTTAAAAGAAATAAAAGATTACAGAAAGGAGAAAAAGATGGAACAGTTAGAAATTAAAGGTATGCCAAAAAAGCCTAGACCTAAAAAAAACGAACCAGAAGTTTTAGAAAAATTAAAGAATGTAATTAAAGTAAAATTAGAAGAACTTTTCCCAGGAGAAGATAATGATAATATTGCTAATTTTTTAGTAAACGAAATTGTTGATTATAATAGAATGGATGGATACAAGTTAGCTAAAAGAATGGATGAAGAATTTTATACAGATTCTGATTTTGAGATAGCTGATATATTTAATGGATTTTATTGGGATTTTAATAAAATTTACGATGATATAGTAAAAGAATGGGTGATTGAGCAACAAATTAAATCACCTTTTAATATAGGAGATATCGTATTTATAGATGTTTATGGGAAGGAGGTTAAAGGAGAAATTGTAAAAAATTATGAAGAAAAAGCTCAAACTTGTGTTTTTTGTGAATCTTTAGGACATATCAAAGAGGAGGGTAAAGTAGGAAGTCATGGTATTATTAAAAATTATGAAGATGTAAGAAAAGAAAATTAATATTTTAATTCAGATGTTTTTTATGAAAAAAAGGAAAAGAAAATGGAACCAGAAGATTTAAGTAAATTTATTCCAGATGGAACTTTTTGTTTTAGAACAGGATATCTTCCAGATGAAATCTTTGTATTTGTAGTTCCAACAAAAAAAATGAAGAAAAAGTTACAATCAAGTCCTGATACAAAAGAAAATATAATTGAGGATATAGAAAAATTTGCTAGAAATCTTTCATTTGATTTAATGGGTGAAATTGTTGATCCAATAATTGTTACAAAAATGGATATACCACCTAAAAATTCTATACAAGTTAAAAAAGGAGAAGTAAAATGAAAAAAATGTTTATGGTAGTATTAATGATTATGCTTTTTGTGGGATGTGCAGGAGTAACACCGGATATTTTTCCAGCTCCCGATGAGCCAGATGGACCTAAGTGGTCTTATACTAACAAAGAAGTAGTATTTGAGACAGAAGGAACTGACCCAATCGATGTTCATGAATACCAATGGGATTTGGGCGATGGAATCGAAGAAGAACCAAATCTATCAGATTGGGATGATGATGGAGAAGAAATTAAGTATATCTATAGTGATCCAGGCATATACGAAGTTCGAGTTAGAGAACAGTGTCCATTGAAGCTGTTTCGTAGCCCCTGGAGCGATGAACGTAAAATAACTATTATTGAAAGAAAACCGAAAACAGTTGGACAGTTAATTATGTCATTGTTTAGTTAAGATTTGCTATTGAGTGGCGGAATTGATAGACGCAGGAACTACGCAGAAAGGAGATACGGGAACTTATGTCTCCCCTTCCGAGAGTCGAGAAAATGCGGAGTGGTTGTCCTTCCCCTGAGACTAAATCCACTGATGGAAGCCGAAAAACACTAACGGCAAGACTCTCAATTTGTAGGTTCAAATCCTACTTCGATAGCACAGATATGGGGGAGAGAATTCTCCCTCATATCTATCTTTTTTCGATTGAAAAGATATTTTTTTTGTAAAAATCTGAAAAAAAGATTGACAAAAACAGAAGAGATATGCTAAAGTTGTTTTAAGAAGATGGAGAAAATTAATTAAAAAAGGAAAAAATCATGAAAGTTTCATTTTCTGTTGTAGAAGGAGAAATAGAAAATTTTGTAGATAATTTAGAAATTCATGAATATATTCTTAATGGAATTTATTTTAGTGGGAAAAATAAAGATAAACCGTGGAGAAGAAAAGTTGTATTAAAATATTTAGATCTTTCAGAAATTGAAATATTTGATTTTATAAAAAAACAAAAATATAGATGCATTCTTAAATTTGATAAATATAATCAAGCATTTCCAGGTGAAAATTTGTTGCATTTGGAAATTTATAATTCTTATATTGAGTAAAAAAATCATAAAAGAACAAATTAAGAAAGAAAGGAAGTAAATTAATGTCTAAATGGATCAAATATAAGAAGAGTCAAAAAAAGAACTATGAAAATAGTTTTGTACAATTTGATGATGATGGATTAGCTGTCTCAGGGATTTTAGTTGAAGTAAAAACAACTGAAGGTGATACAAAGCAGTTTTTAATTGGAGAAGTAAATAAATATGGAGGCGAATGCAATAATTGCCAAGATATTGATTATGATGATGAAGTAATTAAATATAAGAAAGTTTACGAAGAAGAAGAGAACGATGAAGAATGGACAATATGTAAAAAAAATTATAATTTTGGTAATTTTGTTGATTCAAATTTAAATATTCCTGGAACTTTAATTGAAGTTTTTCAATTTGATACTGTTTTTAATTATACAACTTGGGAGAATGTTAAAAAAAAGAACAAAGTAACAAAGCAATATTTAATTGGTGATGTAAACGAAACGGGAGGATCTGATAATCATTGTATGAGAATAGATAATGGAGATAAAGTTTTAAAATATAAAATTGTTTGGAAGAAAGACTAAGAAATGCTTATACAAAATTTACAAAAAAGAGAACTTATTTCTCCGCCAAAGTTTCTCCCCGATAATGTCATTTATATGATTTGGGGTGGTTCTCATTTGTATGGAACTGCAAAAGACAATTCCGATAGAGATGTTGTTGGAATTTGCGTTCCTCATAAATCTGATGTTTTTCCACATTTGCAAAATGAAATTATTGGTTTTGGAAATCAAAAGAAAAGATTCGAACAATGGCAACAACATCATATTCTTGATAAAGATGCTCACGGAGGAAAAGGTCAAGAGTATGATTTTTGTATTTACTCAATAATTAAATATTTTAATTTGGCAATGCAAAATAATCCAAATACTTTGGAAATTCTTTTTGCTCCTCAAGAAGGCATAATTCATACAACTTCTGTTGGACAACTAATTAGAGACAATAGACAATTATTTCTTCATAAAGGATCATATCATAAATATAGAGGATATGCTTTCTCTCAAAAAAATAAAATGAAAACACAAAAGAGAGAAGGCAAAAGAAAAGAAGATTTTGAAGAATTTGGATACGATAGAAAATTCGCAATGCATTTAGTTAGATTAATGGAAGAATGTGAGACAATTCTTGTTGATAAAACTATAAGTTTTGATAAAGATAAAGATTTATTAAGGGAAGTAAGAAACGGAAGATATTCATTAGAATGGTTTGATGAATATTTTGATAAAAAAGAAATATATCTTCAAAAATTATATGAAAAAAGTTCTCTTCCGTATGGTCCAGATGAAGAAAAAATTAAAGAACTTTTATTAAATTGTCTTGAACTACATTATGGTTCTTTAGATAATACAATTAAAAAGTTTGATAAATATGAAAAGGTAGTTAGAGATATTGCAAAGATGGTAAATCAAGTAATTTAAAAAAGGAGAACAAAATGATTAAAAAAACAACTTTAGATGATTTAATTGTTTGGTATTCAAAACCTATATCGTATGATTTTTTTAAAGTTGGGATTGTTTATTTGATTTTAGTTTTAATATTTCAGTTTTTTTTGGATGTAGAAAAGCATTATTATCCAGCAATGTTAATTGGACATGTTTGTATTTCTCTAGCTATGTTTTTTGCTCTTTTAAAAGAAGGAAAATGGTTTTATAAAAATAATAGAATGCGAGACATTCTAGAAATTAAAATGTTTGATGTTCCTTATTCTTTAAGAGAGAAAGCGTGGGATTTATATGGAATTGGAACTAAAGGAGACTTAGCAGCATTAGAATGTCATGAATCTCATATGGTTGGAGATTGTCCTTTATGTGGTGCGGAGTAAAAAAGTTTTTGACAAAGGCAAAAAAATATGATAGACTGTAATTGTAAGTTGAGAGAGGAGAGAGAAATGCCAAAAGAGTTTAAAGAAATTAATTATGTCATTAATTTAAGTGGAATTTGTCTTTTTCTTACTGCTTTATTTATTTTTCTGAAAATATTTGGAGCAATAGGTTGGTCTTGGATAGTTTGTTTTTTACCAATTGCTGCATTAGTTTTATTTCCATTAATTGCATTAAGTATTGTTTTTGGAATTATTGTATTTTTTATTATTTGCTATATTTTTGTTTTAATGTTTATTGGTTTATTTACAATCTTGTTTGGAAAGTAAGGAAAAAAACAAAATGCCTGATATGCTCTCCAAAGCTATAAGAATTGCGGCAATTGCGCATGAAGGTCAATACGACAAAGCTAAAAATTCATATATCATTCACCCTTTACATGTTTGCTTCTCTGTAGGTTCTAATGTATTTCTTCAGACAGCAGCTGTTTTACATGATATTATTGAAGAGACAGAATGGACATTAGAAGAATTAAAAGAGGAAGGTTTTCATCCGTCTGTAATTGATGCGATTGATGCAGTAACTCGTCGTATAAAATCAGATGGGACGAAAGAACTATATCATAAAGAGTATATTCCAAGAATAAAAAAAAGTAAGTTTGGAACGATCATTAAAATGAAAGATTTAGAGCATAATTCTTCAACTCAGAGACTTGTTCATTTGCCTATGGAAACTATGCAAAGCTTTATTAAAAAATATGGAAAAGCAAAATTGGCGTTGTGGGAAACATATGTTGATGCTTGTTTAGAAATTTATGGATTTGTTTTATAAAAAAGGAGAAAAAATATGTTTAAAGAGAAAGACAAAGTTCAATTAAAAATAGGTAAAACAAAAGCAACTATAATTGAAATTAAAACAAACAAATTTGATAAAAGTCAAATTGTATTTACGATTAAACTTAATAGTGGTAATTTTCGTGGAGAGATGATGGATGTAGAAGAAAAGCAAATTGAATATAGGAAATCTGTTTAAAAGGAGACAAAAATGGATGAAAAAGCAACTATAAAAGATAGATTTAATTTGTTCTGGTATGTTGTTAAATTTAATTACAAATTTAAAGTTTTAGTAGGACTTTTTAATCCTTTAAAAGCAAAAAGTAGGATTGCATCTTTTTTTGGAGATGTTGTTTTTTTATTATATTATAGAAATATTTAGATTTATAATCTTATTTTTCATTTGGATTTTATGCTACCCGTTAGATTTAATATTAAATATTTTTACAAATTG
>Ga0265594_1002873_pt1 | contig 11842 bp, 8 predicted proteins | sample saktaG_11_FD_190147 | JGI IMG/M metagenome (GOLD analysis project Ga0265594, IMG submission 190147) | Saline water microbial communities from Sakinaw Lake, British Columbia, Canada - sak_2011_5_24_80m | ecosystem: Environmental > Aquatic > Non-marine Saline and Alkaline > Saline ... | reverse complement strand
TGGGGGAGTGCGCTATCTATGGGCTGCATGTTCTTTGGTATTGAGTTAAAGGTATATATGGTCGCCATCAGCTACCAACAGAAGCCCTACCGGCGGGTCATGATGGAGACATGGGGAGCCAAGTGCGTGCCCAGCCCCAGCCCGGACACCAAGGCAGGGCGTGATATGCTGGCTAAAGACCCTGATTGCCCGGGCAGCCTGGGTCTGGCTATCAGTGAGGCGGTGGAGGATGCCGCGTCGCGAGATGATACTCACTATTCACTGGGCAGTGTGCTCAATCATGTTTTGCTTCATCAAACGATAAACGGTCTGGAGACAAAGAAGCTAATGATGGAGAAGGCAGATGCCTATCCTGACATTATTATTGGCTGCATAGGTGGCGGGTCAAACTTTGCCGGGCTATTCTTACCCTTTGTCAAGGATAAGATTGAAGGCAAGAAGCCAGACCTACGCATCATCAATGTAGAGCCAGCAAGCTGCCCTACGCTAACCAAGGGGCCGTATACCTATGACTTTGGTGATGTGGCTGGGCTGACTCCGCTGCTTAAAATGTATACCCTGGGGCATGAATTTATCCCGCCACCGGTTCACGCCGGGGGGCTGCGCTACCATGGTATGGCACCCATCATCTGCCACCTTTACAACCTGGGGCTGGTTGAAGCCCGGGCTGAGCACCAACTGGCTACCTTTAAAGCTGGGGTAACCTTTGCCCGCGCCGAGGGGATTATCGGTGCCCCAGAGACCAACCATGCTATTAAGGCGGTGATTGACGAAGCCCTCAAGTGCAGGGAGTCTGGTGAGTCAAAAACCATCCTGCTGGCTCACAGCGGACACGGGCTGGTTGACATGGCTGCCTACGATGCCTACCTGTCAGGCAAACTCTCAGACTATGAGTATCCTGAAGAGAAGGTAAAGGAGGCGCTGGCTCACCTGCCCAAGGTGCCCACAGCCTAAATAATGGTGATTTAATCCCCCTCCCCCTAGTAAGGGGGAGGGGGATAGCCCCATAAGCCCCATTTCATCAAGGGTTGGTTATCATTGCTTTAGTTTTGACCACATACTATAATTAAATAGGTGATGAAAAGGGTAAATATAAAATATCTAGTTGTTTGCCTCATGCTAATCTTATCCCTTCTCCTAGGGACGAGTTGCTCCTTTAGTTGCTCGTCTTCTTCTATAAATACATCGCCACCACCAAGTTCAGCAACCACTACAACTGCTACCACAACTGCTACCCCGATTGACCCTGATTGGACACTGCCCTATACCGGGAGCCAAGCGCCGGAATTGCCTAGCATTGCCGATGTAGTGGCTAAGGTTAAGCCTTCAGTAGTAGCTATCAATACTGAGGTTATAACCTATGATATTTTCAACCGACCATTTACCCAGGAGGGGGCTGGTTCGGGGTGGATTATAGATGAGGACGGGCTTATTGTGACCAACAATCACGTGGTGAAGGATGCCAAGAGTATTACCGTAACCCTAGATGATGGTGAATCCTGGCTGGTAGATATGAATGCAGTGGCTACCGACCAATTAACCGATTTAGCCGTGCTCAAGATTGCCGCTGAAAACCTACCGACAATCACTATAGGAGATTCCTCAAAATTAAGGGTGGGCGACTGGGTGGTAGCTATTGGTAATGCGCTGGGGGAGGGGATAAGTGCCACCCACGGCATAGTCAGCCGTAAAGATGCGTCTATATCGGTTAGCTCAGGGCAGACGCTATATGACCTCGTCCAGACTAATGCTGCCATTAACCCGGGGAATAGTGGTGGGCCACTGGTGAACCTAGCCGGGGAGGTAATCGGCATTACCAGCGCCAAGCTTTCTGCCGTGGGCATAGAAGGGATGGGCTATGCCATAAGCAGCAATGCAGCCAGTCAAATTATTGAGGAATTGGTCCAAAATGGGTATATAATTCGCTCGTGGCTGGGAGTGGTGCTTTATACTGTAGACCCGTGGCTGGTTCTCACCGAGGATTTGGGAATTGATAAAGGGGCATTTATCACCTATCTAGCCCCAGATAGTCCAGCCGACAAAGCCGGGTTAGAGGTAGGCGATATTATTGTCAGCCTGAGTGGTGAAGAAATAGCCAGCGCCGAGGACTTAATACAAGGGATACACTCCAGCCTAATTGGGCAAGAGGTGGAAATAGTCTTCTGGCGGGGTGAAACAGAGAATACCACTTACGCTACGCTGATTGAGAGCCCACCACCACCCTAAGTCAGTCTTTTCACTGCCAATGAAATATCATAGCCACCCAATCTATGGCTCTCAGTAAAAACGCCCTGTTCAGGAATGCCTTCAATAAGCTGTCGGGATAATGTTTCCTGCTTAATGTAGCTGGCAAAGTCTGCCATTATCTGCCTGATATAAGCCTCACCTTGATAGTAGGTAACAATACGGTCAGCAATGTCAAATCCGGCAGAGCGGCGCATTGTCTGCAAGCGGTGCACCACCTCCCGGGCTAGTCCCTCAGCCCGAAGTTCTGGAGAGATTTCAGCAGGCACTGCCACGGCGTAACTGCCCTCCGAGCTAACCACATAACCCAGCTTAACCAAGTCGGTCACACTGTCAATGAATTCCATTTCCTTTACATTAAGCTCTTCCAAGACCTGCGGTGCCAACCGCTCTAAACTTCTCTGTTCGCTGGGGCTGGACACACTAACGAGGACCTTAGCTAAAGGCTGGCGCACCTTGATACCTGCCTGGCTTCTGGCTGCCCGACCCAGACTGGATACTTTCATTACCAAGCGGGTATCAGCGGACAGTCGCTTGTCAATTTTGGTCGCATCAGCCACCGGGAAGTCAGCCAGGTGCACGCTGTCGGGGGCCTGGGGGGAGGCGGTTACGACCAGATTACGATACAATTCCTCGGCGAGGAAGGGGGTGAATGGAGCCAATAGTTTTGACAGGGTAACCAAGCAGTGATAGAGGGTGGTATATGCCGACAGTTTATCGGCATCATTCTCACTCTTCCAGAAGCGACGACGACTGCGGCGCACATACCAATTAGACAGGTCGTTGACAAAGTTTTCTATTTCCCGCCCTGCCTCGGTTGGGTTATAGTTATCAAGGGCAGCAGTAACATCAACTATGAGCTGATTAAGCTCAGAGATGACCCAGTGGTCAAGCTCTGATGGCTCCAGCGAGGCTGCTTCAGAGCCAGGGGTGAATTGGTCTATGTTAGCGTAGGTAACGAAAAATGAGTAGACATTCCACAGGGTTAGTAGAAAGCGGCGGGTTACCTCAGTTACCATCTTGTCATCGAGACGGTATACATTGCCTGCGGGCACGGCAGTAAAGAAGTACCAGCGCAGAGCATCAGCACCATATTTGTTAATTACCACCGATGGCTCAACCACGTTCCCCCTAGTTTTGCTCATCTTCTCCCCCTTGGCATCAAGGACATGCCCCAAACAGATAACATTCTTAAAGCAGGGATGATTAAACAGCAGGGTAGATATGGCATGCAAACTGTAGAACCAGCCGCGGGTCTGGTCAACGGCTTCACAGATATAATCGGCAGGAAATCGCCCATCTTCAAGCAGGGTTTCATTGTCAAAGGGGTAGTGCCACTGAGCTAGTGGCATAGCTCCTGAGTCAAACCAGCAGTCAATTACCTCGGGCACCCGTCTCATCTTTGCCCCGCATTGCGGGCAGTCAAAGGTCAGCTCATCAACAAAGGGGCGGTGCAAATCCAGTGGTTGTTTTAATCCAGAGAAGCCGGGCTTCGTTTTCAACTCGTCCAAGCTGCCAATACATTCGGGATGACCACAAGACTCACAACGCCATATTGGCAGCGGCGTGCCCCAGTAGCGCTCACGGGAAAACGCCCAGTCCACATTATTTTCCAGCCAATCGCCAAAGCGACCATGCTTGATATGCCCCGGATACCAGTTTATTTCATTATTTCCGGCAATAAGCTCTTCTTTAACCGCCGTTGTCCTGATATACCAGGTCTGCTTAACATAGTAGAGGAGGGGTGTCTCACAGCGCCAGCAGAAGGGATAGGTATGACGAATCTTCTCACTGCGGAAGAGCAGATTCTTTTTCTTTAGCTCCTCAATCACCAGCGGGTCAGCATCTTTAACAAACTTGCCGGCAAAGGGATAACTACCCATCATTTTACCCTGCAGGTCGACCACATGGACAAAATCCAGCCCTTTTTTCTGCCCGGCTTCAAAATCTACTTCACCATAGGCAGGCGCCATGTGGACTATCCCGGTGCCGTCTTCCAGGGAGACAAAATCGGCCGCAATTACGGCGTAGGTTAGGTTAGTGATTGGTTTCTGCAGAGCGAGCTGTGAGTGCATGTGAAATCGCCGGCGCTCCACGCCGAAATGGTGGGGATTAAATAGCGGCTCATATTTAAGATTTACAAGGGCACTCCCATTGACCCTATCCACTACCTTATAAGCGCTCAGTCCCACCTGTTCACGCAGGGCATCAGCCATAATGAGATATTCGTTATCAATTTCCACTACAGCATAACCAGCATCAGGAGCCACCGCTAGCGCTGTGTTGCCCGGCAGTGTCCAGGGGGTAGTCGTCCAAGCCAAAAAGTAGGCGGGCTTAGCTGAAAAGAGCTTAGATAGCCGTTGATGCGCCTCAGAATGTGGTAGAGATGATGGAACGATTTTAAACTTTATATAAACTGAGGGGTCTTCAACATCATCCTTATAGCCGAGGGCGACCTCGTGAGAGCTGAGGGAGGTGCCACAGCGGGGGCAGTGAGCCGCAGTTTTATAGCCCTGATACACCAGCCCCTTATCCCAGAGTTGCTTTATCGCCCACCAGACGCTCTCAATATAATTATTGTCCATAGTGATATAGGGGTGTTTTAAGTCACACCAATAGGCGATGCGCTCGGTCATTGCCTCCCATTTCTTGAGGTAGCTAAAAACGCTCTGGCGACAGCGGGCATTGAATTGCTCAACCCCATATTCCTCAATCTGGGCTTTGCTGGAAAAACCGAGTTCTCTTTCTACCTCTAGCTCCACCGGCAGCCCGTGGGTATCCCAACCGGCGATGCGGAAGGTATGATAGCCCTTCATTGCCTTATAGCGGGGTATAATATCCTTGAAGACACGAGACAGCACATGATGGACACCGGGGCTGCCATTAACGGTAGGTGGTCCCTCATATAATATAAACCAGGGGGCGTCACGACGAGCGTCTATACTCCGCTCAAAAGCATTATTCTTTCTCCACAAGGTAAGTATATTTTCCTCAAGCTGAGGAAAATTCACCTTACTGGGTACGGGATGGAACATAACAAAGCCCTTTCTATGAAGAAATCCCGCCATTGAGGGACGAGATTGATTATACCCATAGAACCACCCCACCTCTCCCACCCTGATGCTATTTTTCCTTCAATAAAATAGACACCTTACGAGCTTCACCGTCACCGATGCTCTGAGTGATAACATCGGGGTGGTCAGCTAAAGCAAGATGGACAATACGCCGCTCATAAGCTGACATTGGCTCCAGGGTAAATGGCACTCCCCTGGCCTTCACCTGCTCAGCCATACGCAAGGCTAAAGCTTGCAATGCTTCATAGCGGCGTTGCTTATATCCCTCTACGTCAATAGTTATCGGCAACCAAGTCTCGGTCTGATGACCGACAATAAGCCTAACAATATACTGCAAGCAAGAAAGGGTCTGCCCCCGCCGCCCGATCAAGATACCGAGGTCATCACCCTTTATATTAAAGGCAACAGAAGGAGTAGCTTCTTCCTCTGCCTCACCAACAGGTTTAGCCTGAGGCACAATAGATGCAGTCAATCCCATCTTGGTAAGCAGTGCTTCCAAGACGCCTTTAGCTATCTCAGCTATAGTGCTGTCTTTTTCAGGGGTGGGCATCAATGGTTCTACTCTAATCGTAGCCTCCTCAGCCCCCAGGCTCAGGATGCCATGTCTACCTTCTTTTAGGACGGTGACTTTTACTTTTTCTCGTGTAACGCCTAATTTCTCTAAGGCGCGTTGGGTCGCTTCCTCCACGGTCTTGGCGCTTATCTCCAAACTTTCCATAGCCCAATCCTTCCTCGGGCGCAGAGCCTGGTTCAACAATATCAGCACCAATATCAGCATATGGTGAAGATTCTTGCTCTACCTGGGTAATACGCTTCCTATATTTTTTATCCCCAGCGGCTGCTCGCCTAGGTGCTAACTTAACCAAGCCTCCCCACCCGGTAACAAAATACTGCATAACAATGCTGATAACATTTGACGCCAGCCAATAGAGAGACAAGCCGCTGGGGAATGATAAGCAGAAGAAGCCAAACATCAGGGGCATCATCCACAGCATCATTCGGCTCTGGGCTTGCTGTTTGGGGTCAGCAGTGGTTGGCGCCACCATCTTCTGCTGGACCCACATTGTGCCGGCAACCAGAAGGGCCATAATAGTATCAGGTGTAGCCAGGTCGAGCCAGAGGAACGCCCTACCCAGAGGTAGCATAGAATACACCACCGGCCAGGAATAGAGATAGTGAGATAGGCTCAGGAAATCCTCGGGAGTTACCGCCAAAACCCTAATGATTGACTGGTAGAGGGCTATCCATACGGGTAATTGGATTAACATGGGTAATAGGCAGCCGGCAGGACTCAATCCCGATTCCTTGTATAGCTTCATCTGCTCCTGAGCTAGCCTTCGCTTATCCTTGGCATACTTTTGTTGAAGCTCAGACAACTTGGGCTGAAGTTCCTGCATCCCTTTGGTAGCCCGAAGCTGCTTGGCAGTCAGTCGATACATTAAGCCGCGAATAATAACGGTGAAGGCAATAATAGTAAGACCAAAGTTACTGAACAGGACACTGCACAGCCAGATTAGGCTGTTTATTACCGGCTGGAGAATAATTAAATCCCAAATTGCCCCGAAATCCAATAAAACACCTCACTTAGTAGTTAATGGGAGGCGCCACAGCACCACCCCGGTCTGTGCATTCAACACATAAAGGGACTCACTTTTTTGAGTGTGAACATAAACTACCCCGTGGCTGGCGCAGAGGGGGGCGTCTACCGTCCCTCCCAGGCTAGCCAGTGGCTTAATCTGATTATTACTGGTATCTATGGAGTATAGTTCACCTTCCTCGGCAGCGATAATAACTGAGCTATCAACTAAAACCGGTAATGAGGAAATGGGGCTTCCCAGGTCAATAGCGTCTACCAACTCATGGCCGCTGTCAGCATCTAAGATATAGATTTTACCGTCAAGACAGGGAGCATAGATAGTGTTATTATATGCCACTGGTCTAGCCCAGAACCACTTCTCAGCTATGAATTTCCATTTCAGGCTACCATTATCAGCATTTACGGCGTAGAGATACCTATCAAAGGAGCCAATGTAAACCGTGTTATTGTAGATAAGGGGGGTAGAAGCAACAGCCCCTTCAGCTTCAAACTCCCACTTTTTATTGCCATTGGTGGCATTCAGGGCATAGAGTTTCTTATCAAAGGAACTGATGTATATGGTGTCACCATCAATAGCCGGGGTTGACCAAATCTTATCCCCGGTTTGAAACCCCCATTGCTTGTCGCCGGTGGTAGCATCCAGGGCATAGAGTGTTCCATCGGAACAACCGATATAGACCTTACCCAGAGCGACCACAGGTCCGCTAACAATGGGTTGAAGGCTGTCCTGGGGGGGATATACCCACCTCAAGGTGCCTGAACTAGAACTGAGGGCGTAAATTTTACCGTTATAGCCGCCAATATAAACCAGGTCCCCATCCACCGCCGGACTGCCATAAATAGCTACCGAAGTGGATGCCGGGGCACAGCTGAATCCGCCACCGGTCGGTTTTGAAGTCTCCAGGGGAACTTCCCACAAGGAGCTATTATCTGATAGATTGATGGCGATAAGCCTACCGTCCATAGAGCCCAAGAATAGGGTATCATTAGCTATTGTCCCTCCTGACCAACCCTTAGGCAGGGCACCACCTCCGATACAGCCGAAAACAGTCAGTCCACAGAGGAGGAGTATTGCCAGCAGGAGCAATATCTTGCCTAACCGAATTTCACTTTGTTTAAACCGCACTCATTTACTCCGTCTAAAATATTAGGTATCAGGGCACAGGGTCATAACCACCCGAGTGAAAGGGATGGCAACGGGCTAGTCGCCTTACTCCCAGCCACACCCCTCTTAAGAAGCCGAATCTGGTGATAGCTTCATAGGTATATTGAGAGCAAGTTGGGGTGAAGCGACAGGACGGTGGCATAACCTGCGATAGGGTTAACTGATAAAGTTTAATTAACTTTAAGGCAAAGCCTTTCATATTCCCCCGTTAATAATTGAGCTCGAGATAGCAAACCCTCGACCGATTTCTTAAGGTTAGCATAATCGGCAGTAGCTGCCACAGGACGAGCAATAAATACAATATCCCATCCCGGCTTAAGTGGTGTTAGTCGCAGGATTTCACGAAGTAAACGCTTTACCCTGTTTCTGGTTACTGCATTACCTACTCGCTTGCTAACTGAGAAGCCATATCTGGATAAGCCAAGCCCATTAGGTAGCGCCTTCATCACCAGTAAGCCACTTGCCCACGAGCTACCCTGGTTATAAACCAAGGCATATTGTTCCGGCTTGGTAAGGTACTCTTCCCGCCTCATTATTTTTACTCTTTAATCAGTTTACTAATAAAGAGGTTATTTATCAAGAAGAAGCTAAGGGGGCTCCGCCTTTCAAGAACTGTTCTTCATCCTCACCCTTAAAGGAGAGTTTACCGGCTTGATTCGGGGATAAAGGGGTGAGGTTGATAGACAATCTGGCTAAAGGTGCTGCTGGCCAGGTCATACCACAGTCAATCTCTTACGACCTTTGAGTCGCCTCGCGTGTAACACAGCTCGCCCACCCCGAGTGCTCATTCTGGCCAGAAAGCCGTGCTCACGCTTCCTCGGAATCTTCTTCGGTTGATAGGTTCTCTTTGGCATTCTAACTCTTCAACAGGTTGAAGTAATTATACTTTTGTCGCCTCTCAACTGTCAATGTGAGAGGTCATTTATTACGGGGAGGTTGAAGGGGTTAAGGGATGAGGGTGATAAACAATGCTAGCTTATCAAACTAATCGCTTATGCCGACGCTACCCATCTTATAGACATGAGCTGACACATACGGTAGCAGGGCTAAGTGCCGGGCTCTCTTTATTGCCACGGTCAAGACACGCTGATGCTTAGCACAAGTACCGGTTCTACGGCGTGACACAATCTTTCCACTAGTCGAGATATAGCGGCGTAATTTAGCCTGGTCTTTATAGTCTATCGCCTCAACCTTATCAGCGCAGAAGGAGCAAAACTTCCGCTTAGGCACATATCTTGCCCCACTCCACCTTGTACTCCTTGGTTTGTCAGGTCTTTGTTTTCCAATCACTAGCTATAAATTTCCTACTTCCTAATAAAACTAAAAGGGGATATCCTCCGGTTCAATTTCCCCAGCTCCAGCTTCCCCAGCTCCAGCTTCCTCCACCTTCTCTTCAGGAAGAGAGGCAAATGCCTGCCTATCGAGAAATGTTACCCGGTTAGCTACTATTTCGGTGCGATAGTGCTTTTGCCCATCCTGGCTCTCCCAGGTGTGTGTGCGCAGTCTACCCTCGGCATAGACAAGTCGGCCTTTAGTCAGAAACTGGTTGCACTGTTCAGCTAGCTTATTCCAAGCGACCACGGTAAACCATTCCGTCTCTTGTTTACGCTCACCATCAGCGGTGGTATACATCCAGTTAGTCGCCACACGAAATGATGTTACCGGATTGCCATTAGGGGTAAAGCGCATTTCAGGGTCACTGCCAACGTTACCAATTATCATTACCTTATTTAAACTTGCCATGGTCCTAAGACTCCTTTTACCCTCCTCCAACAGCTACAAAGAATTGACATTCCTGCCAATTAGCTACTCTATTCTTAACAACAGATGCCGCAGAACCTCCTCAGAAATCTGCAGGCTGGCTTCGAGTTCCTTAGTTAATGCCGGCTTCAACTTGAACTGAGTTACTACATAATTACCCTCCATAAAGTGTTGTATAGGATAAGCTAGCCTTCTTTTGCCCCACTGGTCTATATTAGAAATAATACCGCCCTTGCCGGTAATAAACTGGCTTACATTATCCATAGTAGCACTAAATTTCTCTTCGTCAACCTCAGGGCTAATAATTAATACCAGTTCGTAGTCAAGTAACCGCTTATCTTCTATCTTCAATGCTTTCTTAGATACCCTTTTAGGCACCATCTATCTACCTCAAAAAATACTAGAGACATTATAACACACAATAAGAAGTGCAAACAATCCAAATACTAATTAACTTGACACAGAATATTGCCCCTGATAGACTTTAGCCGAGTAAGGGATTTAATTACTAACTGTTAAAGGTTTACTGAGCCAGAATGGCCCCGTGGTGTAGCGGACAAACATGCCACCCTGTCACGGTGGAGATCGGGGGTTCGAATCCCCCCGGGGTCGCTGATTCAACCTTTTTGTTGACGCTAGGTTTATACCCTGTCTTCACAGATATTCCTACCAATACACATTCCAGGATTCCTCGTGATCTTCGGCCTGAGCTAATAAAACGTTATCAGACCGAAAGTCTCCGAAGTTTGGCAAAAAAATACGGCGTATCTCACGAAGCGGTAAGGCGAGCGATAAAAAACACAAGTGTCTTATTGTAGGGGTCCATATTAAGAGAATAATGGCTGGTTCTTATCATCAATCAGGGCAAAGTTCACAATGGCCAAGGAAAATCCGCTTTAAAATGAGCTTCTGAAGCGAGAGGAAAATATCTGACTCCAGTCCTTTGAGTTCGAGCCAGATACTGATGCTCTGTTTAAGTTCCTGCGGGCGGTTTTTAGGGTCTCGGTAGTAATCCATTACTCGTTGATGCACTTCTTGACACATTTTCAACGTCTCTTTATCAGTCGCAGAAGCTATTGTATATCCATCAAATCGAAGCTCTGGACAATCAGGTCTAGGTGAGTGGATAGCATAATCTACCTGTTCAAATCCTTTATAGCCGAAAAAAGCGTGGTCACAGATATCACTATAGATGGTTTTGGCAAAGTGTAAGGTTAAGCCAGGCCCTTCGGGGAAGTCTCCAACTTTTAACCCAGTTTCCTTCACGGCCCGTTGCTTTAAAAGATGGTAGAACTCTGAAAGGTCTGCGATGTATTCGCCAGATTTGTCTTTCCATTCCTTAACGAGGGGCCAGAAATCTAAATTCTTAGTGTGCTGCTTGAACGAAGCAAATATTAGATCATCTTCGATGGTGAGACGATCTAACTCAACTTTTCCTTCACCTAACCTTAGTACCGCCTTTACTTCATCGCCACGTCTTCCCGACAGTGTTGTTGTCAACTCCTGACGAGTCTGCAGATCCTCAATTACTACTCTTTGTGGTTTATCGCTTATCGTCCCATTCTGAAGCCTTTCGCAGACCTGAACTAAGTCATCAAAGTGCTTCGAAAGAGCTTCTTGAATTACTCTGGTCCTAGCTTCTGTGCCAATTGCGCGTTTTTCGCCCTGTTCCCGATAACGCTTAACCGTGGTCCTATGAATGCCTAATGCACGGCCAATCTGCGAGTCATTGCGCCCCAGCCGGACGAGTTCAATAACGCGATCGACCATATCTTTTTTATTGTTCTTTCTTGGCTTTTCCCCTGCCATCCTGTGTACCCCCTTGACAAACATTCTTTGCACCTCAATATATATCATTTTGGCGACATATTTACCGAATTTTATCATCTAAAATGTAACCGAAAGGGGCATCGTTAAATCACATAAAAAGTAACCGAAAAGGGAGGTAAGGTGTAGTCTGGTTATCGCCAGGATAATGAGGTAAGAGGAGGCTGCACCACG
>Ga0265594_1002872_pt1 | contig 11844 bp, 14 predicted proteins | sample saktaG_11_FD_190147 | JGI IMG/M metagenome (GOLD analysis project Ga0265594, IMG submission 190147) | Saline water microbial communities from Sakinaw Lake, British Columbia, Canada - sak_2011_5_24_80m | ecosystem: Environmental > Aquatic > Non-marine Saline and Alkaline > Saline ... | reverse complement strand
AATTGCACTTTATTTTTTCAATCTACTTGGAACAAGTAAAAGTACTCCGGATACAGCAAAAAAGACATTTATTATTGTTGGTGGCAGCGATGTGTTTTTGATTCTTGGATTTGTGCTTATCTGGTTTTTAATGCCGCAAAGCAACTGGTCGCTCTGGAATTTGAAATTAGGATTAAGTAGTGAACTTGCTTATATCGCATTTTTTGCATTACTGATTGCCGCATTTGCCAAGGGAGGCGGTTTTCCTTTACATTCCTGGGTGCCTGATTATAGTAAAGATGCACCGGTTGAGAGTGTTGCATTTCTACCGGCATCACTTGATAAATTGCTCGGTATTTACCTTTTTGCACGAATAGTATGGTCTGTATTTACCGTTAATTTCGGCATTCATTTATTCCTGATCACAATTGGAACGCTGACTATCATTTTCGCAGTAATGATGGCTATGATACAACATAACGGACGAAAATTGCTCGGATATCATGCCGTAAGCCAGGTTGGATATATGATTCTCGGTATCGGAAGCGGTAGTGTAATCGCACTGATCGGTGGTCTTTTCCATTTGATCAATAATACGATTTATAAATCAAATCTGTTTCTATCGCTTGGTTCTGTCGAAAAACAGACCGGTACAAATAATCTCGAAGAATTAGGTGGGCTTGGAAGCAAGATGCCACTTACATTTTTATTTGCCTTGATTGCGGCGCTGTCTATATCCGGGATACCGCCATTTAACGGCTTTTATTCAAAATGGATGATATATCAGGGTATTCTTGATATTGCAAAAACAGTGTCACCCGGATATCAGATTTGGTTGCTCGTTTGTCTGGTTCTGGCAGTTTTCGGTAGCGCATTGACACTGGCAAGTTTTATGAAATTCATTCATGCTGTCTTTCTTGGCAAAAGACCTAAAGTATTAGATAATGTTCATGAATCTCCATCTAATCAATGGTTGGCAACGGGAATATTAGCTCTGATGTGTATTCTTTTTGGTCTGTTTGCTATAGAGATTCCTTTGAAACGCTTTATTTTGCCTATCATGTCTGAATATGGATTGGAAGCACCGGCAATGCTTGGTTATTATAATCCGTTACTGCTTGTAGCATTATTTGGTTCGGTATTATTGATCGGTTTAGTTGTTTACTGGGGGACCCGCAAAGTGCGTTTTGATGAAATATATCTCGGCGGTATGGATGCGCTGGAGCATTTCCGTGTTCTGGGAACCGAATTTTACAATGAAATTCGAAATATGAAACCCTTAAAGGGATTATATGACGGAGCAGAGAAAAAATATTTTGATATTTATGACGTTAGCAGCAAATTTTCTTTTTCCATTACCCGGTTCTTCAAAGCGGTACATAATGGACAACTGCAACTATACAATCTCTGGATCGTTTTAGGTGTGTTAATTCTCTTGTGGGTGGTACTATAAATGAAATTTAAACTCTATTCAATTCCGGAGGTAAAATGCCTGTAGAAACCTGGTTGATCTTTATTCTTGGTTTTATGATTTTGGGATCGATCATAGCGCTGGAATTAAAGGATATTTTATCCTCAGTAATTTCAATCGGCGTCGTAGGACTTGGGGTTTCAGTCGCCTTTCTTTTCCTTCAGGCTCTGGATCTGGCGATCGTTCAATTCCTGTTTGAGATTTTTGCATTGATCATTTTGGTTAGAGCCTTTATCGGCAAGGAATATCACATCAAGGAGCCAAGCAAATCCCATGTTATCCAAACAGTTGTAACAATTGTGGTATTACTCTCTATATTGATACTTAGTATTAATGTTTTCAGATTGTTGCCGCAGTTTGGTGAGCCGATTTTTTCCACTGCCAGACATTATATTGAAAATGGCGCCAAAGAAACCGGCGCCGCAAATATTGTGACAGCCATTATTCTGGATTACCGTGCCTATGATACGCTGGGTGAGGTGACGGTTCTTTTTACGGCGATTTTAGGAGTGTTAGCGATTCTGAGAACAAAATCCAAAACCACAAGTCCCGCTGGAGGTGATCATGAAACAAACTGAGGGAATGACACTGATTGTAAAAACGGTTACCCGGATCAGTGTATGGATGATCCTGTTATACGGTTTATACATCATTCTTCATGGTCATATAAGTCCGGGAGGCGGATTCGCCGGTGGTGTGATCATCGCCTTGGCGTTTCTAAATGTCATGTTGGCATATGGCAGAGGTTTTATAAAACGCTGGGTAAATATAGGATTTCTCCATGATATTGAATCCTCCAGCGCAGCGCTGTTTCTGGCGATTGGTATCCTCGGAATGGCTGTTGGCGGTGGATTCCTGGCGAATTTTATAAGCCATGGCAAACTGTTTCATCTGATTAGCGCCGGTACAATACCGATACTGAATATTGTTATTGCCGCAAAAGTCAGTATGGGATTATTTGTAGTGGTATGGACATTAGCAATTTTTCATTTAGATAAAGGGGGGAAGAAGGAATGATAGTTTATATACTCTGTTTCGCCCTGTTTTTAGTGGGAATTTACGGAGCGCTGACCAAGCGTGATCTAATCAAAATTATCCTTTCCATCGGCATTATGGGATATGCCGTAAACCTGATGTTCATATTGTTTGCATATAAAACCGATGCAAAATTTGCCATTCTCATTAAAGAAGGCATTAACACAAATATGGTCGATCCGTTACCCCAGGCGCTCATATTAACATCGATCGTTATTGAATTAGGTATCACAGCCTTGTTAGTTACTCTGGCGATCAGGTTATTTGAAAAATATAAAACGTTCGATATTACAAAAATTAGGAGGTTGTCAGGATGATCCTCCCATTTTTAATCATTATTCCGCTACTCGCTGCATTCTTAATTACGCTTATTTCAGGTGATAAGGATAATTGGGCGATTGTGTTGTCGATTTTGGCTGTCATCTCACTGCTGACACTCTCTATCTTCAGTTTCTTCACAACCGGAAATGAGACATTTGTCTATGAAATGAGCGGGTGGAAGATTCCGCTGACCATCTGTTTGGTACAGGATGCATTTTCAACTTTTATGCTGGTCATCGTGAATCTCATTGCGCTTACGTCGTTAATGTTTTCAGTCTCATATATCAAACATTATTCCGGTACATGGAAATATTATGCATTATTTATGTTAATGATTACCGGCATGAATGGCGTAATCGCTACCGGTGATATTTTTAATTTGTTTGTATTCATGGAGATTGCGCTTTTCTCCGCTTATGCCCTGGTGGCATTTGGCGGTAAAGCAGAGGAATATGAAGCAGCCTTTAAATATGCGATCATGGGTTCCATTTCATCAACCTTAATCCTGATGGGTATCGGAGTTCTTTATGCCACGACATCCACATTAACTATGGCAAACATTGCCGCTATTCTGCCAACTAAGGATCCCCGAATTATGTATTGGGTCGGAGCAATATTCTTGGCAGGATTTGGACTTAAATCCGCAGTTATGCCTTTCCATGCCTGGTTACCGGACGCCCATTCGTCGGCGCCTGCTCCTATCTCTGCAATGCTTTCCGGTGTTTTGATAAAAGCCTTGGGTATTTACGTCATCATACGATTCTTTTTCAATGTTCTGGGCGCTCCGCCGATTTTCCTGACCCTATTCATGATTTTGGGTTCGATATCGATTATTGTTGCTTCATATCTGGCATTGGGACAGTGGGATTTGAAACGACTGCTGGCATACAGTAGTATCAGCCAGATCGGTTTTATCCTGCTCGGTCTGGGGATTGGAACAAAATTAGCAATTCTTGGAGCGGTTTTTCATATTTTCAACCACGCTATTTTTAAGTCACTATTATTTTTCAATTCCGGGGCTGTTGAGATGGCGCTCGGCACAAGAGATCTACGGAAAATGGGTAATCTGAAAGATGCACTGCCGGTTACATCGGCAACATCAATGATTGCCAGTTTGTCTGTCGCCGGTTTGCCGCCATTCAACGGTTTCTTCAGCAAGTTGATCATTATTATCGCCGCAGTACAGGCGAGCCATGTCGGATATGCGATCATTGCCGTTATCGGAAGTCTGTTGACACTTGTTTACTTCATGAAAGTACAACGCTACGGCTTTCGAGGCGAGAATAAAATAGAAAAACCGGAAATACAGATTAGTCTTGGAATGAAATCGGCAATGGTAATTTTGGCGGCTTTCTGTATTGGAGCCAGTATATTGATAATTCCAGGTATCCGGGAAGTCACACTTGATCCGGTTGTATCGGTTATTATGAATAAAACCGGATACATATATGAGGTGTTAGGGAGGTAGTTATGACCTTACAAAATCGTAGTCGATTATTTGTATTTATCTTTTCATTTCTCGTCTGGCTGGCTCTAACCAGCGTCAGGGATGTGGAAGAAGTTGTTGCGGGGTTGATCGTTGCCGCTCTGGTCACTATTGTGGCGGGGAAATTCCTGATCACATCAGAAAAGAGTGGACATATCATCATACGGATATTCTCAGCAATAAAATACATGATAAAATTTCTCTGGGAAATGACCAAAGCCAATTTTCACGTCGCTTATATTGTCATTCATCCATATCTTCCGATCAAGCCCGGTATTGTTAAAATTAAAACAAAACTGACAAAAGATTCGGCGATCACGGTTTTGACAAATTCGATAACCCTGACGCCGGGAACGCTGACAGTTGATGTAAATCCTGAGAATAAAGAAATCTACATTCACTGGATCGATGTGTTATCCACTGATGTAGAAATGAATACAAAAATCATTGGTGGTAAGTTTGAAAAACTACTCACGGAGGTCTTCGAATGAGACTTTTACGTTGGTTCACTGGCTTGCTGATAATAGCAGCATTTTTATATGGTAATTTTTTTATTTATGACGGCATAATACTTTATAAGCTGATAAATGTTATCCTGTTTTGTACACTTTTTGTTCTGTTTCGCGTTTTATTTGGACCGTCGCCGGCAGATAGAATTGTCGCTGTTGACATTCTGGGAATATTGATCGTTGGACTCCTGGCTTTGCTGGGACTGGTTTTCGATCAGTCATTTTTTATGGATATTGGGTTAATCTGGGCGCTTATGAGTTTTATTGCATCGTTAGCCTTTGCAAAGATTTTGGAGGGGAGGTATTTAGATGACTAGAGAAGTAATTGGAATGGCATTTATCCTAATTGGTATAATGTTTGATTTTTTTGGAGTTTTAGGATTAGTCCGATTACCGGATGTGTATAATCGTCTTCAGGCCGCCACAAAATGCGTAACGTTTGGTTCGGCAGGAATATTATTAGGTGTATTTATTATCCAAGGATTTAATAATTTCGGATTTAAGGCTCTGCTGGGAATTGTATTTATATTTCTGACATCTCCGGTAGCTGCACATGCAATCGCTAGAGCCGCTCATCGCAGCGGAATTCCTCTGACCAAAGAAACCGTAGTCGATCAATATCAAGAAGATAATGAATTAAAGGATTAAGTTATGTTTCTTCCAAAAATAAGAGAGATCACGGAAGCACTAAGATCACTTTTTACTCCGGCTTTTACGACAAAATATCCCCTGAAACCGTACATTGCTCCGGATGAATACCGGGGCTTTCCGAAATATTACGAAGAAGAATGTGTAGGTTGCGGCACCTGTGCCCAGGTTTGTCCAACAGATGCAATTGATATTATTGATGATGCGAAGAATGGAAAACGAATTTTGAAAATAAATTATGCTTCCTGTTCTCAATGTGGACAATGTGAAGAAAAGTGTATTACCGCTGAAGGTATAAAACTGTCTAATCATTATTCATTATCAACTCCTGACCTGACTGTGCCTGAAGTATTTGAAACTGTCGAAAAAGATATTGTCTTTTGTGAAGCCTGCGGTGACGTTATCGCCTGCCGGGATCATCTTCTTTTTGTCAAAGAACGCCTCGGAGCAAAAGCATACGCCCATCCGAACTTTCTGATCGAAATACAACGTCAGTTTGCAGAAATCAAACCATCATCTATAAAAGATAAAATTCGCAGGGAAGACCTAATAAAAGAAGTCTGTCCGGTCTGCAGGCATAAGACCGTTGTAAATGATGAATTTTAAGAAACTGCAAAAAGAGATTGATTCAATTTCTTATCAAAATATAATATTTATCGGACTGGGTAATCCGATACGCGGCGACGACGGAGCCGGATTAGAGTTAATAGAACAATTAGAAAAACGACATACCTTTCAAGGAGCGCATTTTATTAAGGGGCACACAACGCCGGAAAATTATCTGGTGAAAATTACTCAGCAAAATCCGGAACTGGTTGTATTTGTCGATACAGCGAGGATGAATAAAAAGCCTGGTGATATATCAGAAATTCAATCTGATTTAATTGACTCCAAAGGCTTCAGTACTCATACATATTCAATGAAATTAATAGAAGATTATCTGACATCAAATGGCGTCTCAAAAATAAAATACATCGGCATAGAACCAAAAACGACAGAAATCAGTAATACAATATCCGCTGAAGTACAGGAAGGGATAAACCGTTTTTTTAATTGATCCTTAATTATGTTCAATAATAATAACAATGATAAAAATGATAAACCGGCAAAACTGATACTTCCTTTCCATACACTCGATACATTACGGGTTCGGATAGGTTGGATTATTAACATTCGCTGGGTTGCATTATTTGGATTGTTGTCCGCAATTCCGATTGGACAGCGAATGTTGAACTTTCAGATTGCATATTCCCAACTTTATGCTATAGCCTCAATCCTGATTATCTTAAATATAATCTATTTCTTTTTATTCCGGTATTATCCATTTAAAAATTTTCGCCAGGAACTTGCATTTACCGAGATTCAGCTGGTATTGGATCTTATTATTATCTCATTTATGGTACATTATATCGGAGGAATCGGGAACCCGTTTTTCTTTATTTATTCCGTAAATATTATTATTTCCGGCGTATTATTTCTCGGAAATGTGCCCTATATAAATGCCATTATTGCAGCTGTACTGCTTACCGGATGGAGTATTCTTGAATATAACGGCATTGTAGAATGTTATACGATAAGAAGAGAACCGGTAAGTTTATCAGTGTTATTAACATCGTTAAGTGCTTTTTATATTTTGATTTTTAGCGCTACGTATGTAATTAAGGATTTTATATCAGGATATCGCAATCTAAAGAGAGTAATCGACGAGAAAAGTAATCAGTTGGAACATACTATTAAGGAGCGAGATAAAATTTTCCGATTTACAGCCCACGAATTAAAATCGCCACTCACAACATTACGAAGTATGCTGGCGGTTATCGAAGACGTATATTCTGAAAAACTCGACGATGAAGTATCTGAAATGCTAAGCCGGGCGGTCGTAAGAACAGATCAGGTTCTGCTTATGGTTAAAGATATGATCGATGTCACCCAATATCAGCATGGAGTATCTGAACAGGTTCTTGAAGATGTGGATTTTAATGAATGGATCGAAAATACTGTCCTGCAATTTAAACCTAATGCTGTCAGCAAAAATATCTCTATTATCTTAAAGAAACTGGATTCAAGTGTCCTGGTTCGCATGGACATTCCCGGTATGGAAAAAGTATTGTCCAACCTGGTGAGCAATTCAATTCGTTATAGTCCCGGGGGAGCCACAATTACGGTTATACCATTTTACAAACGCTCTATTTACGGATTTTCAGTGACGGATACCGGAATTGGAATTCCGAAAGAAGATACGCATAAGATATTTGATGAATTTTACCGCAGCAAGAATGCACGGGATATGGAACGCCTGGGAACTGGACTTGGATTATCACTTATTAAACAGATCATTGATCGCTATGATGGAAAAATATTTGTTGAGAGCGAACTTGGAAAAGGGAGTACATTTACAGTTGAATTACCGATAATTTTCATGGATAATGGATAAAAATTTTTTATATTAAGGTAGCACGAATTATAAATATGTGCCATGAGGACTAATATGACTATTTTAAAACGATTTGGAGTTTCCTTACCAGGTGATTTATTGGCTCGTTTTGATAACGAGATTAAGCAGAGAGGCTATCGGAATCGCTCTGAAGCCTTTCGTGATCTAATCAGGGATTACCTGGTCAAACGAGACCTCGATAATGATGAAGAGGTTGTCGGCGTTCTTAATTTGGTTTATGACCACCATGTTCCCAATTTGTCGGTTAAACTAAATGATATTCAGCATGATCACTATCATAATATTTTGTCAAACGTGCATATCCATCTGGATCATCATAATTGTCTCGAGGTGATCATCATAAAAGGTCGCTACAGTGAAATCAAGAAACTATCCGACAGAATAATCGGGACTAGAGGGGTCAAACATGGGGACCTCAGTTTCAATTCAACCGGTAAAAATCTATCAGGTGTTTAACCCTAAAACGTCATTTGGGAAATATGATACGATATATAATTCTATCTATAAATTTTAAATACTTCATTCGGTATATTAGATTTTTAAGTTACGTAATAGGGTCAATATTAGAGGAGAGAATATGCGACGCGTATTTAATATTATTGCGGTATTATTTTTAATTAGTGTAGTGTCATTTGCAAATACACCACAATTTCTGGATACATTAAAAGTGTTTCCTTTCGATCCGGTTGTGGTTACCGGAACCCGCATCGAAACGCCGAAAAAAGATTTGCCGGTAACAATATCGATCATTTCAAGCACAGTCATCGACGAGCAAAATTACAAACCTCTGTTGGATCTGGTTTCGGAAAACGTTCCCGGGCTTTTCGTTACTCAGAGGACCAATATTGGGTATGGAGTCGCCAATGGTTCAGCCGGACAAATTTCCATCAGAGGTATCGGTGGATTTCCCAATACACAAGTTGCGGTTTTAATCGATGGGAGACCTGATATTATGGGGCTTTTTGGACATCCGTTAGGTGATGCTTATTTCATGCACGATGTCGAGAAAATTGAAGTTATTCGTGGTCCTGCATCGGTTTTATACGGCTCCAATGCCATGGGCGGCGCAATCAATATCATTCCCCGGCATAAACATCAGTCGGGATTTCATCTATATGTCCCGGTAACATATGGCAGTTACAATACAACTCAATCCTTTATCAGGAATACTTTTGAGAATGACTATTTTGGTTATTCATTGTCAGCCGGATACCGAAATAGCGACGGCTTTAGAACAGACGGGAATGATGACTATAACTCAAAAAGCGGCAATTTCGAAATTCACAGCCAACTAACAAAACATATTAGAGTTGTTATAAATAGTTACCTGTCTGATTCGGAAATCAACGATCCCCGTCAGATATCAGCGCCGGTTGATACGAACTGGTACAAAATATCCAGGAAGGGTGGCGACCTTAGCGTGAAACATGAACACCGACGGTTCTTCGGTGAGTTGAAGTTGCATCATAATTTTGGTCATCACGACATTTATGACGGATATCAGTCTGATGACTATACAACCGGATTGATCTTTACCGAAACTTTCCAAATCGGAAAAAATTCCCGGTTGACCGGCGGAATCGATCTGAAAAAGTACGGCGGAAAGGCTTTGCTTTATGGCAGTTGGAAAAAGCATCACGCTAGTGAGAACAGTGTTTATGCGTGTTATCATCAGAAATTCATTCAACGACTGAATGTGGATGCGGGTTTACGCTATACCGATCACAGTATCGCCGGCAATTTATTTATCCCGGCATTTGGAATATCTGCCGTGCTCCCGTATAAATGGATTTTGAAAGGACAGTACTCGGAAGGATATCGCAATCCCACTATTAATGAATTATTTATGTTTATGCCTTCAACGACAGGTTTAAAGCAGGAAACTACAAAGAATTACGAATTTACTGTGGAAAAGCAATTATATGTTTTCCTGACTTCTTCGGTAACGTTATATAAAACGGTTGCAGAGAATTTAGTTCAAAAAGTAGGTCAGCCGCCATTGTACCAAAATATTGGTGAAGTGATCGTAACCGGAGTAGAGTGGGAGGGACAGCTCTTACTGCCCCCGAGAATAGCACTCAACTGGGCGGCGAGCACATCATCTTTTTCTACTAAGGCAGCCGGAAGTCCCGGGGAGAAAGTCAATCTTTCCATACGGTATAAAGTCACAAATGATCTCACATTTGGCTTACAGGGACAATGGATCAACAATCTGTTCAGTGTTGAAAATCCTTACAGCTATGGACCTATCAATTATATTCGGCTGAAACCTTATACTCTTTTACATCTGAATGCAAACTGGAATATTAGTGATTATTTAACCTTATCGGCAAAAATTGATAATTTAACGGATACAGAATACGAAACGATGTATCTGTTTCCGATGCCCGGGCGCAATTTTACATTCGGAATTACTGCAAAATATTAAAACAGAGCTGAGTTCATGCAATTAACCGCCTATAAACGTCATCAGGATTTTTTTGAAAAGAAAGCTGCAACATGGTCTTTATCGGAAAGTCACGCAGAGTTTATCAGGCGACTGGATAAACTGATCGGATTTAACCCTAATGATGTTATTCTTGATATAGGTTGCGGCACCGGGAATCTGTTTCCATATTTGCAAGAAAAGATTCCGGGGGGAAAACTGATCGGGATCGATTTTGCCTTTAACATGCTGTATCGATGCCGTGAGAAACTTCAAGAAAGTACAATGGTGCTGCAGTCGATAGCTGAGGTATTGCCGATACGTTCATCTTCAATTGATGTTGTCATTAACTATTGTCTGTATCCTCACCTGAAATATAAACACAATGCGCTTCGGGAGTTCAACCGGGTATTGAAACAGGAAGGACGGTATTATATCTTGCACAATCAGGGAAGCAATGAAATTAATTGTCTGCACCGCGATATTGGCGAGCCGGTTTGTTTTGATGTTATTGAACCTGTTGAATCGGTTGTTGCCATGCTTCAATTAAATGGTTTCTCAACTCGTCAGGCAATTGACCGCTGTGATATGTTTCTTATTGAAGCGGTGAAATCCGGAAGTCTTAATTGATACTTCCGTAACGTAAATAAATTCTGTCGAAATTCAGAAAACTTCTATATTTTAATGTCTGAAATAAAAAGGGGTGTGTTATGCCTACGAAAATCGTATCACAAGCATTGATCCTGAACGCATACATCCTTAAATGGATCTGAGAGTGAATCGATGAACATTATCATTGCCATTATATACTGGCTTTTACTGATTACATCAGTTTTTACACTTATATTCAGTCTTCCCGGAACGTTTTTCATCGTCATATTCAATCTTTTATATCAATTGATCGATCCGGTTGCCGGTATAAACTGGCAGTTAATAATGTGGCTTTTGCTTATTTCGATCTGCCTGGAACTTCTGGAGTTCATTATTACAGCATGGAGCAGTAAACGCTATGGTGCCTCAAATCAGGGAACTGCCGCTGCAATCGCCGGTAGCGTCATTGGAGCGATAGTTGGTACAGGAATATTCCCTGTAGCAGGATCGTTGCTTGGCGCCATCGGAGGAGCATTTATCGGAGCATTTGCTGTTGACCTTATACGTACCGGTGATACAAAAAGAGCGTTTCAATCTGGAATCGGCGCACTAACCGGTTCAGTCGGCGGTAAAATGATTAAGATTATCGGCGCCATCGGAATGCTTGTATTGATTGGATATAATATGGGATGATTGCAGATCTGCTAATCGCTATTAACGAAAATACGGATCCAGTCGATATATTTTAAATTATTGTAGATCTTCTGAGTGCGGTCGTTGTCATCGAGGTTTTTATCGACATCGTAAGCTTCCTCAAGATGTTTGGTGCCTTCGATCAAAAGTGACAGATTTTTCTTAAACAATCGTTTAGTCTCTTTTATATAAACTATCTTTTCCGGCCCGCGTCGCATAGATTCGATATTA
>Ga0265594_1002871_pt1 | contig 11846 bp, 13 predicted proteins | sample saktaG_11_FD_190147 | JGI IMG/M metagenome (GOLD analysis project Ga0265594, IMG submission 190147) | Saline water microbial communities from Sakinaw Lake, British Columbia, Canada - sak_2011_5_24_80m | ecosystem: Environmental > Aquatic > Non-marine Saline and Alkaline > Saline ... | reverse complement strand
AGGAAGATGGCCAAGCTGGCTTATGGATAATCGGTTATAGAAAGAAGGGAAGAACGAGGAGATTTATGATCCTAAAACCAGAATAGAAGTCTTCATCTCTTGAAAATCTCTTTTAAAAGACCGGAGAACAACTGCTAAGCAGGTTTTTCGACAGGCTCACTACTTATACGCAGAGCCCTCCTAACTGGAATAATCGAACCTTCTCTACAAAGTGACTTAATGACATTTTAAGCCTTCCTCAAAGACTACATCTCACAATGTCATAATTCTGTAACTTTTTCTCATTCCATTTTATGACTTCGTTATTTCCAGCTTGCTACAATACTTGGTGAAGGCGTTGATCTGCAAAGCTCCCCTCAATAATGCTAGCCGCTTGGCCTTCGAAGGGAAGTGGGTGCCTACGATTGTACGTCGACTGATAAGGTAGGAGAAGGTAGCAACAGGCGATTCCCTTTCCACACCTATATCCCAAGAGTAGAGGGTACTTGTTTGCTATCCTAAGAACAAGTGGCGCGGAACTGAGCAGGTAAGTATGTCAAAACACATCTTCAAGGGTCTGGCTGCTCTAGTAATCTCAATGCTGGCAATAGTCTTTGTTGCTGGACACAGACTGAGCACTTTCCTGTTAAATATAGCAAGAATGAGGCAACAAAAGGGGGTATCTATGAAAAAAGCTATAGTGGCAGTATTGATGGCAGTACTTCTGACCTCGGGATTGTTGGTGGGCTGCATAGGAGGTGTGGTAAGGGGTTCCGGGAACCTGGATACTCGAGAATTCAATTTCAGCGATTTTAGCCGCGTTGAGGTAGGAAGCGCCTTTGAGGTTAAAGTTGTCCAGTCTGATTCATATAGCGTTAGCGTAACTGCGGACGATAATCTATTCGACTATATCAAGGTTTCCAAGCAGGGCACGACATTGAAAATATACCTCAAGACAGCGCAATACATTGCTACCACCACGAGGGCCGAAATCACCATGCCCCAGCTTCGTGGCTTGGAACTTTCCGGGGCAACACATGGTACTGTTTCCGGCTTCAGTTCCACGGAGAATGTTGACATCGAGGTGTCCGGGGCAAGCTCTCTGGACTTGGTGGATGTCTCGGCTGGCAATGCTAAATTCGATGTCTCTGGGGCAAGTAAGGTTGCCGGTGATCTTATAGCCGGCAATGTAAACTTTGACGTATCAGGAGCCAGTACCGTTCAGTTGGAAGGCTCGGCCAACGATACAGCGATCGAAGCCTCTGGTGCCAGCCGTGTGGAACTGGCTGGCTTCACGGTTAATAATGCCGATGTCCGTCTCAGTGGTGCCAGCTCTGGCACGGTAAACCTAGACGGTAGATTGGATGCTGACCTGAGTGGTGCCTCAAAGCTGAGCTACATTGGGGAGCCCACCATGGGCAACATCAATACATCCGGTAGCTCCACATTGAGCCGAAAATAGGGTAGTCAACAAAGGTAGTGCTGAAGAAACCGAAGGCAGCATGAATATAATATTTTGAATGAGGAGGTGTCTAAATGACAACTGATATGACTGAAGAGAAAATCTATAAAGAGGCCAAGAAGAGAGTTAAGGCAAAGAGAGACTTTTGGGGTAATTTTGGAGCCTGGGCAACGGTAAATATCATACTCATTATTGTATGGGCGTTAACTGACCTCGGAGGGTATCCTTGGTTCCTTTGGCCGCTAGGAATCTGGGGTGTTTTTGTTTTGATTCACTTCTTACGTGTCTTCGTCTTTGAACGGAAATCGGATGTAGGAGCAGTAGAGAGGGAAGTTGAGAAAATAAAAAGAGAGCAAAGATAGCCCGGCGACTTTACAGCGAGTAGTGAAGCCGATTTTAACTTGGTCGAGGTTCAAGGAGGTAAATATGTCAAAACATATTTTTAAGGGGCTGGCCGTCTTGCTGATTGTAATGTTGGGGACAGCGTTTGCTGCCGTGCCTGTTCTGGCAGCTGACCTTCGCAGTGGAGATACGGTTACTATCGCCAGCGGCGAGGTAATCAATGACGACCTTTATATAGCCGCGGCCAATACTATCATTGATGGCACCGTAAATGGTGATATTTTTGGTGTTGGTACGACAATCACCATCAACGGTATCGTTAATGGTGGTGTTTCAATTGCTGGGCAAACGCTTACCGTGAACGGTAGAATTACCCATGGCGCGCGGCTGGCAGGAATGAATATCAATGTTAATGGCAATATTGACGGCGATTTATTGGCAGCGGGAACCACTGTTAATGTCGCCAGCACAGCTAGAATTGGTGGTGACTTCCTTTTTGGTGCGTCTACAGTCCGCATTGACGGCCCTGTTGAGGGCTACATCAAGGGCGGCGGAAGTGAGGTCATCCTCACCAATGGAGTGGGCGGAGATATTGAACTGGAGGCCGACAAGCTGACCATAGCATCTACAGCCAATATTCAGGGTAACCTTACCTATACCAGCAAAAATGAAGCTAATATTCAGTTGGGTGCTCAAATCGGAGGCAAGACCACTCATAAGGTGCCCGAAGTAAGAGAGCCAGTTGTCCCAACTCTAGGTATATGGGGTAAGGTGATATCTTTCCTGATGACATTGCTAGCCGGTATCGTGGTTGTCCTTGTTGCTCCGAGAAGAGCAGTAGCCGTAGCTGCTTCCATACGATACAAACCGTGGGTGAGCCTGGGCTGGGGGGCTATCATCTTATTTGCCACCCCTGTTGCCGCCATAATAACGCTCATCACGGTCGTCGGTGTGCCTGTGGGGTTAATTGGTCTGACCCTTTACGGAATAGGGATTTATATCAGTCAGATAGCCGTCGGTTTGTTTATCGGATACTGGATAATCGGCTACTTCAGAAAAGTGGAGACAAGAGGTATTCTAGTGGGAGCCCTGGCGCTGGGTTTCACTATTCTCACGCTTCTGAAGCTCATCCCCTATGCTGGCTTTCCCCTCTGGTTGGCTACAGTCCTGTTCGGGCTGGGGGCAATGGCATTATCCGAGAAAACGCTACGAGCTGAGGTTCAACAGGTGGCGCCAGCCTCATTCTAGCTACGAATACTGCAAAAGACGGGGGTTGTTGCTGGGTGTTAGCAAGAATGGATATGCCTGTGCCAGAGATAAGCTGACAACCCTGAAGGTAAAAGGAGGATAACAATGAGAAAATTGATAATTTCATGTGTATTGGTTCTGGCTTTGATGGCAAACATTCTGGCTGCTTGCGGTAAAGCTGAGGAACCGACGCCAACACCTGAACTCATTTCAAGAGAAGTGCTTTTCGGAAATCCGGACAAAGTCTCAGTCGCTCTCAGTCCTGATGGTACAAAGATCAGCTTCCTTGCCCCAGTAGACGGTGTAATGAATGTCTGGGTTGGGCCTGCCGATGACCCCGCGGCAGCCAAGCCGGTCACTAATGATACTGGCCGCGGCATTCCTGCCTATGGCTGGACTTATACCAACGAACACATCTTGTACCGTCAAGATAAAGCCGGTGATGAGAACTGGCGGGTCTACAGCGTGAAAGTGAATACCGGTGAGACAATAGACCTCACCCCTTCGGAAGGAGTGCAGGCCCGAACCCAGGCCATCAGCCCAGAATTCCCGGAAGAGATTCTTATTGCGCTCAATGACCGTATCCCTCAGCTTCATGACCTTTATCGTGTCAACATCACAACTGGGGAGAGGACTCTTGTCCTAGAAAATGAAGGGTTCATGAGCTTCGTCATCGATGACGAATATAACATCCGCTTTGCGGCGCGAATAACACCTGACGGCGGGCTAGAGTATCTCAGTCCCACAGAAGAAGGAGGTTGGGAACCGTTTATGCAGATCCCAATGGAGGACATACTCACCACCTCCCTGCTTTGGTTCGACAAGACGGGCGAGATTCTGTACATGATTGACAGCCGAGACCGTAACACCTCGGCACTGTTCGCACTGGACCTCCAAACCGGGGAGCAGAATTTGATTGCTGAGGATCCAAAGGCAGACCTCAGCGATGTCATGGTGCATCCTACGGAGCGTAACGTTCAGGCCGTCGCTTTCACCTACGAGCGCAAGCACTGGCAGATCCTCGACGAGTCCATTGCGGCAGACCTTGCTTACCTGAGCACGGTCGCCGACGGAGATGTCGAGGTTACGAATCGGACACTCGATGATAAATACTGGATGGTCGCCTACATCATGGACAATGGCCCGGTGCAGTACTATCACTACGACCGCGAGGCGCAAGAAGCGCAGTTCTTGTTCACGCATCAAGGGGAGCTAGGGGGTTTACCGCTGGTAAAAATGCATCCCGTGGTCATCGAATCGCGTGATGGGCTGGACCTGGTAAGCTACTACACGCTGCCGCTAGAGAGTGACAGCGATGGCGATGCTCACCCTGATGAGCCCCTGCCAATGGTGCTTGTGGTGCACGGTGGCCCGTGGTCTCGCGACGGATGGGGCTACAATCCCATACATCAGTGGCTGGCCAACCGCGGCTACGCCGTGCTGAGCGTGAACTTCCGTGGTTCCACCGGATTCGGCAAGGCGTTTATCAATGCTGGCAACCTGGAGTGGGGTGGGAAGATGCATGATGATCTCCTCGATGCCGTCGATTGGGCCATCCAAGAAGGGATCGCTGACCCGGAGCAGGTGGCCATCATGGGCGGTAGTTACGGGGGATACGCCACGCTGGTTGGCCTGACGTTCACCCCGGAGATGTTCGCCTGCGGCGTAGACATCGTGGGGGTATCAAACTTGGTGACATGGATGGAGACAATCCCACCGTACTGGGCACCGCAAATCGAGCTGTTTGCAACGCGCATTGGTGACCACAGAACAGAAGAGGGCCGAGCATTTCTGACCGAGCGCTCCCCGCTGACCTACGTGGATCGGATTCAGCGGCCGCTGTTGATCGGCCAGGGTGCCAATGACCCGCGTGTCCCACAGGCTGAGGCTGACCAGATTGTCCAGGCGATGCAGGATAGGGGCATACCTGTTACGTATGTACTGTACCCAGACGAGGGACACGGCTTCGCCAGGCCGGAGAATAACCTGTCATTCTTCGCCATAACTGAAGCGTTCCTCTCTGAGTGTCTGGGCGGGCGGTATGAGCCTATCGGTGATGATTTTGAAGGTTCAAGTATCACCGTTCCCGTCGGCGCAGAGGAGGTATCTGGCTTGACGGAGGCTCTTGCAGAGTAGCCACCAATCGATGGCTGAAGCAGGATGATGTGCTAGAAAAAAACGGTTGCGAATCCGAGAGATTTAGGGAAGTAAGTATGACAGAATACATTTTCAAAGAGCGGGTTTTCCTGTCACTACTGATTGGTCTTGGACAGGATTTGGCAAACAATCCTTACTGAGGAATGCAATGGAGATTGAGAAGGAACAGAAGGCTCTTTTAGCCAAGCTGAACTTGCTGGCTGACATGATGAAGCTACACGAATGGACTGTCTTTGGGCAGAAGGAAGCTGAACAAGAGGAGGAGGCTGAGGCGAAGATAGATTCAAAACTTTCTGATTCGACAACCAAGCCCATAGAAGGAGCATAGCTAGCAGGCAGTCAACCCAGCATTACTGATTCAGGCACCAGTTTCACTTTGTGCATAAGGGGGATCGAGTTGCCTTTCCTCAAACTGATGGTAGGTAGGGAATCAGAGAAATCAAAAGAGGAGGAGTAGTGATGAAAATGAAAGTAGTCTTTTACAGCATGTATGGTCATATCTATCGAATGGCTGAGGCAGTAGCCGAAGGAGCCCGCGAGGTTAAAGGAGCTGACGTAGAACTGCTTCAAGTTCCCGAGCTAGTTCCAGATGAGGTGTTAGAGAAATCAGGGGCTAAGAAAGCACGTGAAGTCTTCGCTCACGTTCGGATAGCCAAGCCTAGTGATTTGGCTGAAGCGGATGCTATCATCTTTGGTACGCCAACTCGCTTTGGCAATATGTGCGCTCAGATGCGTAATTTCCTTGACCAGACCGGGGGGTTATGGGCACAAGGCGCTCTTATCGGCAAGGTAGGCAGCGTATTTACCTCCAGCGCTACTCAACACGGCGGACAGGAGACAACTATCACCAGCTTCCACACTACGCTGCTTCATCACGGGATGATCATTGTGGGGTTACCCTACTCCGAAACCCGTCAGGCTACGCTGGATGAAATAACTGGTGGCAGCCCCTATGGTGCTAGCACTATCGCTGCTGCTGATGGCAGCCGAATGCCCAGTGATAATGAACTAGCTATGGCCCGCTTCCAGGGACGCCATGTAGCTACCGTTGCCAAAAGGCTAGCTGGGAAGTAAGGCCTTTCTCAATTGGGTAAGAGGGAATCATAGAAGGTCAAAAGCCTATTGCCAGCATAATAGCCCAAAAGGTATAACGAGACGTCACTAGTGTGTACGAATTTAACAGACACACTGAAGATTGAGAGGTATGTACATGAGAAAACTGATTACTGGTGCTGTCGCTTCATCCGCTGTTCTGTCACTGATTTTGATAGCTACAAATGGTTGTGGAGTAAGTAAAATGAATAAAACAGAAGAACTAAAACCTGTGGAGATCAGGCAGTACGAAGGAACAAAGCTTTCGTCGGTAGATGATTTTAGAGAAAATTCCATAAGAGGTCCGCAGCAGGTAGACATAGAGACTTATCGGCTTAGGATAAGCGGCCTTGTCAAGACTCCCAAAAACTATACTTATGATGAAGTTATTAACAATCGTCAACATTACAAAAAGGCGGTAACGCTGGATTGTGTGGAGGGATGGAGTGTAACCATTCTTTGGGAAGGTCTGCTGGTCAGAGATTTGATAGCAGAATCAAGCCCGCTAACAAATGCCAGAGTGGTCATATTCCATGCCTACGACGGGTATACAACTTCATTGTCTATCGATTACATAATGAATAACGACATAATCATGGCGTACAAGATGAATGAAATCACTCTTCCGGTAGAAAGGGGGTTCCCCTTTCAACTGGTAGCAGAAAGTAAGTGGGGCTATAAGTGGATAAAATGGATAACAGAGATTGAATTATCTGATGATGTTAATTACCGAGGTTACTGGGAGAGCAGAGGCTACTCCAACGACGCCGATTTAGATAAGAGCTTTTTCAAACAGTGAAAAACATAACGAAACAGGACTTCACTAAGCGAATAACACATTTGTTACTAATTGTTGTGACAGTCTTGCTTCTTCTCACTGGCTTCGGTATCACAGAGTTCAGGATTGTTGAGCCTTTAACCTTTGGATTATTGACCAAAAGTCTGGCTTTTAAGATTCACAACAATTTGTGGATTCCGTTCATAGTTCTATTAAGTTTGCATGTCTTCTTGTCACTAATTAAAACAGGGAAATAACCGTTCTATGACTAACATTACTTATGAATAATCCATTGAAGGAGAGGAGTTAGCCTTGAAGGGAGCATATTCAAGATTAATTGCCTAACCAGTCGAAACAAGGAGGTGAAGAATGGAGACCTTTCGTGGCAAGGCACACTTACCCGGAGCTAATAAGGAATGGGATTTAGAACTGGAAATTGATTGGGGAAAGAAAGAAGTTAACGTTCATATTGATGAAGCTACCGGTGGCGTGTCTGATTGGCCTAGACTAGCAGTGCAAATCTTTGGTCCAATAGACGAGATAGCCTTTAGAACCAAAGGCATACCTCAATTATTTACTCACTGGTGGCATTTTGTGCGTAGCGGTAGTGGCGACCTCTGGGGCATTGTTCTGGGATTACCTGATGCCGAAGGCATCTGGAGAACCTGCCCGTTGATACTTGAGAAAGTTAAGTAGTAACAGGCGTTAAATACCCACAGCAAAATGCTCTCGAACTGAACATGCTAGACAACCGTGGGGAGGTGGTGAAAAGTAGTTATTGACTTGGCAAGGAGATGTCTATGAGCAATCGATTGGTTGGCTAAACAAGCAAAATATGCCGCTAGCCAGAACGTATACCATAAATAATGTGGGCATCAAGGCTCCAGCTACATCCCAGGCCCAGGCCGTCAGGATGGCCATACCGGCCAGGCGGCTTGCCCATGAGAAGACCCATCGATGAAGCCAGACAGGGGCCTGAGGGCCACCAGCAAAGATCTTAACGCGCTCGCTCACCCACAGCGGCCCATTTAGCAGGGTAAAGATACCGGCTGCGAATATTAAGAAGCACCGTAATGAGCATATCCCGTTCTCAAGCATTATAGTCTCCTAGAGACAGCGCAACTTCCTATCGAACATGCCATGAGTTGACAGTAACACCTCCCGGCTCCAATGCATAATTAGCGTCGATAATCTCCCCATCCACCTTAGCTTCTGAATCATAGGCTGGTATAATAACTGTACCGGAGTTCCAGCTATATGAATAAGTGTAATGGGTGTCCCAATCAAAAAAATCATCGATATCTCTAATTACTGATGGGGGGGTTGGGGCACTAGCGGGAGCTACTATAACTTCGTTATAGTATGTGCCTGATATTAATTGGAACGATCTAGCTACAAAACTAAAGGTCATGCTTTCGCCTCCCCCTATCGGTAAACCACTTGAAGTTAGCTGATCCTCATTCCACCATATACGCTGTCGCTCCACACCATTTAGAGTCACGGTTTCAGAGTAAGGCTCTGGTTCCTCCACTTCTTCAGGAAATTTGCTTGTAGGACCCACATACTCAAATCCGGGTGGGAGGAAATCTTCTATAAAATTGAAAGCGCGTGTATTTCCGTCCATATTGTATATTTTAATAGAATATGTAATTTCTGTTGATACGAGCGGTGGGATGATTGCTGGGTCAGCAGTTTTGTACACGTTAAACTGACCGTCTGTCTCGCACACATTCAATACCGGTACATTACCTACATTGAGTGGAGCTTGGCAGCCGCTAATGGTATAGATATCTCCTGCTTTTATGACAACCCAGCAACAGAGCACCATCCCAGACCCTTGTATCTTGGATAGAATCTGGAATCGAAGTCTATTAACCTGCGCTGGTTCAAAATGAGTAAAATCCGAGGGGAAGTTATCTCCTGGTCCAGTCCACTGAAAGCGTGGGTTAGATATGTCCACTTGGAAAGGATCACCTATCTGCTGCCATTCACCTCCGTCTATACTAATTTCACTACTGCCCGAAACGAATATTTCGTCAGCATGACCGAAATCTGTTGGTAAGATGACCCATATACCTGCCAAATCGCTTGTATTATTACAACTGACTTGTGTAAGGATAATCTCATAATCAAAATACATTGGTAGACTAGAAGGTGGTTCGATGATATTAGGGGAAACTGTCATGGTCGGCATGATTGTGTCATCCTGGGCTAGAATAATTCCTTGTTTGTTTTCCATCGCTCGCATTACCACAGTTACATCTGCTACATAGTCACATACATCAACTGTAAGGTGTACCGTGTCACCTTCGCTGGATAAATTGTCCGTTAAATTACTACGCAAAAGCATCCACTGTACTTTTTGCTGTGCTGCCTCGGCTACATAGAATCCCCTTTGTTGGCTAGCGACAATTTTATGACTTTGGAGAGAAGTATCCACTAACCCAAGTGATGGAACCACCATTAGCGCCCCTATTGCTAATAATATTAAAACCAATATCAGTGCCTGTCCAGCTTCTTTTTTCTTTATCACGGTATCTCTTCACTCCGCATGTTTATGGAGAAGTTGAGTGTTTTATATTGTTGTCTCAGTGGTTCCGCATTAGCACTTGTGATGGTAACATCAATAAAACTTCCACTCTGGCAAAATTCAATATCTGTAATTTGCCTACCTATAATGCTCGTTATACCATCGTAAGTACGTTCTAGATTGGTATCGACGAGTGCGTATGTACAAGAGTGAGAAGTAGCATTATCCGTGGTAAAACCTGTGATATCTACCTAGGTCAACGTACATGAGCTTTGTGGTGTACTATTTTCAGGTAGGTTAGTGTTTTGAGCCTGCTGAAGGTCTCTCCTCATGTATAGAGCCGCACGATCTACATTTGATAGCACCTCTACCTTATCGTTATTATCGATGGTATTTACCAAAATGCTGTGAATAGTTAATACTAAAACCGGTAGCATCACACCTGTTATAGCAAGTGCTAATAACAGCTCGACTAAAGTAAATCCCTTTTGCTTCATCATTGGTACTTATAACTACATAATGAATAAATTGGCTTCCCTTGTTGAGATATGGAAATGATGATTCTCTGCAGAGTTTGACCGGTATATGTTTCTGACCACGTTTCGCCATCGCTAGAGTATTCAAGGCTTATATTTTTCTCATAGTGGGGAGGCATAACGATGCTCGCTGTATCGTCCGAGTAGCTATCCTTAAACTCAGTCTCTCTTATAGTCTCGAGGTGGGTAATAGCCAGGTTCATTGCTGTTATCTTACTATCAACTATTCCAATAGCTCGATTACTTGAATAGATTGCGTCTAATAGAGGCACTGCAATTACACCTAGTATAGATACAGCGATTAATACTTCTATCAGGCTTATCCCACGCTGTTCCCTGAGATAGGCTATGCCCTTGCCTAAGAGAGCACCAAATTGAAAGCTAGGCAAAGGAAGCCCCCGACTGCATGCCGTGACTAGCCGGGAAACGTTCTTTGCAAGGGAGTGCGTACCTACCATCCCCCACCCACCGTTACATATATTGGTCTCGCCGTCTAAGTTCGCACGATACGAATGCTCCTTCCAATCGTGTACCTTGTCTGTTGCATCCATGACCCATCTATCTCCAACAGGATCCCCCGTTTTAAGTTCAGTCGCTCGGGCCATAAAACCTAAACAGCCTCAGGTGTAAAAACACCTCCCCATCTCTGAACCTATTAGCAGTTGGTAGAGAAAGGACAAACAATCTAGACAATCTAATTGTTACCGCTTTCGAGTCTCAATACAATCCGCCAAAGTAAGGATTTTTAACTAAGTGAAACTATATGGAGCACAGCATATAGCTCAAGGTAATATGCGTATAGGGAGAGTACATAATTTAAACTTATCGCTACGAATAATTATGTATATTTATGCTAATATTACGGTAGTATATTGACAAGATGGCTCTGTCAGTATTGGCATTTATCTAAGTTCTACCAATTTATTGGGAGTACGTCCTTTTCAAAGGATGTGACTATGAATAAAATCAGGTTGCTGATTGCCGATGACCACCCGGCATTTCGGGAGGAATTAGCTCGGCTTCTTGAAGATGAAGAAGACTTAGAGTGCATCGCCAAATCGGCGGACGGCATAGAAGCTGTCGAGCTAGTCAAGGAATTTAAGCCAGACATAGTTTTGATTGATGTCAGCATGCCCCGCCTCAACGGCATTGAAGCGACCAGACAAATCAAAAAGTCTTGCCCTAACACTAAGGTCCTCATGGTCAGTGCGTTTGACTATCACTCATATATACTTTCTTCCCTTCAAGCGGGAGCAGCGGGATATATGCTGAAGGATACGCCCCCCCCTGAATTGGTAGATTCTATCCGCCTGGTGTACCATGGAAAAACTTTACTTGACATAGTAAAATCTCTCATGTGATTGCAGAATGCAATCACAGAATTGGCACTGAAGGTGAAGTTGGTGAAAGTAAAGAATACAAAGGAAACTGAGATAGGCAATACTGACAATGACAGTTTCCTGTCTCTTGGTCAGCAAGACCCACATGTAGACAAAGAGTGGGTCCAGCCGTAGACAACATCAGTGTTGTAAAAGAGTCGCGTACCCTCCGTATCTAATCGCATAACAAAATAGTATATTGTGACGTGGAACTCGAGATGGTTTGGATAGTCTTAATTACTAGGTTACATGTTAAAAGGTCAGAAACCTAGGACTCTTGCGTATAATAGTCGAGCCTGTCGAAAAACCTGCTTAGCAGTTGTTCTCCGGTCTTTTAAAAAGA
>Ga0265594_1002870_pt1 | contig 11847 bp, 2 predicted proteins | sample saktaG_11_FD_190147 | JGI IMG/M metagenome (GOLD analysis project Ga0265594, IMG submission 190147) | Saline water microbial communities from Sakinaw Lake, British Columbia, Canada - sak_2011_5_24_80m | ecosystem: Environmental > Aquatic > Non-marine Saline and Alkaline > Saline ... | reverse complement strand
ATGAGCCGATGGAAGCCCTGAACCTTAACGATGTCCCCATGAAGGATATCTTGAAGAAACTGGCAGACTGGACGGGCAAAACCATTATTCCGGATGATGAATCGAAGAAACTGAAAGTGACTATTTTCGCACCGGATAGGCTGCCGAGAAGCGAGGCTCTCTCGATGATCTATGCCGCCCTGCGCATGAAGGGCTGTGTTGCGGAGTTTGCCGACAACGCGATTTTCCTCAAACCTATAGCACAGGCCAAACTCGGCGAGGTCCCCACGATAGCTTCTGATTACCCTCTGGCTATGATTGAGAACAAGGATCAGATCGTCCAGAAGTTCTTCAAGCTGAATAACTACAGTGCTTCACAGATGGGCCAAATTCTTCTGCCGTTGATTGGCGAGTATGGCTATGTAAGCGCCAACGAGAACACCAGCAGTCTGGCGGTGATCGATACGGTCAAGAATCTGATGCGTATCGGCTTGCTTATCGAACAGTACGACGTGGTCGAGGTGGCTCAACTCGATACCCGGATATTCGAAATACAGTATGGCGACCCATCGGAAATAGTCGCCTTGTTGAAGACATTGCTGAGCAGCGGCGCCAGCAGCAGTTCAGGCGTGCCCGGCCTGGGCCCTTCAGAGCCAAAACCAAGACCTGGTCCTCCCGTGGGCAGCAGTTCATCCGGCAGCAACTCCAAGGACAAGAACCCGAGTAAGAGTAAGACCGGGGGGACAGCGACGACGGTCACCATTGGGACCAGCCGGACGCCGGCCATGCTTATCCCCGAGACGACTTACAACTGGATTATCGCAAAGGCGACGGCTGAGGACATGGAGCAAATCGCCGGGTGGATTGACAAGCTGGACAAGGACGTTCCTACAATCCTGGTCGATTATCCGCTTTCAACAATCAAGAACAAGAATCAGGTCGTTCAGAGGTTCTTTAGATTGAAGAACTACGGATCTGCCCAAATGGCTGAGATCGTCACCCCCCTGCTCACCGATGCCGGCCTTGTAACTGCCGACCAGAACACCCGCACTCTGTTTGTGGTTGATACGGTCCAGAATCTGATGCGTCTCGAAGGGATTATTGAACAGTTCGACGTGCCCGAAGCCGAGCAGACCCAGCAGGATACTTTTGAGATTTATTACGGCGATCCGGCGGAGATCGTCCAGGTGCTGAGGATGCTTCTGAGCTTCGACGGCACGGGAGGAAGCAGTTCCGGTCGAGATCGAAACAGGTCTGTTGGAAGCAGCTCTTACGGCCGAAGCAGCAGTTCCCGTTACGGCAGTTCCAGTTACGGCAGTTCCAGAGGAGGCTCATCGCCTGTGACCGGGACCGGTCAGGTGCCGATCGTACTCATCCCGGAGCCCAATCGCAGATGGATCATTGCAAGGGCATCGGCTGAAGATATGAAGAAGATTGCCGAGTGGATAGAGAAACTCGACAAGGAACAGACGATCTCCAGAGAACACGAAACAATCACGCTGGGATACGCCAATGTTTCCGAGGTGGCGCTGCGCCTTAACGAGGCGATACAGCAGATGCCGGGGACGGAATTGCAGGCGAGCGTTCTTGTTCTGCCATTGACCCAGGCAAGGCAGATCATGATCTTCGGCAGGGAAGAGATGCGCGTGATGGTCAAGAAACTGATTGCCGAAATAGACGTCCCCACGGGTATGTTTGAAACAAAGGTTTTTAAGTTGAAATATGCCGACCCTGACAAGGTCAAGGAGAACATCGAAGGTCTTTACGAGCAGGAAGCCGGTTATTCTTATAGTTATGGCTATAGTAATAGCGGTTATAACCGAAGCTCACGTAATGTTGAAACTCAGGACACGGTTAGAGTCATATCATTCTCAACGATGAACCAGATAACGGTGATCGCCTCACCGGAGAACATGCTCAAGATTGCCGTCCAGATAGAGGAATGGGACATTCCGCTCGATCTGGACCAGGTCAAGCCGAGGATCTTTACGCTGCGCAATTCCGACCCCGTGCAGATAGCGGACCTGCTCACAACGCTCTTCAGCGAACAATCGAGCAGCACAAGCGACTTTTTCCGCCGTTACTACTACGGCTACGGCGACGAAGAAGAAAAGAAGAAAATCGTCGGGCCGCTCTATGGACAGTTGACGTTCGAAGAAGTACCGAGCACCAAGAAAATCATCGTCATAAGCAACGTCGCCGGGGCGTACGATGTGATTGAGGACCTCATAAAAGAGCTTGACAGCCAGGAAATGGGCGAGGTCCCGGAAGTTATCGAGCTAAAGTACGCCGATCCCGAGGATCTTACCGAGCGTCTTAATGCGTTGTTCGTCGAACCGGGGCAGCAGGCGCGGATTCGTCTCACGGCCCAGGGACTGACCGGGGAGTCCGCGATGGATAGTACGGGCGATAGCGACAACAATGCCGGCTCGAACAACGACGCCCAGGCGAGCAATGACGAGTATACGCCGCCCTGGTCGGGTGCCGGGGCACACAGCAGCATAGGCTTCGGCACGGAAATGCCAATCAGCAACGTCATTGGGCGGGTCCGCTTTGTGCCCGAACCGCATACCAAGTCGATCATGGTCCTGGCTCCGCCGGAGTTCATGGACGCCATAAGAAAACTGATTGATTCACTGGATGTGCCGGGCAAGCAGGTGGTGATCGAGGCGATAATCGTGGAGGTTGAGCATTCCAAAGTGACGTCTCTCGGGATCGAGCTATCGACGAATCCTCAGGCGTTTGGGACGTTAGGCGAAAATGCAATCACGGCACTGAGCAATTTGACTAATATCGGAACGCATGGCTCGGCAGCCGGGACCATATCGTCCAGTAGTGGCGTGAACGCCACAGGATCGGGATCAGTGCTTGGCGTCGGAACCGACATTTACGCCTTGATTGACTTCCTTATTAAGACAACCAACGCCAAGGTTCTGAATCAGCAAACACTCTGGACCAAGGACAATGAGCAGGCGAATTTCTTCAAGGGCAGCGAAGTGGCGTTCCGGGGCAGCGAATCAATAACGCAGCAGACCACCAGCCAAAACATTAACTTCGACAGGGTCGGTATGGAACTGCGGGCCCGACCGAGTATCACCCCCGAAGACAATGTAGATATGATTGTCAACGTCGAGATTTCCCAGTTGACCTCAGATCTTGTAAACGATCAGCCCGTCAGGACCGTAATGGAGACCACGACCAACATGATCGTGCGGGACGGCCAAACGCTTCTGCTCGGCGGCATCCTGTTTCAAAAGGAAAGTATGATCGAGCACAAGCTTCCACTGCTCGGGGATGTACCGCTGGTCGGGGGACTTTTCCGGCATACCGAGGTCAATCTGGCGAACAGCGAGATGTTCGTATTCATGACGCCACGCGTGATCGACGAACCCAACGCCGCTTTGCCCGAGGCAACAGGTTCGCGGGAAAAGCTGGACGAGATCCGGGAAGGATTGAACACCTCTTTGGAGGGCCTCTCCGGACGAGCACCGGACGACAAGTCCCGTGGCGCCGCTACGAATGAGACCGATTAGGCTCAGGAACAGGACGGCGTAAAAACTAATGACTGTCAACTATTAAAATTTAAGTAACACTGTCTAATTAAAATTCTCATCATCAAAAGCCTTCCTTCGACGAAATAATCAATGACAAAGGCTGCTCTAATTTCCCCTGAACCGCAGATTAACGCAGATTTCAAGTCGTATTTCTTAAATCGAAAACTTGTGCCCGCGAAAGCGGGTATCGAAAACCTATCCTGAGCATGGTCGAATGGATCGAAAACTTGTGCCCGCGGAAGCGGGTATAGTAAATTACAAGGCCTTTTCCCTTTTGCCTTTTTACTTTTTACTTATTACTGGGCTGTCCCTGGTTTTTCCCTGACTCCCTATTTCCTCTCACACAGGTCAAGGCAATCAGAAGAATTAATACTTGACCCCTTATTCCTCAAATTAGCTAAGGAAAAGTGGATACCCAATAACATTGGTAATCTATTTGTCAAGGCTGCTAAAGTCTGTCAGGAGAAGACCAACTCAGAATAATCGGGACAACCTCAAAAGCATTATGCCCTAACTCGTCACAGGGGAAGCAAATGCTGGACCAGTGGTACAGGGGGCGAACCGAGGAAATATCTGCCTATAGCAGCTATTATTTTATATCTCTTGATAATAGCTTTACTATTTCTTTGTGTCCATGTTCTTTAGCCAAATCTAACGGAGTTTTGTTATCATTATTCTTTGTAATAGGATCGGCACCTTTTTCAAGTAAAGTTTTTACAACTTTCTCATGTCCCTCATTTGCAGCCAAGTGAAGAGGGGTGAGATCGTTCTGCCCTTTTGCATTTATAGCAGCCCCACCTTCAACTAAAATTCGGACTATCTCATCATGCCCATTTCTGCAGGCAGCATGCAAACATGTACCATTTTTTTTATCTTTTATATGAATATCTGCTCCGTTCTTAATCAATAATAACACTGTTTCTTTTTGCCCAAACAAAGCTGCATAAATTAAGGGAGTATCGCCATCTCTCGATAAACAATCCACGCCTACGCCACGTTTCAATAATTCTTCAATCATCTCATTTTTCCCCAGACTAGCAAGGTCGTGTATTAATGAATCTTTTTTTTCTTGATTACCTTGAAACTCAGTTAAATTCCCATACTTGCTTATAAGGCCAATCGTTTCTATATCTCCAAAGTATGCAATCAGGTAGATCAGAGAGACATTAGATAACGGAGAATTATACGTAAGTCGAGGATCTTTCTTCAAATGCATCTCTATCGAATTTAAGTCATTATTAAAAATTGCATTCAAAACAGGATCAGAAGCACTGCCGCCACGTTGCTTAATCAATTTTACAATGTTTAACTTATTTCTTTTCAATGCCAGTTCCAGAGGATTTAAACCATCGGCATTCTTAAGAGTAAGGTCAGGATTATATGATAGAATGAGACTTGTTAATTCTTCGCTTCTCACTTTGTGTAAAACCGTATTGCCCCTACCATCTTTCAAATTGATATCCGCTTTATATTTTAATAAGAGCCTGACAACTTCTGTTCTTACATTTTCATCTTTAATATAAATTGCTCTATCCAAAGGAGTGCTTCCATAACTAACATGAGTATTCACATTGGCACCATTAAGTAATATTAATTCAAGGATCTGAACGTTATTTCTGTCTATTGCTAACTGTAGAGCTGTAATACCTTTCTTGCTTTTTGTATCCACATTAATACCTGTATCAATCAGATACTCGGCTATGGCGTAATTTTGTAATGCTGTTGCATAATGAAGGAGAGAATTTCCGGCCCCATCTAACAGATTAATCTCATTTGGATCTAAGAGTATCTGGGCCTTAACATTTTCGATATCTTCCTTGATTATTGCATCTATTAGTGCCGATTGAGATGTTCCCCCTTTTGTTTTTATGATTTGTACGATATCCGGATAATAAAATACAGAATTTTGAAGTGGAGTCAGCCCATCGTTATTAGGTTTATTTATATCTGCACCTTTGTTCAGTAAGAGCCCTAATATCTTTTCATGCTTCCATGGAATATCACCATGGAGCAGGATGTATCCATATTTATTCTGTGTATTAACATCGGCACCATTCTCAATTAATGTTTTTATAAGTTCTATATCTTTTGACCGGATTGCATAAGATAAGGGACTATTACCTTGTATATCCTGCGCATTTACATCGGCGCCATTCTCAATTAATGTTTTTATAAGTTCTATATCTTTTGACCGGATTGCATAATATAAGGGACTATTACCGTATTTATCTTTAACATTAATGTCCGCCTTTTTTGTTATAAGAGCTTTAACAAAATCAATATCCGGAGAACTGGTTTCAACGCTATAAATGTTGAAAATGATACCGTTTCCAAGATTTTTTGAACCACGCCTATTCCTGAGGGCATAATGCAGAATACTTTGGCCAAATGAATTCTTTGTTCCTTTGAAATCAGCACCATAAGATATTAAATATTTGATAATATTTTCCTCTATATTTCCCTGGAAAGCTTTTTGGAAAATCGCTCTGCCTTTATCGTTTTTAATATCAACACCGTTTTGAAGCAACAAAAGAACAGCTTCGGGATTTCCTCTCTCTACTGCCTTTCCAAGATATTCAATTCCCTTGTCCCCGGATATATCCGCACCATTCTCAAGTAATGATTGAATTATTTCCTTATTTCCTCCCATATATGTTAAAGCCATATTCAGGGGAGAGCCTAAGCGTAAGCATTCCCGATTGGTATCGGCACCTTTCTGTATTATAGCTCTCACTAATTCAATATCTCTTTTTCGTATTGCCTTATGAAGTACTGTTTCCTGGGAGTATTCTTCCAATACATTGACATTTGCTCCATGCTCAATTAGCAACATAGCTATTTCGGTATTGATCTTATATCCCAACGCAACTTCTAGTGGAGAATTTCTTTGGCCGATTGTGCCATTAACATCAAAACCAGCTTGGAGAAATAGGCTAACAATCTGGATGTTATTTTTTTCAATTGCACTTTTAAATTCAGTCCCAGCCTTAGCAAAACTTGGAATCCTTCTTAATATTTCTTTGATTTTTCCGAGATTCTCTTCTTTTATGGCATCCAGCAAATCAGACGTCTTGAGACCTCCTCGTAACTCTAAAAGTGTTTTTAATTCGTCAGTTTTCGCATAATCAGAAGGTGTACATCTACTTGCGTCGACCATATTAATGTCTGCACCTTTTGATAAAAGAAACATCACAATATCTTTGTTGCCAGATTTGACTGCTAAATGAAGTGGAGTATATTCAGGATATGCTGTTTGTATATTAATATCTGCACCGTTACGAAGCAAAATATCAATGATTTCCTTGTTACCTTTTAACACTGCCCAATGGAGAGGAGTGCAACCTATATATGTTCGAAGACGCTTTGTTGTTTGAATGTTAATGTTTGCTCCATTCTCAATCAAAATTTCAAGAATTTCTTTTTCCCCCCGGTCAGCAGCATAATGAATTGGGGCCTGGCCACGAGAATTTAATATGTTGATTTTTGCTCCTTTTGAGACAAGCAGGCGAACCATTTCAATTTTACCATTTCGGATCGCCTCAAAAATAGGAGTTCCAAAAGAATAGATAATGGAATTTATAAGTTGTGGATGTTCTTTTAAAATATTCCCAACCTGTTCAATTTCACCTGACTTTACAGCAAAAAAGAAATCAGCTTCGATTTTGAAAATAACTCCACCATGTTTTTCAATTAAACTTGCTATCTCTGAATATCCTTTCCCTTTGGCATATGATAAGGGATCTTTTCTGCCTACATTTACTTCTGCACCCTTATTGATTAACAATTTAACTACCTCTAAATGCCCTTCTTTGAGAGCTAAAGTAAGAGGTGTATCGAAATGTGCCATAGGATTCAGATAGGCACTACTTTCGATTAGATATTCAACAATTTCTTTATTCCCCTGCTCAGCCGCAATGTGCAAAGGAGTCTCTTCACTCCATCCTCCTTCAGCATTTATATCTGCCCCATTTTTGATTAGGAGCTTCACTATTTCTAAAGAATCCTGTTTAACTGCTTCATGAAGAGCTGTGTTGGAGGAATTAGGATGTTTTTCGTTTACATTAACACCGCGTTCAATGAATAATTCAGCAGTTTTTGGGTGTCCCTTTTCTGATATAACTGTAAACAATGAATATTTATCATAGAAAGCTGAAAATCTCGAATTCGTTTCGTTTTTAGCTAAAAAGTCGTTCAACTTCGATTTGTCACCTGTTTGTATCGCGTTAAAAAATTCTTCTGCTTCTGCATCTGCATCTTGTTGTTCTGAAATTTTAGCTTCATTTTTCTGTTGAATTTTCTCATTTACATTTGCTTTCCACTTTGCCACATCTTGCTCAGAAGAAGCAATCAATATTCTTATTACATTTTCTCTCGAGGAAAGACCCCATACTGCCAAACTCTTACCATCTGGCGAGAACCGTACTCCAGGTCCGACTTGCGCAGAAAGGAACGGAGTAAAATTTATATTTAGGACTTCTTTCCCAGTGTTTGAGTTCCATATTCTTATCGTTTTATCATCTGATACTGTCGCAATTCTTTTTCCATCAGGACTATATGAAACAGAATAAACCCCAGATGTATGTCCTTCTAAGGTGTGCTTGACTACACCTTTTTCAAAATCCCATATTCGAATTGTTTTGTATCCTGACCAGGACTCAATCATTCTTAAATCTGCAAGATATTTTCCATCAGGGCTAAAGGACAAGGTTGTTATAATGCAGTCTTGATCACCAAAGAGCATTTGTTCTTTTCCGGTTTTTACATCCCAAACTCTTAGAGTTCTGTTTGAATTCCATGAAAAATTGGTACCGGCAGCCAATGATTTGCTATCAGGGCTAAAAACAAGAGAATAGATGTCTGATTCTGAACCAGAAAGGCTATTTCTTATAGTTGAATTCATACCTTCTTTGCTTTTTAGGGCAATAGTATGGATAATCTTGTCATTATCGATGTCCCATATTCCGATAACTCCAGCATTGTCATATTCAATTCTTGTTTCAAAAGCAATATACTTTCCATCTGGGCTCCAGGCAATTTCACTGCTATCACGATAAGAAATCTTTCCATGGGCTTGTTGCTTCTTCAAAATCGTTCCATTCAAGTCTGTAATAATCGCCTCTTTATTGGTTGACATCGCAATTCTGTCCCCCTTTGGGGCTATGCAAAAATTACGGATTGCGGAATCAGGTACTTTTATTTGTTTAATTTCCTTCCCACTTTCAATATCCCATATTTTAATCTCACTTTCTATCTTTTCGTGAGAAACTGGCTCGCCGGTTCGATAAGAACTTATCTCTATTTCCACATTCATAGAAAAGAGGTATTTCCCATCACTGCTAAACTCAACATTTTCCACACTACTCTTGTGACCTTCGAATTTTTTCAATGCTCCATTCATAAGTTTAAAATTTTCATAAAGGCCCAATGGTGAATTATTGTAACGAGTTGGGAATACAGTTTTAAGATCGGCAAACCCAAATTCTGCGGTAGATACATTCCATAAATAATACCATTCCCAATTTCTCATATCGTCAGAACACGAAGTGAGTATATTCCTTGCTGCTCCAGTCTCAGCTCTTTCAATTGCTCGTTGGGCTGAAGTGATTTGGTTAACATACAATTCTTCTTCAGCCTTTATTCTCCATTTTGCAACCTCAGCTTGGTTTTGGGCTTCTTTTTCGGCCTCGGTATCTTTGATTTGTTCCTGTTCTGCAATCTGCCGCTGTTTTGTTTCTTCCGCTTTGGCTTTCTCGGCTGCATCTCTATTTTGTTCTGCTAAAATCTTTGATTCCTCAGCAGCCTTTTTGTTCTGCTCTGCTAAGCCCTGTTCATCTTTAGAATCAACCAGTTTTAAATTTTCTTCCATAATCGATTCAATGTTACTAATGTTTCCATCTTGTATTGCCATTACTAATTCAGGCGGAGCCTGCACTTGAACTGTCGCCCACCCTGTCAGCACCAATCCAGCCGATAAAAGCATCATCATGATCAAATATTTTTTCATTTTCATAATTACACCTTTGCCATAATTATCTCAATTCGACATTTCCCATATTAAATGCTTAGCTATGCAACCAAGCCTTCCGATTCCATATTAATATCAAATTTTTCCTCGAATTGCCTTTTATTTTTTTGGGAATACTAGGGACAGCGGAACTGTTGAAAAAGTCCCACAGTGACAGTTGAGATTGCCGCTCGATTCTTCGAATCGCTCGCAATGACGTGAAAATGAACCTTTTGTCATTGCGAGGAGCATAGCGACGAAGCAATCTCACGTTTTTCAACAGCCCCACAGTCACCTATCAAAATTTAAGTAACACAGTCTAATTAAAATTCTCATCCTCGAAAGCCTTATCATATAAATCGTATGTCGTATGTCGCATATCGCATGTTGTATATCGTTTGTCGCCTTTGGAGTTATTGTACACATAAACGACTAAAAAACAACAAAAAATTTCTTTTACCACGAAGAACATAACAGGGACGGCCTATTATTGCTCAGTGAAGTCCCGGCTCGCCGGGATGGGAAATCCCAGTTGGTAATTATTTATTTATTTTTATTGAACGCCCGTTCCACTATTGTGGTATAATAGTTTAAAGTTAGGCATATTCTTTAGTCCCTCAGGAATATCTCCCTTATAATAATCGAGAGACACGATATATGGCCATCAGTAGGCCAAAAGGAGTACAGAAGTGAGTAATGGTACAGTAAAATGGTTTAATTCAAGTAAGGGCTTTGGCTTCATCGAGCCGGACGGTGGTGGCGATGATTTGTTTGTTCACCACTCGGAAGTTAAGACGACCGGCTATGCATCGCTCGATGAAGGCCAGAATGTCGAATTCGAGATCGGAGAAGGCAGAAAAGGTCCCTGTGCGACCAACGTAATCCCCGGCTAAGCTTAAGCAACATGCTGTAAAAACCAACGGGCTCCGCAAAAAACGGAGCCCGTTTCATTTCAAACGTGTTCGTCCATTCTACGCGACTCAGATCCAGATAAATACAGGGTTGAGAGAATACAATCATACAATACGCAGTTGTCGAGTCCAAATTATCTGACTGGACATAATAGGGACGGAAAGACAAAATAAGACGATTCAAGGAAGTTTCGCGTTCTTTGGTGCATTACGCCTTTGGAAAAATGATACACGAAAACAAGTAAAAAGTCAAAAGGAAAAAAAGAATCCAGAATTTAAAAATCTGCGTTTATCAGCGTTCATCTGCGGTTAGAATTAGTCGTTAGTATATAGTCGTTGGTCGTTAGTCTAAATACCAAATACCATTCACTGTTTCTTTATTTCTTCGTGAATCTTCGCGTCCTTCGTGGTGAATCTTGGCTTTTATCTACATGAATTTTTGTCTCTGCGTCCTCGGCGTTCTCCGCGATAAAGATCGCCGTCTCACGGAGATTTATCTGGAATTAGCCCGCCTTTATCCGTTTAGATTCGTATAATACTAAACTAAATGATTATTGATTAATGATTATTGATAAATGATAGAAGTAAGACAATTTCGAGCATTGAACATCTGCGTTAATCTGCAATACAATCTTTCAAAACGTTGTTTTTTATGCTCGATTTTTGTTTTGGCCACTCGTAACCTTTGTATTTGCAAGATTTTACGAAGCTTTTCTATTAGACGAACTTTTTGGTTGCGGCCAAGGGCGAAGCCCGAGGCTGCGCCAGGTTTATCTGCGGTTAATGAAAATGATTATTATCTTTATTGGTGTTCACCCCATGAGATAGGTAAAACCGTGTCGAAAAAAGCCAAATTAATGCAAAAAACAGGTGAAAAAGAGAAGAAAACGACGAAAATCCGTGGCTAATTTGAAAAAACAAACCCAATTTATGAAAGGGTGAAATTGGCGCAAACTCTTTACTGAAAGGTGATTATGAAGATTTTCACGCTTTGGGACGGCGAAAAAACAAACCCAATTCAAAGCCAAACAAAGCCAATCTTATTTAGCCCCCAGATTTATCTGGGGGTTGAAAACGAATTTGAAAAAACAAAGCCAATTTTGAAATGGGCAAAATAACGTTAAGTCAATAATATCAATGGTTTATGGAGATTTTGATGGGCCGGGCCAGCGAAAAAACAAAGCCAAACAAAGCCAATTTCGGTCGGAAATCCTTACTTTCGGTAACGCCAGTCCACTTTTCCTTTATAGGCCATTGTCTCCTGGACAAGGGCGAACAAGCCGGGATCGTATTGCTTAAGCGTCTCGCGCGTGGCGATTGGGTGGCTGGAATCATTGGGCGCTGCGACCGCCCCGGCTGCGTCGAAGTAAGCCAGCACGCCCTCGGCCCAGTATTCGGC
>Ga0265594_1002869_pt1 | contig 11852 bp, 11 predicted proteins | sample saktaG_11_FD_190147 | JGI IMG/M metagenome (GOLD analysis project Ga0265594, IMG submission 190147) | Saline water microbial communities from Sakinaw Lake, British Columbia, Canada - sak_2011_5_24_80m | ecosystem: Environmental > Aquatic > Non-marine Saline and Alkaline > Saline ... | reverse complement strand
CATTTAAATCTAAATCAACAATGGAATATCTAAAATATATCAACGATAATAATTTGAATATTCCCGGTAAAATATGGCAACGCTCCTTCTATGATCGCATTATCAGAAACGAACGTTCGCTCAACGCAATCCGTGAATATATATCCAATAATCCTGATAATTGGGAACAGGATATTGATAATTTAATAAACCTATAACCAGGCAATATAGCGGGCGGAGCCCGCGCTTCGCGCGGCTTCCGCCTCTGATTTTTACGTTAGATGTAATAAGGAAAATAGGACCAGACACCCAATTTAATAAATCCAATAAATAGAACCGTCCTCTTTTCCTTTATTTCTCCATTACTTCAACATAATAACTATGCTTTTGCCTAAAGCATTCGCTATCCGTGTCAAAGCATCTATAGAAACATTTTCATGGCCATTTTCAATCTTAGAAATATACTGTTGAATTACTCCCAGCTTTTTTGCGATATCTTTTTGCGTATATCCGAGCTTTATTCGTATATTCCTGATTTGCTGAGCCAGTTTCATCCTTTCGGCCGGTATCTCTACTTCTTGCGGCTCCCTTATTTTGATACCCTTTTCCTTTAACTGTTCATGGATCCGTTCATACATTGTCTGCCAGAAAATAACTCTACTTTTAAGCCATTGATCTTTTTTCATACGCTTTTTTATCGCCGGCCATTTTTTACAAAAAGTTATTTTATCAACAATACTAAAAACTATTTTCGGATCGTTAACCCGGGAAAAAAGTTTTTCCGCGTAGATATCAAATTTAGAATGATTTGCATCTTTTAAAATTTTTTTTGCTTCGCCTTCGTCTATGCGACTGTCCCACAACCAGTTTATCTTCATTTCTATCACCTCACATTAATTTTTCCGGTAACCTTTTTAAAATCTCATCATCCAGATGTTTTATTACCTTGGCGGTATCAATATCGGAAATTAAATCTAAAAGCCCAATCTTTAAATCCATCCGCTTAAAACCTCTATACCAAGCAATAAGGCTTTCTGCTTTATCGTAAGAAAAATATTCGAAGAAAAAATCCACCAAAGATTCATGGTGTTTTGATAAATAATAGAGATCGAATAAATCTTTTACACTCTGCCGACCGGCATGAATTATCCTGCCGGTAGCATCCTGTTTTTTTGTCAAACCTGTAGCCGCGGATATTTTTCTGTAATAGATGTCTTCGACGGAATGCAAACCATTTCTTATTTTCTTGATATTCTCCTGGAAATCCTGAACAAAGTCTATCTTCAAAACGAACTCTTTCTTAAGCTCTAAAAAATAAATCTTCATCGGTATTAATTTTGGATCCTCCTGTTCGGCCTCTATCTTAAATTCAAAACCGGTTTCTTTAGAAATAAAATCCATTATTTTTTCAGGATCCTCTTTTCTGTACTCTTGCGTAAAAAAATCTAAATCTTCTGAAAACCTATGGTTTAAATAAAAAGACAACGCCGTGCCACCAGTCAGATAATAGTTTTTAAACTTCTTTGTCACTGCCACCCGTATTCTTCTCTGTTCACTTTCTATATATGAATTATTATTTTTCATCTTTACCTCCCGCAATAAGTATACTACTTATAAGTAGTGTTGTCAACTAAAAAATAAAACGTTACGGGGTCAGAAAACGTTACGGGGTCAGGGCTTGACATTTGACATTTTTTTTAGATCGATTTAGCGGATTCAGTTTTGTCAAATATCAAGCCCTGACCCTCTTGCCTTCCGAACGATCATCATTAACAAAATACCTTAAGTTCAACCTCGTAGGATGGTAGTTAAAGAACACTACCAACCTACGAGGATGAACTTCCCTCACACCATTTACTCTCTACTCCAATCGTAAACACCATCCTCGTAGGTTAGTGGCGGATCCCCACACCACTATCCTACGAGGTTGGTGGTGTTGTGAACAGACACCATTAACTGAATACCTCGAGTTCAACCTCGTAGGATGGTAGTAAAGAACACTACCAACCTACGAGGATGAACTTCCCTCTATTCTATCACTCGAATTCGCCTGCCAGATTGGATTATGTAGCATGAGTCAACCTTGGGCGCAATACTGCAACGCTTACCATTAATTATTGCACCTATTTTCGACAACCGTTTTTTGTATCGCGATTTCGGTTTTTAGCAGGCGGCAGTATAGGTCGAAGCCTACTTGGTCGATGAAGCCGCTTTGTTCTATGCCTAGGATGTTGCCGGCGCCTCTCATTTCGAGGTCACGCATCGCGATCTTGAAACCGGAGCCGAGTTCCTGATACTTTTTTATCGCGCTCAGTCTTTTCTCCACTTCGGATGTAAGCAGGGAAAAACTTTTTACCATAAGATACGCGTAGGCCTTGCGGTCGAATCTGCCTATCCGTCCGCGCAGTTGGTAAAGTCCCGCCAAACCGAATCTGTCCGCGTTATTTACAAGCATCGTATTCGCGTTTGGAATGTCAATGCCGGATTCAATGATCGTGGTACACACTAAAACATCAATTTCGCCTTTTATGAATTTGATCATGGCGCTTTCAAGTGTTTTAGAATTCATGCGGCCGTGTCCTATCGTTAATTTCGCGCGGGGAACAAGTTTCTGTATTGCCGCCGCCTCTTTTTCGATCGTTTCCACTCTATTATGCAGATAATAAACCTGCCCACCTCTTTCCAATTCTTTTTCAATCGCATCTCTGACAAGGTTTCGATCGTATTCAACAACTTTTGTTTCAATCGGCAGACGTTCCAGAGGCGGAGTTTCTATAACGGATATGTCTTTACCTCCCATTAGCGCCAAATATAGAGTTCTTGGAATGGGGGTCGCTGTCAAGGTCAGGACATCCACGTTTATCCTCATCCTTTTTATTTTTTCCTTATGGCTGACTCCAAACCTCTGTTCTTCATCGACAATTAAAAGCCCAAGATCTTTAAACGCTATATCCGGAGAAAGAAGTCTGTGGGTACCTATGACTATGTCTATTTTCCCCAGAGCCAAATCATTTACTATTTTTGTCTGTTCTCCTTGGGTTCGAAACCGGTTCAACATCCTGATTTCCACACCAAAACTGTTCATTCGTTTCGTGAAAGTATTAGTATGCTGTTCCGCCAAGATCGTGGTCGGCACAAGAAAAGCGACCTGTTTGCCGTCCATTACAGCTTTAAACGCGGCTCGAAGCGCGACTTCCGTTTTACCGTAACCGACATCCCCGCAAAGAAGCCTATCCATTGGCCGGGCGCGTTCCATATCCTTTTTAACTTGCGCGGTCACGTGAAGTTGGTCGGGAGTCTCTTTATGTGGAAACGCGGCTTCCACCTCATTCTGCCAATCCGTATCTTTCTTAAAACTGAAACCGGCGGCGGTTTCCCTTCGCGCCTGATACGTCAAAAAATCTTTGGCTACTTTTGAGGCTCCTTTTGCCGCTTTCTTTTTCGCGTTTTGCCATTTTTGTCCGGTCAGGCTGTTTAACTCGGGAGCTCTTCTATGAAACGAAACATATCTCTGCAATTTATGAAGGTCATTTTCTTCCACATAAAGCTTGTCATTATCCTTAAATTCGAGTTCAAAATATTCTTTCAGCTTTTCGCCGCGCCGCATACCCCGCATCCCCAAATATTTGCCGACACCATAATCAATATGAACGACATAATCTCCGGGTTCAATGTCGACGAAGGAACTAATCGGATTTTCCCCTAATTGAGGTCCTTCCAAACTTGTTTTAACTTTTTTCCGTTTGAGAGCGCCGACAGGAAGAATTATAACACCGCTATGCCCGGTAATGGTTTTATAAGAGAAGACGTCAATACTTTTTATCGAACAGACTTCACCGCCGGAAAAATCCAACCGAACGGGATATTCGAAAGTTACGGGATAAATGATAAGAATATCTCCTACCGCGCTATAATCGCCGGGAGACGAAATTTTACGGCATCTGGAATAACCATATTCCGAGAGGGACATGATCACAGAATTGAGATCTACTTTCGCGCCTATATGAAATTTGAGAGAATTGAACATGTTCTATGTTTAAATTCCAGTAGTCCGGAATCACATTTTTTTCGGCAGAGTGACATTTAATAGCGCTAAACCGTTTGACAGAACTATGCGGACACATTCGACAAGATGAAGCCTTGCCTTCGAGAGCGCGCCGCTGTCACTGATAACACGGCATTCGGTATAAAATGAATGGAAACAACGGGCAAGCTCATTAAGATAGACAATTAACCGATTAGGCTCTAATGCCTCGGCACTGTCTTTTAAAACAAAATGAAATTCGTTCAGTTTCCGCATTAATTTTTTTTCTTCTTTGGAAGCAAGTAAACTTAAATTCAATTTTTGAAAGAATAAGATCACGCGGCGGAGGCGGCTGTATTTTTTTATACTGCAAATTCGCGCGTGCGCGTATTGAATATAAAAAACAGGGTTTTCCGCTGACTCTTTTTTTGCCAGGTCAAGATCCAAATCGAGATGGCTGTCCAAGCGTCTGGACAGAAAAAAGAAACGAGTGACATCTTTTCCTATTTCATCAATAATTTCTCTTAAGGAGATAAATTCGCCTTTACGGGTGGACATTGAAATTTTTTTGCCGCCCCTGGCAAGAGTCACAAGCTGTACGATCAAGATGTCAAGCGAAGCGGCATCATGTCCCAGCGCCTCGACTGCCGCCTTCATCCTTTTTATATATCCGTGATGATCCGGCCCTAAAAGATCGATCAGCCTTGAATATCCTCTTTCATATTTGTCCCTGTGATATGCCATATCGGGAGCCACATACGTATATGAACCGTCACTTTTAACGACAACTCTGTCTTTATCGTCTCCAAAGCGTGTTGAAGCAAACCAGACCGCGCCGTCGTCTTCGTAAATATAGCCTTTGTTTTTTAGAATCTTTAATACTTTTTCCACTCCGTTCATTTTTTCAATGCTTTTCTGCGACGTCCACGCGTCGAACTTAACCCCGAAATCCGACAAATCTTCCGTAATAAGTTTCATCATATATTTAACGGCATATTTCCGAAAGAATTCAGCACTGCGTTGTTTCTCGCCGAGAAACTTTTTCCCATACTTAGCTTTTATTTGCCTCGCGATATCAATGATATATTCTCCCTGATACCCGTCTTCAAGCATAGCTATGTTTTGTCCGAAAAGATTCAGGTACCGCACTTTTACGGATTCGCCTAAGAGATTTATCTGCCTTCCAAAATCATTAAGATAATATTCGTTGGTGACTGAATACCCGTTAAAGCGGAGAATTCGAGAGAGAGCGTCCCCTATGGCGGCCTGTCTTCCATGCGCGATCGTGAGGGGTCCGGTCGGATTGGCACTCACAAATTCCAGATTAATATGCTGTCCGGAACCTTCTTGTGATCTGCCGAAATTATGTCTCTTTCGAGAAATGAATAACAGCAATTGGTTATAATATTTAGGCGCGAAACGTAGATTTATAAATCCACCGGTCAGGTTAATCTCGCTTATCAATCCGGAAAGTTCCGTTCTGTCAACTTGATCTCGAAAATAAGATATTATTTTCCTGCCAATCTCCGTCGGCGCCGAACGAGCGGCGCGGGCTAACTGCATCGGAGCATTTGACGTTAAATCACCGAATTTATCATCGCGGGTTACCTGAAACGACAGTTCTATATTTTTTGGAAAATCAGTATCCTTAGGCAGGCATTCTTTAAAATATTTCTTGCAGGCGGCTCGAAGCGCTTCACTTATTTTTTTTGAAATCTTTTTTTCAAACATGTGCGATCATACCGTTCCATTGGAGCCTAAGAACTAAAGCCAGTTCAACTCATAAAATTGATTAAATTACATCCCGCGGACATTTTCCGGGTTATCCTCCCCGAAAAGAACGCTGCCTATGGAGATCTTTAAAAGCAAAATACCGTTCCATAAAACTTACTCAAACTTATACAGCTTGACGTTTACTTCCTGATTCAACGATACTGGTTGATAGAATCGAAAAAACTGAATCTCGCATTGCCGTTATCTCCACAGGCGTAAATTCCGGTCGAACTAACCGTACATTTTGTTGATAACCTATTCTTAAAGGTGTATTAGATAATCATATCAGAGTTTAGCTAATATTTGACTATCTGTTAATACCCCTATTTGTCAGTAAGCTATGCTATCAACCGTGCTTTATCCAAAGTTTCCAATTCTTTACGCTTAGGATCATAGAGATGTCTATTTGCCCATAATTCTGTACATTCCAGTACCACACACAGGGCAAGACCCCTTCATTGCCTTTCTTCCATTCTTCATTGTAACCTCTTTAGCGTCTTTCATTTCTTTCTTTGCTTTACATTTTACACAATATCCTTCTGCCATACCTATTCCTCCTTTATTATATAGTGGAAAAAACAAACACGATTAAGTGTATCATACAGATAACAAATGTCAAGAAATTATGTGGTAATGGTGCGGAGGCTATCCATTGCCCATAAGTTTGGATGGAGGATAACAAGTGAGTCTTGTCATTCGCCGCAGATAGGATAGTGGGAGTTCATCCTCGTGCGACCAGAGCTCTTTCCATCCTACGAGGTTGAACTCGGGGTATTTTGTTAATGGTACTTGTTCGGGACACCACCAACCTCGTAGGTTAGTGGCGTGAAGAGCCGCCACTAACCTACGAGGATGTTGGTGTCAGAGACTGGTCAAAGATGAATGTTAGTAAAAAGCATCTTTAATTCAACAAACAATTATCCCTCTCCCAGACTTATGGGTAATGGGTAGTTGCATAGGGGAGGACCTTGCGTCCTCCCTTTTAGTCATTATGATTGATGGTAATATACCGTGAATATGCTTCGGCATAATGGTATATTGATCCAATTCGATATTATCATATTGATTGTCTATTATCTGTCCAATTATGGATAATTGCACATTATTACGGGCCGACGCAAGGGCGGCCCCTACTATATAACCCTTTATTTCGTATGTATTTAACAACTTTTGGCGGGAGATAAAAATCTATCGGCTGATGGTGCTTCACTCTGCTTCGTATCATAGTGGACGATATTTCGATGTTGGGGATCGTAACACGCGTTAGATTGTCTTTTGTGTAATCATTAATGGGACGGGCAGACCCGTCCCCTACGGGAACACCGGGACGGTTCGCGATGACAAAAGTTGTAAATCGTAAAATATCCTTAAAATCTTTCCATAGCGAAAGGTCTTTTCCTGAATCCGCACCCGTGATAAAAAACAGCTCGGCAAGTTCACCATATTTCGATTTCAAATGTTTTATTGTTTCAATTGAGTAAGACAAACCGTTCTTATCTATTTCATAAGTGGAAATTTCAAATCTCTTATGCCCTTGTAAGGCTAAACGCATCATATTTAACCGGTCGCTATGCTCAATATCCCCTTCAATCGTTTTGTGAGGAGGCAAACCCGCGGGAATAAAAACAACTTTATCCAGATTTAACTGATACAGACACTCCTCAGCCAAAACCAAATGGCCAAGATGCACAGGATTAAACGTCCCCCCCAATATTCCTACCTTCATGGAATAACCTCTTAACCGTTCCGTATTTGCCCCGTGCCTCGAACAATGTATTTGTAAATGCACAGTTCTTCGAGCCCCATTGGACCTCTGGCGTGAATTTTATCAGTTGAAATACCTATTTCCGCGCCTTTACCAAACTCACCGCCGTCAGTGAATCTTGTAGAGGCATTTTCATAAACCGCCGCGGAATCGACTTCACGCGTAAATTTGCCGGCATTATCTTTATTTGTAGTCACAATCGCGTCAGAATGACGCGAACCAAACTCGGAGATATGTTCTATCGCTTCCTCCAAAGAACGAACCACGCGCACGTTAAGCACAAGATCCAGCCATTCAGTCGCGAAATCTTTATCGGTCGCTTTTTCAGCCTGTCCGCCTAAAATTTTCAATGTTTCCCCGCACCCCTTTATTCTAACGCCCGCGTTTTTCAATTTTTCAGCAATTTTAGGTAAAAAATCCCGGGCGCGAGCGTTATGCACAAGCAGGGTTTCCATCGCGTTACATACTCCCGGTCTTTCAACTTTGGCGTTTAAACATATCTTTTCCGCCATATCAAGATCACTTTCCGAATCAACGTATACGTGGCAAATACCTTTATAATGTTTTATTACCGGAATCGTGCTTTTAGAGACAACTTCCCTTATCAAATCCTCTCCGCCTCTCGGCATAATAAGATCAATTTTTCCGTTCGCCGTAAGCATGGCGCCGACTATCTCTCGAGAGGAATCTTCAATAAGTGTAAAGGCGCCTTTCCTTATACCATTGTCATCCGCCGCTTTTTTTAGAGCGTCGTATATGGCCTTATTTGAATTCATCGCGCCGGAGCCTCCGCGCAGAATAACAGCATTGCCGGATTTAAAACACAATGAAATACAATCCGCGGTCACATTCGGGCGTGATTCATAAATTATGCCGATAACACCTATCGGCACACGCACTTTTTCTATAACAAGCCCGTTGGGCCGTGTTTTTTTCTCAATAATTTCCCCGACAGGGTCATCTAAAACCGCGACCTCTTCAATCATCCGCGCCATAGCTTCGATTCTCTTATCGTCCAGCTTCAGCCGATCTATAAAAGCTTTATTCTTGCCCAGAGACTCCGCGAGCGCGATGTCCGCGGCGTTTGCTTCGATGATGGTATCCCGCCAAATACGAATATTATTTGCCATATCCGTTAAAACTTTATTTTTTTCTCCGGAAGACATAAGAGATAATTGTCTCTCCGCCAATCCCGCGGAAAGCGCGATATCGTTAATTGTCTTTATGCTGTTCATTATTTTCCTTTTATTTGGACAGGGCGAGAAGAGCCTGTCCCTACAGTCCATTTCGCATCTTCATCTTCGTAGGGGCGGACACGTGCGCGCGCCCGTTTTTTTACGCATTATGATGTTTCGAATGTACAATTATTTTTTTGTAATTTGTTTAGGGGCGCACACACGGGTGCGCCCCTACGGTATTAAATGACCCTATGATTTTTCCTATTAATGTAAAATAACAAGATTGTCCCTATGGACAACCTCATCATAATCTTTGTATCCAAGCTGTTTTTGTATTACAACGGATTTTTCGCCTTTGATCTTTTTTATCTCTTCGGATGAATAATTCGAAAGTCCTCTCGCCAGCACTTCCCGATCGCCGGAGGAAATCTCAATCACATCCCCTTTGGAAAATTTGCCGATCACTTCCAGAATGCCGCCGGGTAAAAGACTTTTTTTATCTTTCAACAAAGCTTTTTCCGCGCCTGTATCAATAATAACTTTGCCCTTAGTTTTAACGCTGAAAGCGATCCAGCGTTTTCGCGCCGTCAAGGTTCTCTCTCCGGCGGAGAAATACGTGCCGATCTGTTTCTCCCCGAAAACAATATCTTTTATTACGTTTTTCATCCGGCCATCGGCGATAATACATTTAATCCCCGAATGAACGGCACTCTTTACAGCGTCAAGTTTAGTTATCATTCCTCCCGTACTTTCATCGCACGATTTATTCCGGCAGAAAGCCCTCAACTTACCGATACTTTTTGTTATGTCGGAAACCGTTTTGATTACATTCGAATTATTATCATAAACACCGCTCACGTCCGTAAGAATAATTAACATCTCCGAGTCCGTAAGGTCGGCAACAAGCCCCGAAAGCCTATCATTATCGCCGCACTTTATCTCTTCAGTTGAAACCGAATCATTTTCATTAATAATAGGAATCGCTTTGAATTTCAAAAGAGCGTTGATCGTATATTTTATATTCAGAAATCTTCGGCGTGAATTAAAATCTTCTTGAGTTAGAAGAACCTGGCCGGCAATATAACCTTTCTCGGCGAGATATTTATTATACACATCCATCAGATGGTTCTGTCCGATGCTCGCTATCGCCTGTAATTCCGAAAGTGTTCGACCTTTTTTTTGAATTTCCAAAAGCCCCAGCCCCGCGCCTATCGCGCCGGATGATACAAAAATAACTTCAATTTTCCTGTTCATAAGTTCCGCGGCCTCGTCTGCCAGATTTTTGATAATCTGCTGATCGATTTTATTGTTCTTGTCCGTCAGAACCCGCGTACCAATTTTGATCGTTATTCTCTTCAGTTTTCTTTTTGACATTTTTTATTTCCCCGTAAATAGCACCCGTTAATTCTTTTATCCCTTTGCCCGTAACCGCCGAAATCGCCCAAACTTTGACATCCACGGATTTTTTAAATTTCTCAAGATTTTCGTCCGCGCCGGATATGTCAATTTTGCTCGCGGCAAGAACACGCGGCTTCGCGTATACTTCCAGGTTATAAAGCTTAAGTTCTTTTTCTAATTTTAAATAATTTTCAATAGGATCGGAACCATCCAAAGGCACGATATCAACCACATGCACCAAAACTCGAGTCCGTTCTATGTGCCGAAGGAATCTGTCGCCTAAACCGCGGCCGGCATGCGCGCCTTCGATCAGACCCGGCATATCCGCGACCACAAAAGTATTATCAAAAAATTTTACGACTCCGAGTTTGGGTTCTTTTGTAGTGAAAGGATACGGCGCTATTTTAGAATGTGATTTTGAAATTTTTGAGATCAGTGTGGATTTTCCGGCGTTCGGCAAACCTATAAGACCCGCGTCACTGGCAAGTTTAAGTTCTAAGAGTAAAGTTTTGGCTTCCGGTTCTTTTCCCTGGGTTGCCGGAACGACTTTCGCGCTTCCGAGTCCTCCCGCGCCGCCTTTAGAAACAATTACTTCTTCGCCGGCAAAAACCATATCCCGCATTATAAGATTATCTTCGGCATTACGAATAATCGTACCTACCGGAACTTTTAAGACAAGATCTTCCCCGTTTTTTCCGAATTTTCTAGTGGAACCGCCGTGCTTGCCTTTGGCGGCGGAATGATGCTGATTATAACGAAAGTTCAGAAGTGTATTAAGATTCTCATCACTTCTTATGATCACATCTCCACCGCGGCCGCCGTCACCGCCGTCAGGAATGCCCCTTCTGTGGAACAAATCTTTAAAAAGGCTCCGGCATCCGTCTCCGCCTTTGCCGCCTGAAACATAAATTTTCGCTTGATCTATCAGCATTTTATCCGGGAATAATACTTACAACCCGCCTTCCGGAAAAAGAAACCACACCACTTGACATAGCAAACAAGGTGTCGTCTTTCCCCTTACCAACATTCATTCCAGGCTTATAAGGAGTTCCTCTTTGTCTTATTATAATACTTCCCGCGCTTACGGTTTGACCTCCAAAACATTTTACGCCTAATCTCTGCGAGTTTGAGTCCCTCCCGTTACGCGATGATCCTTGTCCTTTTTTATGTGCCATAATTTTACCTCATTTGTTTGTTCGTACATCGTATGCCGCATGTCATTCATCGCATATCGTATGTCGTATATAGCATATCGTAAGAACTACCCGCCGAAGGCGGGTCCGCCTCCGGCGGAACTTTGAACGATATACGACATGCGATATACGACATACGAAATAAATAACTAACCAAGATGAATATTTTTCACTTTAAGTTCAGTAACATCCTGGCGATGACCTTTTTTAGACTGAGAACTCTTTCTGTCCCGATATTTAAAAACCATTACTTTTTTAAGACGCTTATCCCGAAGAATTTCACACTCTACATACGCGCCCTCAATATACGGCTGTCCGATCAGATATGCCGAGGATTTTTTCCCGAATAAAACTTTGTCAATTTTGATGGTCTTCGATTCAGGATTATTTATTCTGTTAACCGTAATCGTATCATCTTTTTCCACTCGAAATTGTGACCCTAAAACATCAATTATTGCATACATTTTTACCCCTCTTCTACGTAAAGTTTCCCATCCGGTCGCGCAAAACACCCGGCATAGCTATGTAACTTCTTGCCGAAC